>ENA-OQKF01001157-OQKF01001157.1-human-gut-metagenome-genome-assembly--contig:-NODE-1157-length-12860-cov-3.578811_pt1 | contig 12860 bp, 13 predicted proteins | sample MGYA00242617_ERZ504784 | MGnify/ENA primary metagenome ERZ504784 (study PRJEB26092, sample SAMD00036364) | human gut metagenome | host: Homo sapiens | study: EMG produced TPA metagenomics assembly of... | reverse complement strand
TCAAATATAAACTGAAGTTTTGTATCAATACCAAGAATTGTCAGGGAGTATGTCAGAGATGTACATATCAAGACACCCGTTACAACTCCTGAAATCTTACCGATACTGCCAGTAAAGGAAACTCCACCAACTACGCAGGCGGAAATAGCGTCCATATCCCAGCCCTGTCCATAAGCTGCACTACCAGAGCCAACCAGTCGGAGACACTCGAGCCAGGAACCAAATCCATAAAGAATACCTGCCATGATAAATGCTCCCATTGTTACTTTGAATACGGAAATACCGGATACGGTTGATGCCTCCGGGTTTCCACCGACTGCATAAAGGTTCTTTCCAAATGTTGTCTTGTTCCAGATGAACCATACAACAACTACTGCGATGATTGCCCATAAAATAATCATTGGGAATCTTCCTGCCTTTGGAATAAAGATATTCGGAATTGCTGGATCAATTGCTCCAAAAGAAACTCCCTTTGTTGCATATGTAACAAGACCGAAGATGATCAACATGTTCGCCATTGTTGAAATGAATGGATGCATCTTAAATCTTGCCATAAAGAATCCGGCAATCATAGCAAATACGGTTGTAAGAATGATACATACACCTAATGCTAATAATGCTTTTGGAATTGTTCCCATATTGGAAAAATCAAAAATGTGACCAAATACACCACCGGTGTTAATTCCGTTATGCATAATAATGGTTGCTGTAACCATACCCATACCAACCATACGTCCTACAGAAAGGTCGGTACCTGTTAAGAGGATCAGGCCTGCAACACCAAGTGCGAGGAACATTCGCGGTGAAGCCTGCTGTAAGATATTCAGGATATTCGTTACTGTAAAGAGCTGTGTATTTTTCACAATTGGTGTAATGATACACAGAGCAATAAAGATCAGAATAATTACAATATACAGACCATTCTTATACAGGAACTGTGTCATATTGAATGTATATTTGTAATTTTCAATTTTCTGTGCCTGTTTCTGAGCAAATGTGTATTTTGACATTCTCAGAAGATCAATCAAATGGAACTTATGCATAAATGCATCATGTTTTCTGTCCTTGATTTCCTGAAGTCTGGACTCATGTGCCATCTGCGCATCATATAATTTATTCTTATATGTATACTTCTCTGCTTTGATCTCTTCTGCATCTTTCAGGCTGCCAAGTGCTTTCTTATGCTCTTCCTGAATCTGTGTTTTTGTTTTTTCAAAGCTGCTGTTTTCTGCTTTCTTCTCAGCTTCACAACTCTTGGCAACAATGTCATAATATTCACTGCTGTAATGCTTGGAAAGATAACCTTCTGCATCTGCAATCAACTTTGTAATCTGCTCTTTATTTGCAGCCTCTGTTGCTTTTGCTTTCTCCAGTTGTTTTTTGCTTTCCTCAATAATCTTGTTCTGCTGCTCTTTTGTTAAATTCTTATTCTCTTTTGCAATTGCAATCTGATTTTTTAAACTATTGACTTTGTCAGATCCTTCTACACGAAGTGCATCGATCTGAGCCTGTATCTTACCAACATATTCGTCAATCGGCTTTAAAAGCTTTGCTTCTTCTTCAGCCGAAATAATTACGTTGTTCTCTGCCATATCTAATACTCCTCTCTGTTACAAATATTTCGCACTGAGTCTCAATAATTCTTCCTGATCTGTCTCTTTTGTATTTACGATTCCGGCCAGACGTCCATTTGACATAACGCCAATTCGATTCGTAATTCCAAGAATTTCAGGCATCTCTGAAGAAACTACAATAATTGTCTTTCCTTGCTTTGCCATATTGATAATCAGTTCATAAATCTCGTATTTTGCACCTACATCAATTCCTCGGGTCGGATCATCCATCATGAATACGCTCGGTGAACGCTCCAGCCATTTACCGAAGATAACTTTCTGCTGATTTCCTCCGGAAAGGCTTGTGATCATATCATCTGGTCCCATACATTTAGTATGCATGATCTTGATCTCCTCTGCAGTCGCACGTATCATTCTGTCATGAGACAATGCAACGCCGCTCTTATAATGACTCATATTGGCAATGGTAGTATTAAATGTAATATCACCTTTTAAGAACAGACCATTGGCTTTTCTTTCCTCTGTAATCAGAGCAAATCCATGATCCATTGCATCTTTCGGAGAGGAAAAGTTCATAACTTTTCCATCATAAATTACATTTCCTTCTGCTCTTGTACGTATTCCGAAGATTGTCTCCAGAAGTTCCGTACGTCCTGCTCCTACCAGACCATAAAATCCGAATATCTCTCCTTTTCTGATATCAAAGGATACATTCTGAATCTTTGGTGCATATTTTGTCGAAAGATTTTGTACAGAGAGAATTTTCTCTCCCGGTTCATTATCTACAGGTGGGAATCTGTTATCCAATGAACGGCCAACCATCGCTGCGATCAGCTCATTCATATCAGTATCTTTACTATCCTTAGTCATAACAAGACTTCCATCTCGAAGAACTGATATTTCATCACAAATCTCAAAAATCTCGTCCATCTTGTGTGAAATATAAATCAGTGAAATTCCCTGTGCTTTCAACTGACGCATCATTTTGAAAAGCTTTTCTACCTCTGGTGCTGTAAGTGATGATGTTGGCTCATCTAATACAATCACCTTAGAATGATATGAAATTGCTTTCGCGATTTCACACATCTGGCGCTGTGACACAGACATTTTCTTCATTGGCTGAGTCAGGTTCACAGTTATTCCAAGTTGACGGAACAGATTTGATGTTTCCTTTTTCATTCTTGCTTCATCAACAACTCCAAAAGAGTTTTTTGGATATCGACCAAGAAACATATTGTCGATAACACTTCTCTCCAGACACTGGTTCAATTCCTGGTGTACCATCGCTACGCCATTTTCCAGTGCATCTTTCGGTCCAGAAAAATTCACTTCCCGGCCATCTAATATAATTGTCCCCTCATCTTTCTGATAGGTTCCAAAGAGACATTTCATCATTGTCGATTTTCCGGCACCATTTTCACCCATAAGTCCCATAATGGTTCCAGGTTTGACATTCAAGTCAATATGTTTTAGAACCTTATTTCTGCCGAATGACTTACTCATACCTTTAATCGATAAGATGTATTTATTCTTATCCTCTGTCATAGCCCTGCTTCCTTTTCTTAGCGAAAGAAGGGTATCATCTCTGACACCCCTCTTTGTTTCATTAATTTACTGGTAATCAATCTCTTATTATTTAAGAAGTGATGTATAAGATGATGCATTGTCTGTTTTAACCATGTTAATTGCAAATGCATCGTACTCGCTTGGATTTCCAAGACGGTTTGTGATGTTAGACTCTGTCTGTCCATCTCCACCGATGTAATCAACTGTCAGGTTCAGAAGATCATCATAATTCTCAAGCAGTGGCTGATATGTTGAGCTCAGGAAGTTATCTGATGCATTGTAAATGTCAAGCCATACTTTCTTAGATGGACTCTTAGAAGAATCAAGCTGTTTGGAAACTTTGTCGTAAACCTTTGTTGAATCTGTAAAGTCTTTGTAGTTGTCAGCTGTTACAGCTACGTTTAATGCGTAGTATGATCTGTCCTCTTCACTGTATCTGTAGTCTTCACCTTCTGTCAGGCAGTTACCAGCATCATCTGCTGTACCGATACCTGTATCAACATCTACTCCGTCAAGTGCGTTACGAAGAACTCTCAGTGTCAGGTAAGCCTGTACATCTGCATGCTGTGAAATTGTTCCGCCGTATCCTTCAGCAATTGCTGCTACAGCATCACTGTTAGCATCATATCCGAATGTAGGAACTTTGTTGTCTTTTGCCCAAGCGTTGAACATTGACATTCCCATACCGTCATTGTTAGAAACAACAACATCGATCTGCTCTCCAAAAGAAGCTGACCATGTTCCGATTGCGTTACCAGCTGTTGCTGCATCCCATGTAGCTCCTGCTGAGTTCTTCATCTCCTGAGAAGCAAGCTCACGAATTGTATATGTCTTTCCATCTACATCAAGAGTTGCATCTTTAACAACTTTTGCTTTTCCGTCTACGTTAGTTCCTGCTGGTGTAGAATCAACTTCACCGTTTGCATCAATACCTGTTCCAAGAGCAGAACGAACACCACGTGTACGAGCGATAGAATCGTTATGTCCGATATCACCAATTGCAAGTACATATCCGATTACTCCGTCACCGTTTCTGTCAATCTTGTCTGCATTAGCTTTGATGTAGTCAACAACCATCTGTCCCTGCAGTTCAGCTCCCTGGTTAGCATCAAATCCTACATAGTATGTATCATCATTGAAGTTCAGAGCCTCTTTGTCAAGTTCTCCCGTAGAACTGTTAGATGGCTGACGGTTGAACCAGCAAAGCGGTTTGTCTGCATTTGCTACGGAACTGTCTGATGATCCTGATGATTTAGAATCTCCTGAGGATCCACCACAACCTGCAAGGGATAACGCAAGTGTAGCTGTCATAATTGCTGCTAATACTCTTCTTTTTTTCATTTTGTTTCCTCCCATTTGTTCATTTTGCTTCAATTTTCCTTGAACCAATTAACTAATTCCATTATAATCACTATGCTCTGTTTAGAACATAGAATATTTTTGTATTTATTATCAAATTTCTATGGTAATCAGTGATTTTTTTATGCATTTTCCTTATATCTACTTTTTTTCGGCATATTCATCGCAACACCCAAATCTGCACATTTAAAACAAATCTACTGTTTTCATTCATGCGAAAAAAGCTTCACACACAACTTTCCAGGCTGTGTATGAAGCTCTTTATATTGTATTCTCTTCTATAATTTTATTCGATCACTCCACCGTTGGCCTCGATCAATCCATTAATATAAGCTGTTCCGAGTGCACGGTCATATAATCCGTAACCTGGTTTTCCTGTTTCTCCCCAGATCATACGTCCATGATCCGGGCGGAAATATCCGTCAAATCCAGTCTCTACCAATGCTTTCACAATTGCATTCATATCAAGAGAGCCATTCTGTGTCAGATGTCCAGACTCTTCAAATGATGTATCCGGAAGGATCTTTACATTTCGGATATGCATAAATCCAATTCGATTCATTGAAGAATATTTGCGTACCATAGCCGGGATATCATTTTTCGGCGAACTCCCCAGGGATCCTGTACACAGACACAAGCTGTTAGCCGGGCTGTCCACAATAGAAAGATATCGATCCAGATTCTCCTCGCATGTGATCACTCTTGGCAGTCCAAAAATCGGATACGGAGGATCATCCGGATGAAGCGCCATGACAACGCCGCACTCTTCCGCTACCGGAATGGATTCTACAACATCAAAAATCAATCCATGCTCCCGGCATTCATCTACCAGATGTTTGATACTTTCTTCCGGCCATACTTCTCCCGGTTTTACATCATAGACAGCAGAAACAATGGAACGCATTCCCGGAATCTGACGGATCTTATCTAATGTTACCGGATCACTGCCTCCGTACCAACGAAACCCTACAAATGAGATGAGCAGCAGGATTCCAATAATATATTCCATGATATTTCCTCCTGTATCAAAGATTCTTTATGATTTCTATAACCTCTTTTAAATTCGAAACTTTCGCATCCCACAGGCCTTCTTCTTTCTTAGGTGCCGGGGACAGATCGGGGATTACAATCGCTTTGCAGCCAGCATTTTTTGCAGCCTTCAGACCATTTGGGCTGTCTTCCAAAACAAGACATTTCTCAGTCGGAACTCCCAGCGCCTCTGCCGCAGCTATGAAGATATCACCGGCAGGCTTCGCTGCCTTCATTTCATCACCGCACACTGATGCACTGAAATATTCTGTTACATTTGCCATATCCAGATAACCCCTCGCTTTCTTGCGGTTTGTCGAGGTTGCGAGCGCCGCCGGAATATATTCTTTTTTCAAATAATCCAGCAGCTCCACCAACCCTTTCTTTACCGGAAGCCCATTCTTATCGATCCATTCTTTTGCATATACCGTCCGAAGCGTAAATGCTTCATCATACAGCTCTTCCCTTCCAAATGCTTCTTTGAAATGTCTTCGCTTTTCTTTTTCTCCGCTTCCACGAAAAGAAGCAATCAATTCATCTTTCATATGAATGCCAAGCTTTTTTCCTGCATATTTCCAGCCTTCGTATCCGATTCTTTCCGTATCGAACATAAGCCCGTCCATATCAAAAAGTACTCCCTGAATCATTGTTTCTTCCTATTCTATATTTCCTAATTATTATTACATCTTCAGAACAGATTCCCATACTTCTTCAACAACCGGGATTCCCTGTTCTTTGTTCTCTTTGATGTTCTTAAGATCTAACTCTCCCGGATAAAGAACTTCTCCGTCCTCTTTGATCGGCTCAGAAGATTTCACATCTGCAAGAATCTCATCTACAATTGCATCTGTCTGCTCCACTGTGTTGAACTTTGTAGGATCTACTGCAATCATAATCTGAGTAAGTCCAATCTCGTCACCGAATGTTCCGATTTTTGATACAGAGTTTCCATCTGTAAGAACTGTTGCGATCAGATCCAGCACGATGGAAAGTCCACTCCCCTTCCAGTATCCCATCGGAAGCACACGCCATGTCTTCTCGATTTCTGAAGGATCTGTTGTGAGTTCTCCCTTTGTATCATATCCTCCCGGCACCGGAAGTTTCAGTCCTTTCAGACGGCAATCTTCAATCTTTCCATAAGAAAACTGAGATACAGCACAGTCGATCATTGCCGCATTCTCGGCATCTTCATGAGTGAATCCTTTTTTCTCTAATACTCTTGCAAACTCCTGCACCATTACATCATATTGAACTCTCATATTAATCTCCTTTCAATTTCGAGAAAATATTATTGAAAATTATGAAGAAAAAAAGCAGAGGTACTTTCAGTTTTTCTTTCTGAAAATCCTTCTGCTTTTTATAGCTCTATCTGCAATCTTTCACCTATATCGTCTTTTTTTGTTGTCTTATGTCAGCTTATGTTGTCTTTCCTTCCACCAATTCCGGCTGGATCACACAGGAAGAGTACACATCCGTCTGTTCAATCAAACTTGTAAGGAGCTGCACGCTCATCATCGCAACCATCTCCGGCTTATTGTCAATAGTCGTAAGACGTGGTTCACAGATTCTTGCATATTCTGAATTATTGTACCCGGTAACCGCTACATCTTCCGGTACTCGAAGTCCGGCACGCAATGCCGCTTTCACCGCTCCCGTTGCTGTAATGTCTTCTCCACAGACAATGGCTGTAAATTTCTTATTCTCGGCAATCAGTTTTTCAACCGCTTCGATTCCTCCACCGATACTTCTGTCCATATCGATCACATATTGCTTCGCGTCACTAACACCGTGACTTTCCAATGCTTTTATAAACCCTTCACTTTTTAACCTGGCACTGACCGTATCCATATCCTTTAGATAGTACATATCAAGGTGCCCTCTTTTTAGCAGATGTTCCACTGCCAGAGAAACGCCATACCGGTCATCAACTAAGACAGAATAGGAATTCGGCAGTTCCAGTTTTCCATTCGCAAGCACTACCGGTGTATTCTTAATCATATTTCCAATTTCATCTTTTTTGCAAAGTGTATTAAAAATTGAACCAACCAGTACGATTCCGTCTACTTTTTCTCAAGCATTGTCTTTAAATACTTGGCTGTCTCTTCCAACTCACCACCCGTATTACAGATTGCGACCTCGTATCCTCTGTGGCTGAACTCCCGTTCAATTGTATAAACAGTTCTCGCATAATGCGGCACGCGGATATCCACAGTCAGTACTGCAACCGTATTCATTGTTTTACTTACCATACCACGCGCAATCGCACTGGGCGTATAATCATGCTTGTCCAATATTGCTTCTACTTTTTTTCTTGTAGCAGCATTCACATTCCCTTTGTTATTCATAACACGAGAAACCGTTGATATAGAAACTCCGGCTTCTTTTGCTATATCATATATATTCATCTTTTTCCTCTTTTCAATGCTTTGCATTGCATACCAAGCTCTTATGAAAGCGCTTTTATACTATGAGGATGCGTGATTTCAAAGGGATTTGTCAAGAGATTATTGATGAAAGTAATTTTTCCTGATACCCAGAAGTCCCATATTCTTCAATCGCTTCCGCCAGTAGGTAATTAATTTATCTGACACCTGCATAAGAATACTCCTTTTTTAAATTAATTTTACTATAACACACTAGTCATAAAATCCAAGAACGTCCATGCCGTCTCACTTTTACAACCGTTTTATTCTTACCTCAACTGTAAAATCAATGAATAGAGCAAAAAATGAGACAATCTCATTTTTCAATTACAAAAGAGAGGAGCATTTATATGCCAAAACCAAAGACAGCCACCGGAGAAAAGAACTTAATCAGTAAAAGACTCATCGAGCTTCGTGAGAAAAACCATATGTCCCAGCGGATGCTTGCCCATCAGCTTCAACTGCGCGGCTATGATATGGACAAAAATGTAATTACAAGAATTGAAACAAATAAGCGCTTTGTTACTGATGTTGAAATCAAAGCATTTTCTGAAGTTTTCGAAATATCTTATGAATATCTCATTGATGGAAAAGAAAAGTAATGCGAGTGGCTTCGCATTACTTTTCTTTCCTATTGATATTGTCAATATTGGTTGACACATTTATCTCAAAGATATCACTGCCTATGCAGCCAGTCCCAGAGATTCGTAGTATCTCTGGCGCTTGATCATCGGAGGAAGCCCACCGTTAGCAGAGCAGATCCTCCTGTTATTCCAGTAACTGATGAAATATCTCCAAATGAGAACCTTCAGTTCCTCTGTGGTCATAGTCTCCGTATTGTAGCGGTCATAGAGAAGCTCGCTTTTCATTCTAGCCCACATGCTTTCGCATCGGGCATTATCGTGGCACCTGCCACCAGCACTGTTCATGCTTTGAATAATACTTGGCGAAATCGGTGATATCCACCGTTTCTCCAGCCCCAACAAGCTGCTTGCATATGCCGGTTTAGATCCTTCTGTCTATCAGTCAGGGAACTTTCAGGCTAAAAAAACCAGAATGTCCAAACGTGGATCTAAAGTCCTTAGATATGCACTTGTTAATGCAGCTCTCAATGTTGTTAAAAACAATGCCACCTTCAAGGATTACTACGAAGCCAAGATGGCTGAAGGCCGGACTCACTATAATGCCCTTGGACACTGTGCCGGCAAGCTCGTCAGAATCATTTGGAAAATGATGACTGACAACGTGGAATTTAATCTTGATTAAGAGGTCTGGATACCTACATCATAAATTTGTTTAAAAGCACCCACCAGGGAGCCTTATTAAGGTCACCCATTTTTACCACGAAAAGGATTTATTAATTTCCAGCTAATTTAAGCTTGACTTTTCATAGCTGGTCTCCCAACACAATATAATGTACTTAACGCTATATGAAGTTAGCATATTTAAAAAGAATTATATATAGTATTAAATAAATAGGTAATATGCTTCTAATTATCTTTTCTAGTATAATTCTCTTATATTTTTAAGCTTTATAAACAAGTATTATCGCATACACATTATCAGTCAAAAATCCTCGTAATATCCCTATACCGATTTACTACCCGATAAATCTCTACATACTCTTCTCCCACTTTATAAATAATTACATAATTTCCCCAAACTGCATACTTGTAATCTGTTCGGAAACTAACTCTTTTGGAGAGATCTGCACCTATCCCCGGAAACATTTGAATATTTTCAAATTTACCGTAAATTTCTTTGATCGTCTTTGCAGCGTATTCTGCATTATCCTCAGCGATATAATCACGAATTTCTTTTAAATCCGTTGCAACCAATGGGTTGATTCGTAATTTCAGCATAGTTTACTCCCCCACAAGTGCTTTTAGTTCGTCCAAACTGAGCCAGCCTTCGCCGTCTTTGACTGCCTCCTCTGCCTCCTGCAGCTTCATTAATAGCTTTTTCTCTGCACGATCACGCTCATAATCTTCTATATCAAGCACTACAAAACGCCCTCTGCCATTTTTTGTCAAAAACACCGGCTCTCCAGTCCGGCAATTTTTTAAAACTTCATTATAATTTCTCAAATCAGATACTGGTAAAATATTCGCCATATAGACCGGTCTCCTTTCTTGATGCACTGTTTTTTCTATATTTATTATATGCGAAAAAGCTGTAAAATTCAACTTAAAATTTTACAGCTTTCTTATTTTTCAAATAGTAACCATCAATTCTTCAATAATATCCCGACAAGGAATTCACCAATTATAATCAATCAAAACATCAAAGATTCATTCTTGATTATATTTATCTAGATAAAACATTGTTATTTACATCTTTTTACACAAATAACGATATATAATCGTAGCTAATATATACTCTGCAACTGCAACACCGGCAAGAATACATACGATCAAAGTACCTGCACGAAATAGTGCAGCTATAAACGAAGCAAGATCCACAATTAAAGGGGTGTTTTGTTAAAGGAACATTTACTGCACGAAATCTAGCTGCCAATGATATAAAGAAAATTGTTGATGAGGTAAACAAAATCAACCATAAGGCATTTGGCGAGGAAAAAGATCTTATCGGTCGTGTATACGAATACTTTCTTAAAGAATTTGCAGTAAATGCTACAAAAGAAGAAGGAGAATTCTATACACCACATGATGTGGTTCAGTTGATTGCAAGCCTGATGTGATTTCTGTTCGTCAGACCAAAGATTTGCCGCCACCTTCCTTCTGATTTCACCTCGCGATGGACACCCTACTTGGTCTTGGCTGTATCCTTCCCACTACTAGGGCAGATTGGGGTAGGGTCAAGCGATGGCGCGGTAATCCGTTTCCATCGCCTGCCACCTCAAACCGTGCATGAGGTTCTCCCTCACATGGCTTTCCGATAACCTTCTTCCTACAGCATTCAAACGACTGCCACATATCTTTTCTTGTTTAGATAATAAAAGTACTCTATTCCACTGGTTGCATACCTCTTTCGAAATCCATACAGCACATGTTCTCTGTATTTCTTCTGTTTTCGCCTGTAGTACACCCGTCTCCATAGCTTCATCCACACGAATTCATCGAGCTGTTTAAATCGTTTTGTTGAGTTTCCATGCTGAAAGTAGTTTCTCCATCCTCTTATGAGCAGATTTAATTTCTCCACTTTTTGCTCCAGATCCTCATAGGCTGATTTTCTGCAAGTAATTACTCTCATTGCATCCTTTACCTTTTTCATCGCCTTTCTACTGGGCATCATGTAAGGCAACTTTCGTCCACATTTGGTTTTACCAAACTTTTGATAACAAAATCCAAAAAAGTCAAAGCTCTCCCTTTCCACATCTAAAATCTTTGTTTTCTGCGGATTCAGCGTCAGTTTCAACTTGATCATTATTATTTTCAGATGTTCAAACGCTAATTCTACATCTTTTCTTGTTCTGCACACAATCACTGCATCATCTGTATACCTGACTATAACCGCCTAGTTCCTTATGATTCTCCCACTAGGAGTCCAACATATGAAGGTAGATATTTACTAACAACGGACTATTGACTCCTACTTGTGGTGAGCCTTTTCCCATTGGATAATACTTCCCATTTTCAATGACTCCTGCTTGTAACCATTGTCTGCATAACTTAATGACTCTTACAGGGCTAACGTAACGATGCTACAGGATTCACTTTAGGTTACGGACTGCTATTTTGCACCTGTTTCTCACAGGCATACCTCGTTTCAATACATTCGGTCACCCAAAAGCATTGGAGGCTCGCTACAAGGCTCACTGGCGATTACCTTGACCAGACTTTCACTGGTAAGCTGATAACAGCTTGCAGAACACACGACTTTCATCCGTTAGAAACGTGCATCGCTAGGCGCACAATAAAAAGGAAATGGTTCTGCAAAATTCAATGTCTTCAAATTATCGAATTTGCACTAAACCATCTCCTTTTTAATTTGAGAGAGAACTATAAAAATCAGCTATAACCATTTATTTTTTTCTGCATACATATGGCGACCTTGACAGAATCAAATCCAATGATCCTTCCGTTTGCATATCACCGCTGCCTTGTATTTTTTGCATTTCTTCTGGTGTCAAATCTTCAAATTTTTTGCCTAACTCTTCCTGATTAGTCTTTTCTTTTTCTAAAGGCTTTTTTTTACTTTCACTCATAAAACGTACCTCCTCTCCACTAAATTATATGATTTACTATGTATTCTCATAAGAATACTAGCAAAATCCGAATACTATCTCCATTCACCACACTATTTCATAAACAAAAAATTAATGTTTTATTATCTTTTCTCTTATAGCATCTCCTTTTATAGATTGTATATTATTTCTTTCATTTTGTCAATTTATTCTTTCATTTTGTTTTATGTTTTTCTTTTCATAAAACAATATACTAAATTCTATTTAAAAAATTTCTTAACAAATTCAATATAATATGATATTGGCATTTCCATCTGGTATGTGATATGCTTCTATTGTCCATTTGGACCACCTCCTATGTTTGAGTTTGGCTTGCGACACCATTCTCAATATAACATAGGAGGTTTTTTATTGAAATCCTCACTGTTTCCACTTACACTATTCGCCCCAGCATAGCTGGGGGATTAGACTTTTCATTTAATTTCATATACTTTTCAGCACATTATGGTCGAGGTATAATACATTGTGCTTGGTATTTGATCTGTATTTGGAGTGCGCTTTCAAAACCCGCAATAATTATTAAAACAATCTTCTTTGATTTTGTTATCATACTTAATGGAAAGGAGGGGACACACATGGGCAATCAATCAGTCATCAGCATAGAGGCAGTCATTGACTATATCGAAAGTCATCTTGACGGAAAGCTGGAATTAGAAACGGTTGCGGAGGCTGTTCACTATTCAAAATATCACTTACACCGAC
>ENA-OQKF01001156-OQKF01001156.1-human-gut-metagenome-genome-assembly--contig:-NODE-1156-length-12872-cov-2.160926_pt1 | contig 12872 bp, 8 predicted proteins | sample MGYA00242617_ERZ504784 | MGnify/ENA primary metagenome ERZ504784 (study PRJEB26092, sample SAMD00036364) | human gut metagenome | host: Homo sapiens | study: EMG produced TPA metagenomics assembly of... | reverse complement strand
ATGCGGTCAGATAATGGTTTGTTCTCCCCAAGCCTGAAATAACGCTCTAAGGTATGCATCATTCTACCCACGGCTCCGCAGCCAGTCTGGAATGGGCTTACTGTATAGGTCAGCTCCGGATTGCAGATTGAAAATAATGGTCTGTGTCCGGGACTGTTAAATCCTCGTTTTAATCCCAGCTCTGTATTTGTGATAACGCTGGAAGCACTCATCTCACTGCCGGTTGCAGATAATGTAAGGATAACGCCCACCGGAAGAGCAGCCTTTGGAGTTTCCTCTTTCATATAAAACTTCCACACATCTACATCCGGGTTTGCAATACCGTCTGCAATGCATTTTGCTGAGTCGATCACACTTCCGCCGCCTACAGCAAGGATAAAATCAACACCTTCCTTTTTTCCCAGCTCAATGCCTTCTTTTGCCATCGCCAGTGTGGGGTTTGCCTGAACGCCGCCTAAAGTCACATAATCAATATTTTCTGCCTTTAAAGCATCTAATACAGTATCAAGAAGCCCGCTCTTTTTCGCACTTGCACCGCCAAAATGAACGAAAACCTTCTTAAAGCCATATTCCTTTACCAGTTTTCCCACCTGCTTGTGGGTATCTTTTCCAAAAATCATCCGGGTTGGTGCATAAAATTCAAAATTCTGCATTACCTTGTCCTCCTTGCGATCATTATATACTCTCGGAATCTTTTTTTACTTGATTTTGCGAGAAGATTGTTTGTCAGTTCTACCCAAATTTCAGAGGCGTACGCGGTGCGTACGTTGATAAAATTGGAGTGCGACTGGCAGAAAATCGGCCACAAAAGCAGGTGCAGGAAAGATTCCGAGAGTACATTCATTTTATACTGCCTGATCAGGGACCTTTTAGCATGATCGGTCCATTCCTTATTTTATCTTAAACTCAGGTTCCCCGTGCATTCGCGCTCTACTGCCTGCTTACGCAGGCGGAACCTTCGTTAATGGTCCAAGAAAAACAAATGCCACCTTCGGTGTCGCTTGTTTTTCTTTTGGACTCATTATATCTTATACTCAGGTTCCCCGCGCTGACGCGCTCTACTGCCTGCTTTCGCAGGCGGAACCTTCGTTAATGGTCCAAGAAAAACAAATGCCACCTTCGGTGTCGCTTGTTTTTCTTTTGGACTCATTATATCATAATTCCTATTTTCTAACAAGGGAGCCACTGGCATATTGACCGTGAGCAGGACATATGATGATACCAGGGCCAAAAGGCCGGAAATATATAAAACAGGTACAGAAAGCTTCCGAGAGTACATTTTAACCAAAAGGGGGATATTATGTCTTTTTCTAAGAAATATTCATTTCATTCATTTGTCTTTATTGGTATGGAACTTTTTGTCCTGATGCTTTTATGCCTTTGTCTTTTTATGAAGAAAACAGACCGGCAGACTGATATTTTCCAGACATCTAGCAAATTTATTAAATGGGTAGATTTTAATGTGACCAGCGAGGCGTTAGATCAGGCTTTCCGGTACGATGTGGATACCTGCCAGGCGGAAATACATTTAAACTGGGTGGATCTACTGGCGTATCTTGGAACACGCTATGGCGGGGATTTTTCCAGATATAAGAAAAGTGATATGGAAAAGGTGGCAGAGCAGCTGATCAATGGGGACTCGACTATGGAAGAGCTGACAAAAGATATGAAATATTATGACTATTACAAACAGGCTTATGGGGCGGTGTTAGACGGAATGGTAGGGACATTTCAGGCGGAGATACCGGCAGATGAAGTGCCGCAATCATCCGAAACTGTGCCCGATACTGTCTGGGTCACAAAATACGGCCTGAAGGCCTTCTTCCCGCTGGCAAAAAACTTCCCCTACAATGATTTTGACGATTTCGGTGTTTCACGCAGCTACGGCTTCAGGCGCCGCCACTTAGGCCACGACATGATGGGACAGGTGGGAACTCCCATTATCGCCGTAGAATCCGGGTATGTAGAAGCCCTTGGCTGGAACCAGTACGGAGGCTGGCGGATCGGGATCCGAAGCTTTGATAAAAAGCGGTATTATTACTACGCTCACCTGCGGAAAAACTACCCCTTCCAGTCTGATTTAAAAGAAGGCAGCCTAGTCCAGGCCGGAGACGTTATCGGCTATATGGGGCGCACCGGCTACAGCTCCAAAGAAAACACCAACAACATAGAAGAGCCCCACCTCCACTTCGGTCTGGAGCTGGTTTTTGACGAATCCCAGAAAGAAAGTGACCACGAGATCTGGATCAACTGCTACGAACTAGTGAAATTTCTACAAAAGAACCAGTGTGAGACCATAAAAGTAGACGGAACCAAAGAATGGAGACGGGTATACCAGACGAAAGATATTCCCCCTGCGTAACATCTGTATAACCCGCCATCTTTCCAGGATGTACATCAAATGCAGCCACCTGTCATAATCTTCCTTATTGCGCAGATCAGGAAAAAGCCGCCTGGCAACTGCCGGACGGCTTTCATTCAGCTTATTTAACTTAATTTATGGATAAACAACCCACTTCTTAACTTCGGTTCAAACCAGGTAGACTTCGGCGGCATTAAAAGGCCTGCATCTGCTACTGCTAAAAGCTCTTCAATAGAAGTGGGATACATAGAAAAAGCAATCTCCATATCTTCCCTTACACGGCGTTCCAGCTCTTTTAATCCCCGGATCCCGCCGATAAAATCAATACGCTTATCCGTTCTTGGATCACCGATGCCAAGTACCGGTCCTAACAGCTGGTCCTGTAAAATAGAAACATCCAGTCCCTTTACCGGATCAGCGCTCCTGTACTGGGGAAGTACCTTTAAAGCATACCAGGTGTTGTCCAGGTACATGCCGAAAGTTCCTTTTTCAGCCGGCGCATAAGGTTCTTTTCCAATTTCTTCCAGTTCGAATTTTTCCTTTACTGCCTCAAAGAACTGTTCCCTGCTCATTCCATTTAAGTCCTTGACCACACGGTTGTATGGAAGGATCATTAATTCCTCATCCGAGAACAAAACAGACAGGAAGTAGTTAAATGGCTCTTCACCTGTATATCCAGGGTTTTCTGCCCTGCGTTTTAAGCCTACCTTTACAGCGGAAGCTGCTCTGTGATGTCCATCTGCAATATAGGTAGCCGGAATTGCTGCAAATGCTGCCTCAATAGCTGCAGTCTGTGCCGGATCATCGATCTTCCATACCCGGTGACGGATACCGTCATCCGACACAAAATCATAAAGAACCGGTTTTGCCTTCTCTTCTGCTACAATAGCCTTTAAGATCTCATTCTGTCTGTAAGTCAGAAAAATGGGACCAGTCTGGGCATTAACTGTATCCACATGACGGATACGGTCTAATTCTTTATCCTCTCTGGTATTTTCATGCTTCTTGACCACTCCGTTTACATAATCATCAATGGAACTGCAGGCAACGATCCCTGTCTGGCTGCGTCCATCCATAGTCAGCTCATACAGATAATAATGGTCTCCTGCATCTGTAACATACACACCTTCTGCAATCTGGGTATCTAAAAGCTCTCTCGCCTTTTCATACACACAATCTGCATAAGTATCCACATCATCAGAAAACTGAGTCTCCGCCCTGTCAATATTTAAGAAAGAAACAGGATTTCCTGCTACAGCTGCACACGCCTCTTTCCTGTTGTATACGTCATAAGGAAGGGCTGCAATCTTAGCTGCATTCTCCTTTGCAGGTCTGATGCATATAAATGGTTTTACTACTGCCATTTTTTCTCCTTCTGATCCGCCCTTTATTTCACTATGCGTACCCGTAAAACGCCATCAATGGCCTTTAATTTCTCCACAGTTGCCTCTTCCGGCTTGTGTTCCAGATCTAATAAGGTTTACGCAAACTTATCACGGCTCTTATTAGTCATATCAGAAATGTTTACGCCCTGAGCTGCCAGTATTGCAGTGATCTGTCCAATCATATTTGGGATATTCATATGAAGAACGGCAATACGGCTTTCTGCCTGGCATACACCCATATCGCAGGCCGGATAATTAACAGAATTTTTAATATTACCATTTTCCAGATAATCTGTGATCTCCTTTACTGCCATTACCGCACAGTTGTCCTCAGACTCTCTTGTTGAAGCACCCAGATGTGGGGTGAGGATCACATTTTTCATATGTACTACCTTTGGATTTGGGAAATCGCTGACATAACGGACAACTTTTCCAGCCTCCAGTGCTGCAGCCATATCATCATCATTTACAAGAGTATCCCTTGCAAAGTTTAAGATCACCACGCCATCCTTCATCATGTCCAGTTTATCTTTATTGATCATGCCTTTGGTGGACTCTAACAGCGGCACATGAACGGTAATATAGTCGCACTCCTGGAAAATAGTATCTACATTGGTGATGTGCTTTACATTTCTGGAAAGTCTCCATGCTGCATTAACAGAAATATATGGGTCATAACCGTAAACTTCCATTCCCAGATGGGTAGCTGCATTTGCAACCTCTGCACCGATAGCGCCAAGTCCGATGACACCTAACTTTTTACCCTTTAATTCCCAGCCTGCAAATGCTTTTTTGCTCTTTTCTGTTGTTTTTGCAATGTTTTCGTCCTGGGCATTGTCCTGGCACCATTTAATACCGCCTACAATGTCACGGGAAGCTAAAAACATACCGGCAAGAACCAGCTCTTTTACTCCGTTTGCATTGGCACCTGGTGTGTTAAATACAACCACGCCAGCCTTTGCACACTCATCTAAAGGAATGTTATTTACACCTGCACCTGCACGTCCTACTGCCAGAAGTCCCTCCGGCAGTTCCATTTCATGCATAGAAGCGCTTCGTACTAAAAAGGCATCTGCCTCTGCTTTATTGTCAGTTATCTCATAATCAGCCGGGAACAGGTCTGTTCCGCAGGCTGCTATTGGATTTAAGCAATGGATCTTTTTCATAATACTATCTCCTCGTCCTCATAAATAGTGTTCATATAGATCACAGATGTTTCTTCTCAAAATCAGACATAAACTCAACCAACTTCTCTACACCGGCCTTTGGCATTGCATTGTAGATACTTGCACGCATGCCGCCTACTGTTCTGTGTCCCTTCAGGTTTTCAAGTCCTGCTGCTTTGGATTCTTTTACAAATAAGGCATCCAGTTCTTCATTTCCTGTGATAAATGGCACGTTCATGATAGAACGGTCTTTCTTTACTACAGTGCCCTTGAACAGCTTGCTCTCATCTAAGAAATCATAAAGGATCTTTGCCTTCTCCTCGTTGATCTTCTTCATCTCTTCCAGGCCGCCTTTTGACTTTAACCACTTAAATACCTTGCCGCACATGTAAATGCCGTATGTAGGAGGTGTATTGTAAAGGGATTTTGCATCTGCATGGATCTTGTAACGCAGCATGGTAGGTGTTCCCTCTAATACATCCTCTGTGATCAGATCCTCACGGATGATAACGATAACAGTACCTGCAGGTCCTACGTTCTTCTGTGCACCTGCAAAGATCAGGCCATATTTAGATACGTCAACAGGCTCAGATAAGAAACAGGAAGACTGGTCTGCTACTAACAGCTTTCCCTTTGTATTCGGGAGAGTCCAGAACTTTGTTCCGTAGATAGTATTATTTTCACAGATGTACACATAATCTGCATCCTCAGATACAGGCAGGTCAGAACAATCCGGAATATAGCTGAAAGTCTTATCAGCACTGGAAGCGATTGCATTTGCCTTTCCGTAAATAGATGCCTCTTTATGCGCTTTCTTTGCCCACTGTCCAGGAATGATATAATCTGCCACGCGGTTCTTCATCAGGTTCATAGGAACCATGGCAAGCGGGGTAGAACCGCCGCCCTGAAGAAAAAGCACCTTATAATTCTCCGGAATGTGTAAGAGATCGCGCAGATCTGATTCAGCATCTTCAATAATGGTCTCATATGATTTAGATCGATGGCTCATCTCCATTACTGACATTCCTGTGCCTCTGTAATCCAGCATTTCTGCTGCTGCTTCTTTCAGGACTTCTTCCGGTAATACTGCCGGCCCTGCTGAAAAGTTGTAAACTCTGCTCATAATTCTCCTCCTCTTGGAATTAATTGTGTACCCTCATTTATTTATATGCAAGGGGCTTCCCTGCATGATGCAAACAGAAAATTTTTCCTGCATCACACAGAGAAGCCACCTGTGTATATACGCCCTTGTATAAGTAATTTTTGTATAAATAATTCCGTCTTTACTGTTACTTTACCAGTATAAACCAATAACACGGTAACGTTCCAAGGTGTTAGAAATTACTATACAACGTTTCATTTTATTTTTCAAGCAGATTTCATCTGAATCTTTTTTAGATTTTCAGTTAACTGTTGAATTTTTTTCTATGAAAACGCTGAACTAGTTGATCTTTAAGTCTGTATCATCAAATGCATCTGCGATAGGAGCTCCCGGAGATACCATTGGGAATACCTTGTCGTCGCAGCCGATCTGACAGTCAATGACAACAGGGATATTTAAAGAGATCGCCTCTTTTAATACAGGAGCCAGCTCCTCTTTCTGGGTCACTCTGTAAGCCTTTGCTCCCATTGCCTCTGCAATCTTTACATAATCAACAGAATCATTGAGAACAGTCTGAGAATAACGCTTTCCATAGTAGAGCGTCTGCCACTGACGCACCATACCTAATACATGGTTGTTGATGATCAGTTCGATCACCGGGATATTGTAACGGGTCGCTGTAGCGATCTCGTTCATATTCATGCGGAAGCAGCCATCACCTGCAATGTTGATAACAGTCTTATCCTTGCAGCCCATTTTAGCACCAATAGAAGCGCCCAGGCCATATCCCATGGTTCCCAGTCCACCGGAAGTAAGAAGGGTTCTGGGCTGACGGTATTTGTAATACTGGGCCGCCCACATCTGGTGCTGGCCAACCTCTGTTACGATCACAGCGTCCCCGCCTGTAACTTCATTTACAGTCTGGATAATAAAAGGACCGGTAAGTACATTCTTATTGTAACGCAGCGGATACATATCCTTCATACGTTCAATATGGGCGATCCACTCATCATGGTTAATAGGATCCAGATGGGTATTTAACCTGCGTAAAATAGTCTTAGCATCTCCAATGATGCTTGCGTCAACCTTAATATTCTTGTTGATCTCTGCACGGTCAATGTCAATCTGTAAAATTTTTGCGTTTTTCGCGAATTTTGATGCATTTCCAATAACACGGTCACTGAATCTGGCGCCAACTACTACTAAAAGGTCTGCCTCAGTAATGCCATAGTTGGATGTTTTAGTTCCATGCATACCAACCATACCTGTATACAGTTCATCTGCACCGTCAAATGCGCCCTTACCCATTAAACTGTCTGCAACCGGTGCCTGGATCTTGTGGGCAAACACACGCAGTTCTTCAGAGGCATTGGAGATAATAGCACCGCCACCTACGAAAATAAATGGCTTCTGGGCCTTGCGGATCATTTCCAGAGCCCGCTCCATATCTTCTTCTTTAATGGTATCGGTCTGTGGTTCGATCTTCTCCGGCTCCTGATACTCATAATCTGCAGTTGCCGCAGTTACATCCGTTGTAATATCAACCAGAACAGGGCCCGGTCTTCCACTCTGGGCGATGACGAAAGCCCTGCGGATCACTTTTGCCAGTTTATTAATATCTTTTACAATGAAATTATATTTCGTGATAGGCATGGTCACACCGGTAATGTCGATCTCCTGGAAACTGTCCTTACCTAAGAGGCTGTTTGCCACGTTACAGGTAATAGCTACTACCGGAACTGAATCCATATATGCAGTAGCAATACCTGTTACCAAGTTAGTCGCACCAGGGCCGGAAGTTGCCAGGCATACGCCTACCTTTCCAGTTGCCCTGGCATATCCGTCTGCTGCATGGGAAGCGCCCTGTTCATGAGATGTAAGAATATGGGTGATCTCATTCTGGTGCTGATACAGCGCATCATATATATTCAGGATGGCACCGCCCGGATATCCGAAAACAGTGTCTACCCCCTGTTCTTTCAAACATTCTATAACGATTTCCGCACCTGTCAATTTACTCATATGTCCTGTACTCCTTTACAATATTACTCAGCGCCTTCCTTATTTTGCCTGAAGGATAGCACCCTTGTCGCCGGAAGTTACCAGTGAAGCATATCTTGCCAGATAACCGGTAGTCACCTTTGGCTCTCTTGGCTGCCATTTTGCTTTTCTGGCTGCCATTTCTTCATCAGAAACCAGTACATTTAACTGATGATTATCAATATCAATGGAAATGATATCTCCCTCTTCTACTAATGCGATCGGACCGCCTACAGCTGCCTCCGGAGAAACATGTCCGATAGAAGCACCTCTGGATGCTCCGGAGAAACGTCCGTCTGTGATCAGGGCTACTGTGGATCCAAGTCCCATTCCTGCAATAGCAGAAGTCGGATTTAACATTTCTCTCATGCCAGGGCCGCCTTTTGGTCCCTCATAACGGATCACAACAACATCCCCGGCAACGATCCTGCCACCCTTGATCGCTGCAATAGCGTCTTCCTCGCAGTCAAAGACTCTAGCTGGACCTTCATGCTTTAACATTTCGGGAGCTACTGCAGAACGCTTTACAACGCCTGAATCTGGTGCCAGATTACCCTTTAAGATAGCAATACCACCGGTCTGGCTGTATGGATTGTCAATCGGACGGATAACATCCGGATCTTTGTTTACGCAGTCCTTGATGTTTTCGCCGACAGTCTTTCCTGTAACAGTCATGCAGTCCAGATTTAACAGGCCTTTCTTGCTGATCTCATTCATAACAGCGTAGATACCGCCTGCCTCGTTCAGGTCTTCTATGTAAGTATGACCTGCAGGTGCTAAGTGGCACAGATTTGGTGTTCTTGCGCTGATCTCATTTGCAATGTCTACATTTAACTCAACACCAGCTTCATGTGCAATAGCCGGTAAATGGAGCATACTGTTGGTAGAGCATCCTAAAGCCATATCCATGGTCAAAGCATTCATAAATGCTTCTTTTGTCATAATATCTCTTGGACGGATATTTCTTTTTAACATTTCCATTACCTGCATGCCGGCATGTTTAGCCAGCTTGATACGTTCGGAATAAACTGCAGGAATGGTTCCGTTTCCACGAAGTCCCATACCAAGAACCTCTGTCAGGCAGTTCATGCTGTTTGCAGTGTACATACCAGAACAGGATCCGCAGGTCGGACAGGTCTTATTTTCATATTCTTTTACATCTTCTTCGGTCATCTTTCCTGCTGCATAGGCACCAACTGCCTCAAACATACTGGAAAGGCTGGTCTTACATCCCTTTACGTGGCCTGCAAGCATTGGACCGCCGCTGACAAATACAGTTGGGATATTTAATCTTGCTGCCGCCATTAACAGACCAGGAACATTCTTATCACAGTTTGGAACCATGACCAAAGCATCAAACTGATGTGCCATTGCCATACATTCAGTAGAATCTGCGATCAGGTCTCTGGTAACCAGCGAATACTTCATGCCCACATGACCCATGGCAATACCGTCACAGACTGCAATAGCCGGAAATACGACCGGGGTACCGCCACCCATGGCAACACCTAATTTTACTGCCTCTACGATCTTATCCAGGTTCATATGTCCCGGAACGATCTCATTATAAGAACTTACAATACCTACTAATGGCTTATTCATTTCTTCTTCTGTCATACCAAGTGCATTAAAAAGGGAACGATGCGGTGCCTGCTGCATTCCTTTTCTTACTGCGTCACTTCTCATATTTTTATCCTCCTGAAAATCTCATGTACTCCCGGAATCTTTTAGTGAATACGCTCTGCAACCAGATCACCCATCTGGGTAGTTCCAACCCTGGTGCAGCCCTCTGACATAATATCGCCGGTACGATATCCATCTTTCAGCACCTGACGTACTGCTGTCTCTACTGCCAGTGCCTCTTTGTCCAGGTCACAGGAATAACGAAGAAGCATCGCTGCGGAAAGAATGGTTGCTAATGGGTTGGCAATATCTTTTCCTGCAATATCTGGTGCAGAACCATGGCTTGGCTCATACAGACCAAACTTTGACTCATTTAAGCTTGCAGAAGATAACATGCCGATAGAACCGGTGATCATACTTGCCTCATCTGAAAGGATGTCACCAAACATGTTCTCAGTCAGAACTACGTCAAACTGTCCTGGATTCATAACCAGCTGCATTGCACAGTTGTCTACTAACATGTGGCTTACTTCTACTTCCGGATAATCCTTTGCAACTTCATTTACAACCTTGCGCCATAAACGGGAAGTATCCAGAACATTGGCCTTGTCAACACTTACCAGCTTTTTACGGCGCTTCATAGCGATCTCAAATCCCTTGACAGCAACACGGCGGATTTCATGCTCACTGTATGGCATAGAGTCTACCGCATATAATTCACCGTCTTTTTCCTCAGTGCTTCTTGCTCCGAAATAAACACCGCCGGTCAGTTCACGCATAATGACCATATCAAAGCCATTTCCAATGATTTCTTTCTTTAATGGACACGCATCTGCTAACTGCTCAAAAAGATAAGCCGGACGGATATTTGCAAACAGTCCTAAACCTTTACGGATTTTTAAAAGTCCTGCCTCTGGTCTCAAGTTTGGTGCAACATCATACCATCTGGAGTTGCCTACATCACCTCCAACAGCACCTAACAGCACTGCATCTGAATTTCTGGCTGTCTCCAGTGCTTCATCCGTCAGCGGAACACCATATGCATCAATGGAGCAGCCGCACATTAAAATATCCGTATAATTAAACTTATGACCGTAAACTTCTCCTACTATATCTAATACCTTTTTGGCCTCTCTTACAATCCCAGGGCCAATACCATCTCCAGGAATTGCAACAATATTATAATTCATAATTATTATCCCCTTTATCTACTATTCCTGTCAGTTATATCTTTTGTAATAGCTGTGATTTCTATCAATCATATCTCATTTGAGGCTTCATTTCAACTATTCCCGCCCATTTTCCCTATTACAAAATATACATGTTTGGAATTGACGGTATAACTATAAATCATAATTCTAAAAACATTCGTAATCTTCTCATTTTTCTATTGGATCTCACGGATCAGGCAATACTGTTTTAAATCAAAATGCTTCTGGACAATGCCAAAAAGCTTAAAACCAAAATGCTCGTACATAGGCACGTTATCCGGATTATGGGTTTCCAGTGAGATCATCAGATGATGCTCCTGGGCATAACGGATCACCTCATCCATAAGGATAGCTGCCAGACCATGATGCTGCATGTCCGGATCCACTGCAAGGTAGATCACATGAAGACGCTCTTCCTGGTGGAGCTGGTCGGTCCACCGGGAGTTTAAATAATCACGGCCTTTCATAAAATTCCATAAAGTCTTCAGGCTCGGATCCTCTTTGATCAGATATTCATCTGTCTTTAAACCCGCCCAGGCTTCTGTAAGATAAAAAGTAAGGGGATTATAAGGCTCTGACTCATCAGAAACCACTAACAGGGAATTCATTTCCTCGCTGTCAGAATAAATCTCACAGGTTTCAATAAATTCTGTAAGATCACACTTGAAAAGTTCAGGAAGCAGACGCTCCCTTGTCTCTTTTTCCGGGATCAGCTTGCAATATAAGGGATCATGGGCAAAGCATTTCACCAGCAATTTTTCCAGTTTTGGCAGATCTTCTTTTTTTACTCTGTATAACGTCTGACTTTCCATACTATATATCTGTTCTCCTTACTGTTTTTCCAGGCATCCTTCCATGGCAGCCAAAAGCTTCTCCACAGAAGATGCCATATAATCAATATCATCCCGGTAGCACTGCTCCTGGGCTTTTGCAGCCTGAAGCAGAGTCTTGTATTCTTCTTCCAGATCCGGTCTTTCTCCTGCTTTCTGCAGTTTGTTCTTTTTCTTTAAACTTACTACCAGATCGTACAGGTTTTCATGGTGGATAATACGGCCATAGCCCCATTTTAACCGGTCTGCCGGCTGAGTTAATACAGATTCAGTAAAATAACGGAATACTTCTCTGTCAAACATGGAGGCATACCTGTTATTATCGATCTCATAAACTGCTTCCAGGGCACCTTCCGGATCATCCTCTTTTAAGCAGGCAAGCGCCTTATAAATGGCTTCCAGGTTCTCACCTACCCCCTGCTGCGGGAACAGTACATCATCATGCCAGTTTAAGCGGACAAAATAGTCCTGTTCCTTGCGGAAGATATAAAGAAGGAAGCTGTTTAAGTCTGCATATCCTGCTGCCACATTCTTTGCCTCATCATACTTTCCTGATTCCAGAAGGCTTTTATAATCATCGTTGATCTTCTGTATCTGACTGTATAACTGACGTCCCAGCTCTTTTGCCTTTTTCAGGCGTTCTAAAAGGTTTGTCTCATCTGCCTGTGTTTTTTCACACAGGGATTTTTCTACACTGTCTTCCACTGCAGCAAACAGCCGTTCAAAATCCATAGGTACTACTGCTGTATAGTCAAATGCCAGCACCAGTTTTCCATAAAGGTTATGGTGGAAGCGGTAAACCGGCTCATCATAGAAATCTTCATTATCAAACTGAGAATGGTAGTGGGTCTCCATAAACTCCCCGTCGCTGAACTCATTTACAGAGGATGGAATTCCTGCAATGGCAATGGAAAAATCATCAGACCAGGTCTGGATGGGGAAGTGGACTTCCAGGCCTTCCGGGTATGCTTCTTTTGACGGCTGAATATGCTCTGTTGCTTTCTTCATAAAGGAAGCGTATTCGTAGGTGCAGCGGACTGCATCCTTCTTTCCATGGGCATGGGCCGGAAGTTCAAAGTTAAAGTCTGCGACCACCTTTCCCTGCCACTCCGGATGGGCAGTAAATACCTGTTCGTAGGCACCGGTAGACCAA
>ENA-OQKF01001140-OQKF01001140.1-human-gut-metagenome-genome-assembly--contig:-NODE-1140-length-12931-cov-3.162762_pt1 | contig 12931 bp, 7 predicted proteins | sample MGYA00242617_ERZ504784 | MGnify/ENA primary metagenome ERZ504784 (study PRJEB26092, sample SAMD00036364) | human gut metagenome | host: Homo sapiens | study: EMG produced TPA metagenomics assembly of... | reverse complement strand
GGGAACCGTGTGCACTGAACCGGGGTGGGGCGGTTGGGTGAGGCCGTTACGCTCGGTGAGCGTTGCGGGGACGCACAGAGAAGTCGAGGGCGAAGGCGGCGTCCAGGACGATGGCAGCGCCGGAGGCGTACAGCACGGTGGTGCCCATGCCACCGGGGGACGGCAGGTTGGAGCCCTTCTGGTTCACAACCTCGGCGGTGACCGTACCGGTAGTGGTATTGCCGGCAGTGGTGTTGATCTTGAGCACCGTAAGCTGCGGGTTCTCAGACTCGACGTCATGTTCAGCGGTGATTTCGAAGAGCGTGTCGGCGGCGGTGTTGAAGCCTGCCGGAGTCTTGGTTTCCACGAGCTTGTACTTGCCGTCATCAACGCGCTTGAAGGAAGCGGTGTACTTGCCGTCCTCGGTCTTGGTGATGGTCACCTCGCCACGGTCAATGGTGTAATCGTTCGTGGCGCTATCGAACTTGTAGAGCTTGAACTTCGGCAGATCGTTCTCAGCCGGGGTGCCACCGTTGAAGGTCTTGTTGATGTCCAGCTGGTAGGTGAACACAATGACCTTGTCGGTCGGGGTCTTGCCGGTTTCGCCTTCGCCGCCAACATTCGGGTTGTTGGAGAACTCAAGGGAAGCCTCATTCGGGTTGCCCGTAGAGCCGATCACAGCGTTCTCGTTCAGCGTGGACGTGTATTCGACGGTGAACTTGCCACCGGCGGCAACGGTGATTGCGTTGTCTTCAGTATCCTTGACGGCCTTCGCGTCAGCGATGGTGATGTCGAAGGTGTCCTTATCTTCGGGATTCTCAGTGACAGTGTAGGAGTCAGCGCCAAGAGTCTTGTCGCCGTACTTGACGACCACGGACTTCTCATTGAAGGTCAGGCCAGCGGACTGCTGATCGTGGAAGACCAGCTTGTAGGTCTTGTAGGCTGCGAAGTCCGTGTCGTTCGTCGGCAGGGTGGCGGTCAGCTGGAACGGAACTTCGTCGTTCACATCGTAATCGGCGGAATCCTGCCAGTCGCTCTTATCACCAGTGGAGTCGTTGACGTCCTTGACCTTCTTTTCGAAGGTCGGCTGGTCGGCCTTACGGTTCACGGTCACCGGGCCGTTGACCTTGACGATGAACAGTGTTGCCGCATCATTGCCCGTCACGGCATTCTGATCCTTGAACAGGTAGTAACCGGGGGCAGCCGAAAGCGGCGCATCCTTGGAAACGGTGCCGAATGCCTCACCGTTCAGGTTAACGAACTTGGAGATGGTCTCCAGCCTCTCCGTATCAGTAGCAGTGCCGCTAACCTTGGCGATTTTCTCAGCGGCTTCCGCGGCGGTAAGATCCGTACCGTTGTCACCAGCACCATTGCTCGCGTTGAAGTTCTTGCCGGCCTTGATATTGCTCAGCGTGCCTTCGCTCAGGTCGCCGGTGAAGACCTGGTACACGGAGTAGGTGTGCGAATCGGTCTGCGGCACGGTGATGTCGTACGTGTCAGCTGCAGTGGCGCTGGCTGCACCGGCGAAACCGGCGATGGCCATGGCCGCGGTGGAGACCACGGCAACAAGGCCCTTGAGTACCTTATTCATTCTTGTTCCTTTACTTTGTTGGTTATATCTTCTCTGATGTTAAGTTTTCAGCCTTTTAGGAGAGGGCGTTCATAGAACAGCTACGGGCCGCCCTCCCCCTCTCACAGAGTCGATAATCATGATTGCCGCCTCCTGAGGCTCAAGGCCAGACCGGCCACGGCAATCGCCACTGCGAGGAATCCCGCAGTGTACATCTTGTTCAGCCCTTCGCCGCCCGTGCCAGGCAGGACGACACCAGGGGTGTTGGTAATGGATCCACCGTCAACGGTGAATGCCGCGCTCTCTTCGTATTCGGCAGTGGTCTCCTTGAATTGTGGATTCGTGTACCACTTGCCGTTCACATCGGAACCTTCAACGGGTCCGAAGCGGAACGTGTGCGGCGTGCTGTCGAGGTTGAATCCGTCAGGAGCCTTGGTTTCGACGAGCTGGTACTCGCCCCATGCCAAGCCTCGAAGTTCGAACTTGCCCTTCTCACCATTCAGGTCAACGTATTGGCCGGACTGGGCGGAGCAGTTAGGGATGCCACCCTTGCCATCCACGCAATCCTTGACGGTTCCAAGATCGTCAGACGCATCCGTGTATGTAGCAACGCCATTATTCCAAGAGAACTTCTTGATAAGGGTCAGCTTCCATTCGGAACCGCCCAGGAATTCGGCGTTGTACTCGGAGCTCACTTTGTTCCACGTGACCATGCCGGTCTTGCGGGTGTTCGGCAGCTTGTGATCAGGCTTCTCCGGATCCCATGTTGCAACACCATTCGTGATGGTGATGGTGTACACCGTACCGCTGACCTCATAGCCGTTCGGAGCCACGGTTTCCTGCAGATGGTACGTGCCATCCGACAGATCGGACACCTTGAACTCGCCAGCGTCGGTATCCTCATCCGCCTTAGTGGCAGTGACGGCATTCGCCGCAGCGCTCGTCACACGAGCATTAGTGCGCAACGAGGTAGCCACCGCACGCTTCGCGCTCTTGGCAGCCTTCGCGTTGCTGGCGGACTGAGTAACGGCGCAGCCGGAAGGCGCAGTATCAAGTATCTCGGTTGCACTGTTCAACGTCACCACATCACCGCCCTTGAACGCAAAGCCACTGTTTGCACTGGGACGATAGAAGGATTGCGCCGTAGTCCATCCAGCCTTATCCCTGCGAATCCAGAAGCTAGCGCTGGTAGGCATGACCTGATTGATGGTGTACGACACATAACCATTGCATCCACTGGCGACCGTCATTTCTTTTCTGTTCGGCTGATCGCCAGTATCCGACGGCCAACTGCCATTTGCGGTCTTCCACTCAAGATACAGCTTCTGACCATTATTCTGGTTGAAGTCACCCTGCATCTTGAAGAACACCGTGGTGGTGGTCGCCTGTGGCTTGGTCACGTTCACCTTCAAGGTGACGGATTTGTTGGTGCGAGCTTCCTTCGCCGTAATCGTCACCGGCGAAGAAGTCACCTTATTCGCGGTCAACGTAACGCTTGTGCCGGTAGTCGCGCTCAGCGAAACAGCATTCGGATCGGAGCTGCTCCACGTAACCTTATTATCTTCCGGAGCGACCGTTGCAGTCAACTTCAGGGTCTTGTCCTTCTTCAGGGAGATGACCTGGTCATTAGCGTAGCCACTAATGACCACGGAGGTCTGGACGATAACTCCCGTGACGTGAACCGAAAGCGTAGCTGAAGCACCGCCATCCGCTGATTTCACAGTAATGGTCGTATCACCATCACCCGTCGCAGTAACAAGGCCTGCGTCTACTGAAGCCACCGCAGGTTTAGCAGATTCCCAAGTCAGCCTCGCATTGTTAATGACCTTACCGTTCTGGTCATAGGCCACCGCATGGAACTGCTGCGCAGTGCTGCCCGTAAACGATGCGAAAGTCACTTCGTTATCTTTTACATCATAAATCTTGATGGAATTGACCTGCGTGCCGGACTGGTCATCGATGATGGTCCATTCCTCACTCGCAGTATCGCCATTCATCTTGGACAGCTTCCATGTCGAGCCGCCAAGCAACGTCTCATTATCCGTGCCATCGACCTTCGACCACTCGATGGACGTGCCGCTCTTCTTATTGGCGATCTTAGCGTTAGCTGAATTGTCGCCCGCGCTCGGAAGAAGCTTCTTGTTGGAGTCGGTTATCTCATTGCCTTCTGAGTCGTAAACATTCGTGACAACGCGAGCCGTAGTCCCCTCACCGTCAGCCCTGATGGCATAGATATTGGTGTTCGTGGCATAGGCCGAGTTGTTGGGGGAAACCTCACGGATGTAGTAGATGGCGTTCGGGTTCAGACCGCCGATACTGAATGAACCCTCGTTGGACTCATCGTCGCCATATGCGTTATCCGTGACTGTCTTAAGCGCATTACTTTGGTTCTGTGCATCGCTCTTCGAAGCGAACACCGCCCAGGTCGTGCCGCCCAATGCTGCCTGAGTGGAGGCATCGACCTTATCCCAAGCGATAGCCGCACACTGCGCGGAGTACGAACCGTTCCACGGCAGGTTATGGCGCTCCTGATCCATATCAAGCGCCGAAGCAGAGTAGCTGCGCTCGTAGTTGACAAACTTATAGAAGTTGCCGTCATGCCCAATATTACCGACTGCATCGGGGTTATACATGGCATAATTACCACCGACCCACACGCGGCCGTTGGTGCTTACATGCGATTCGAAGCTACCGTTCGGGACAAGAATACTGCCCAGCATGCCTGCAGACGGATCGTCCTTCGTCGTCAGGGGGAAGGAACCATCCCACACGCCATCTGCCTTCTCTGCAACAAAGTTCTTATCCTTACGTGTTGTTGTACCTGAACCTTGGCCACCGCGAATAATCACATTGCTGGCATTGGCGAAGTTCCACATAATCTGCTGAGCGCGCTTGGCGTAATCACCGTCAGTGTACGAACCACCCAATTCCTTCGTGATGTTATTCGAGTCGGTCCACCAGAAACGCCAACCGTTGTGGAAGTCAACGTTGCCGCCAGTCACATTGATCACAACGGAAGAACTATCTGGAATGTTCTTGAAGGCGAAGCTCACACCGGAATAGGAGGAGGACTCATTCAGCATGCTTGCCGGAAGGTTGAACACCTGCATGGAGGAGGTGCCATTACCTTCAAACAGGATCACCTTCTCGTTGACCTGCGTGATCGTAAAGGAGTAGCTTTTATCGAACTTCTCACGCACAAGATTATTATACGACGGGCTATAAGCGGAATCCGTAGTAACCTTCGCATCGGTGACATACACGCTTTCCGACTTCTGCAAACCCGACAAGTCACTGGACAGCTTCTTAACGTACTCGCCAAATTTTGAGAACGTTTCACCAGTACTACCGATATTATCGTCGTTCTGGTTCCAATTGACAGATCCGCTCATTCCTTCCGGAACATACACAGACGATCTACTGTCGTACTTATGCGTGTCAGCATTGCCGTACTTTCCAGGAATCGAATTCGACGATCCTCCGAATACCGTGGTTGGAGCACCGGCGATATTCGCCGTATAGGATGGTTCCTTAGTGTTGTTCTTTCCAATCCAGCCGGCGTTACCCCACGCTTCAGCACCGCCTACCCAACTAATGTCGTTGTCAGAACTTGCACCTTTGACTTCCAAAGCGGACGAGCCGTCTTTCGGACGGTACTGGCCACCGAAGCCCACAATGCCGAAGCGGAAGCCTCGGTAGTCCTTCACATAACCATTCTTTACACCATCGGCATCCGTATAGTACGTGGTCCACACGCCCTTAAGGGGGTGCAGCAACAGCTTGCCCTTAACGGCAGTCAGACCTTCGGCCTCAGCGGCATATGATCCGGCAGGCCCTGAAGCGTTCTGCATATTGCCAGAAACCTTCTGGCCTACATACATATCGCCACCCGCATACGTGGCGATGCCGGTATCTTCCGTTCCCGCGGTGGTGCCAGTTCCCAGACTCACAGATTTTGGCGTGCAAATACCCGCCTCGTTATTTGCATTTGCAGCGTTAGCGTTACGAGAAGGAGCGACGGAGGTAACCGCCATGGTGGCCATCATGCCGACGGCGATAAGGGTTGCGGTGAGTGCACGGGCTGGTTGTATCCCTCGTTTCAGCGCTACGTGCTTCAGCCGTTCCACCTGATGCCTCATCGTTTCATGCTCCTCAAATAACTCTATGTACTGAATGCCATCGTTCCCATTCTTACCCCTTCGTCGGTGAACTTTTCACGTCATTGAGGAACGCTGAATTCAGTTATTCACAAACCTAAATACAAGATTATAGCGTTCGTTTGCATTGCGCAAATCGACCAACCGGCAAGTTGAGCGGGTTTACCCTGCATCCTGGTTTATTGCTTGCACCCGCCCCGCCCCACAACGGCACAACAATGTGTTTTCGTTGGAAATTCGCGGTTTTTACCGCCTGATAAAGCTGTTTGGCAGTGTTGTTTTCTTTGGTTCGCCGGAAAAACAATAGATAAATTGCACCTATTTGTCTATATATTCATCACTCACATCCAACAACTATCGACGTTTCGCCTATTTTTTATAGCGACTTTTTTACCACCAAATGATAGCGTTGTCATCACCTATTCTCCATCCCCCACCAATTCCCCTGTCACACACCACCCTTCACCTCCCGCAACAGGTTCGCACTCCCCCGTGTTGCATCCCCACCCCAGCCCACATCCGGCCACACCATCTACGCTCTACAGCCGCACCGCATAGCCGCATACCTATGCAACGCCTGACCAGCAACCTGCCTATGCCTATGCAAAAGGTCGCACCGAATCATCACGATTCAGTGCGACCCACTACGCCACATGCCACAAACAACGCCAATCCCCGCACGCTAGCATGCGGAGACAAACCACCGTTACGCGCAGTATTACTTGTTCGCAGTATTTACTTGTTCAGCTCTTGTCAGATTCGCCCAGCTCGTCAGGCTCAGCAGCTTCGGCTGGCTCAGCAGGCTCAGCCGCAGCCGGTTCGACCGGTTCGGCAGCTTCAGCTGGCTCAGCCGGTTCAGCAGACTCAGTCGATTGGACAACGGCCTCCGCAGCCTCCTCCGCGGATTCCTCAGCCTCCGCGGCCTCAGCAGATTCCTCGGATTCGCCGGCATCCCCGGACTCGCCCGATTCGGCAGACGCCACAGACTCTTCCGTCGTCACCGACTCCTCGGCGACGCGCGGTTCTTCGGTCTCAGCAGTTTCTTCAGTCTCAACGGGCCCAGTAGGCTCAGCAGATACCTCGCCCTCAGCACCCTCAGCAGATTCAGCGGTCTCTGCGGACTCCTCGCCCTCATTCTCGTCCGAATCGCCAACGGCAATCACAGCCTCCAACTCGGCGGAAGCCTCCACGCCAGCAGGCTGGGTCCCGTTCGGCTCATCATCACCGGTGTCCGGCTCGGTGTTGGCCAGAATATCCTCTTCCGTAGCCTCATCCGAATCCTGCGAATCGTCATCCAACTGCTCGATCGCTTCGACCGCACCACGCTCATCGCGCGGCTTCTGGGCGATCACGTCGATATGCAAATCGTCGTACGCGGGCTTCGACTGCACCCACAGGTGGCTCGGCTCCGGCGGTTCGATCTCGGAATGCTCGCCACAACCGTGGTCGACCGACACCACGCGGCCATCATCCGGGCTCCACTTGTTGGCGCACACGCCGAACATGAGGTTCAGTTCACCCTTCAACGGCACGAAGAACCCGCAGGTGGAGCACAGGTTGCCGTCCGCGGTTTTGGTGGACAGCGCCTTCGGGCCGCGCGGACCCTCATACCAGCGTTTCGCCACCTGGGCACGCCCCTGCGGGGACAGCACATGGCGGCGGGACAGCGCGAATTCCTCAACGATATCGTCGGTTTCGGCCGCCTTATCGGCCTCGATGGCTTCAGCGGCTGCAATAGCCTTCGCAGCGTTGTCAACGTTTGTTACACTGTCAACGTTTGTTGCGTCGTCAACATTTGTTGACTTGTCATCATCCATCACCTTGTCAACATTCGTTGGCTCGCCAACATCCGCTCGCGTATCAACATCCGTTGCACCGTCAACATTCGTTGCGTTGTCAACATCTGTTGACGCGTTGACATCTGAAGGACCATCGACGTTTCCCGATTCCGCACCGGTTGCCACTTCGTCAACATTCGTTGACACATCACCCCTGGCGGAGGCCGATGCCGCAGCAGCCGCCTGCACGGGCTCGGTCTTACGGAACCCGCCTTCAAGCCTGGGATCATCCGGATCGGTACCGATGGAATCGGTCGGAGCCAGATCGGTCGGCTCCAAACGATCCTTCCACGGAACCCACGCGGGCGGCATCAGCGCATCATCCGTGGGCACCAGCGACGATTCGTTCACCGTCCACGTGCCCACTTCGGTGTCGTGATACAGCGTCACCGACCACTGCCAGCCCTCATACCCGCGCACATCCGCGGCAAGGCGGAAATCCGTCACATGGTCGCCAAGCTCGATGGCATCGACCACCTCGCCCACCTGCTCGGGGGCGTCGGCCACATCCATGGCCACCGCACGGGCGATATCACGCGGATCCGGCTGCTCGGACGGCATCTGCGGATCAAGAACTTCATCGGTTCCGGTCATAAATCAGTCCTGTACATCGAAATTGTCGGCAACCGCACGCAACAGCGTCGCCAGCTTCCGGCTCTCGGAAGGAGAGGGGTAATGGTGACGACGCAGCGTATTGCCTGCGGAATCCAACATCTTAATAAGGTCCTCGCAGATGGCGGCCATGTCATCGGGCTTCGGGCGGGTGGCCTTGACCAGAGACGGACCGGCTGCGATAAGTTTCACATCCATGGCCTGCGGCCCCCTACGGCCAGCAACCACGGCATACTCAACCTTGGCGTTCTTACGCAACGTGGTGGTTCCAGCGGGCAAAGCGGCCGCAGGGAGGAAGACATCCTCGCCTTTCTCACTGGCGATGAAGCCGTATCCCTTAGCGGCGTCAAACCAACGAACTCGACCGGTGGGCATTGCGCACTCTCGCTTTCCTAATCCTAAAAAACATTAACCGACTTATTTTAGCGCAAGCTCCGTATGCCCGCCAGAGGTGCGGGTGCACGGTTGGCGGGGAAGTCTGGTTGGCGAAGGAGTCTAGTGGAGAAGACTGACGCGAGACGGGCACGAGACGAACATGAGACGGACATGAGACGGACATGAGACGGGAGTTGAGCACGAAACAGAAGCTGAATGCGAAACATATGAAGATTCCCCTCCCTCTCCACCGAAATCAGACAAATTTGGCCCATTCCCGTCCGATTCCGGTACGAGACACGCGAACCCCCTCCACCGGAATCAGACAAAATTGGCCTGTTTTTGTCCGATTCCGGTATAGGACAGCCCGTCCGTACCGGCACCGACACTAGCCGCGCCAGCCGTACCAGCGCCAGCACCAGCTGCGCCGGTTGCCACCGGATTCACAAGATGCGTCAACGGCAACACAATAGTGAAAGTCAAACCACCGCCAGGCGTATCCGTAGCGCAAATAAAGCCCTGATGCGCCCGCACCACGGACTGCGCGATGGCAAGCCCCAAACCGGTGCCACCCTTGGCCCTCGCACGCGAAGGATCAGCGGTGAAGAACCGTTCGAACAGCTGCGAGCGCGTCTCCGTGGGCACGCCCGGCCCATGATCTTCGAAGCACAACACCGCATACGCGGTTCCGGTGGACATGCTCTGCCCCACTTCCGCCGCGTCCAGGAACTGCCGTAGCGAAGCATCATTCGAAGGCAGCGTGGCCAGGTCGCGCTGGTTGATCGAGGCGAGCATGGTGCCCATCGACACGCGCACCGGTGAATCAGACGGCGTATAACGATGCACGTTGCCCACGATATTCGTCACCACCTGGCGCAACCTCGACGCGTCACCGATCAGCGTGATCGGCTGCAACTGGCCATCCACAGCCTCCAGCGTGCAGGAATGTTCCCCATCCGCCGGTTTGAGTGTGACGGTGCCGAGCGTCACTTCGCGTTCCGGGTCGAGCGCGTGCAGATCATCGGTCGCGTCGGTTACGAGCGAGGTGAGTGATACCTCCTGCGTCATATCGATGCCGCGCCCCTCGTCCAGTCGGGCGAGCGAGAGCAGGTCCTCCACCAGCACGGTCATGCGTTGGCTGGAACGTTCGATGTGCGCGATCGATTCGTCCGCACGTTCCAACGCACCCGGCATGTCACGCTGCATGGTGTACAGCTCCGCATAACCGTGGATCGCGGCGAGCGGCGTGCGCAGTTCGTGGCTTGCATCGGAGACGAAGCGTTTCATCTTCTCGGTGGTCTGCTCCTGCTCGTGGAAGCGGCGTTCGATGCGGGCGAGCATGATGTTCAGCGACGAGGAGAGCGAACCGACTTCAGTATTTTCGGGCGCAGGCGGCACACGCTGGCTCAAATCACCTGCCGCGATCTGGGCGGCGGTTTTCTCGATGCGTTTCAGCGGTTGCAATGTACGGCGGATGATGAGCGCAGACAGTGATCCGCCGAGCAGCACGATGGCGATGCCCACGGTGATGCAGTATTGGGTCAGGGTGTTGATGATGTCGATTTGGTCGGACAGCGACAAACCGATGAACACCACGCCTTTGACGGTTTCGTTGCCTTTATTATCCGCCTCGACCCATTTGAACGCGGCCACGCGCCATGGTGCCCGTGCGGCTTGCAATACGCCGCCGCCTACTGCAACATGCTTCCCGTTCGTTGTGGCATCCGTGCCGTCGGATCCGCTTTCCAGGTCATTGTTCGGGTCGGTTCCTGTGCCGCCGTCCACGGAATTGTTCGCGACCGCGCGCAGCACGGCGTTCGTGGTGAACGGCTTGCCGTACATGTCGTCGGTCAACTGGTCGTTGGCCGGCAGTTTCGGCATGGAAACGATTGACGCGCCGGTCAGCCCGGCGACGGACGGCACCAGAGGAGTGCTCACTTTGCCCGTGAATTCACCGTTTTCGACGTATCGCACCTGCAGGAAGTAGTTGTTGCCCATGCCGCTGTTCTGACTGTTCGACCCGCGCAGCATCGTGGTGTTGCTCAGGATCAGCGAGCGCTGCGAGATAAGCTGGTTGTCGGTTTTCTGCAGCAGATAGCTGCTGACGAGTTGGCGGATCGCGGTGGAGATGCCGACCGTGCCGACGATGAGCACGATGAGCGTGCAGGCGACGAGTTTGGTGCTCAGCGAGAACCGGTCGAAACGGTTGAGGAAGAGTTTGGCGAAGGTCTGGTGCTTGGCTTTGAATGCGGCGGTTTTCGCCGCGGTGCGTGCGGCGGCTTCGGCTTTCGCCTTGGCTTTGTCCGCGGCTTTCGCGGCTTTCGCGGCGGCCTTTTCGGCTTTCGTGGTCTTCGTGGCTTTAGCGGCGTTAGCGGCGTGAGCGGCTGGCTGGCCGGACTGGGCACCCTGCGCAGGGGCATCAGATGCCGCATTGGCGGCGGCACCGGTCGGGGCGCCACCGCCAATGGGAGCAGCCGAAGTCGGCTCGCTTGGCGTACGCGGACCGTTCGGACCGGTCTGATCGTTCGGGCTTTCCTGCACGCCTGGCGTATGCGGTTCCTGCTGGGGCGCGGTCATGAGCGTGGCTCTCGAATCATGTAGCCGATGCCACGCTTCGTTTCGATCAGCGGGGTGACCTTATGCTTCTCGCCGCTCTCGTCAGTCACCTCGATTCCGTCAACTTTCTTGCGCAGGTAGGAGATGTAGCTTTCCACGATCGCCGCGTCGCCGCCCCAGTCGTACTGCCACACGTGGTCGAGAATCTGCGCCTTGCTCAGCACACGGCCGGAATTATCCATCAGGTAGCGCAGCAGCTTGTACTCCGTGGGGCTCAGGTCGATGGTCTGACCGGCACGGGTGACGTCATGCGAATCCTCATTGATCTCAAGATCGCCCACACGAATGATCGGATCCTCTTCGGTCTGTTCGCGCGTGCGGCGCAGAATGGCGCGGATGCGGGCCACAACCTCTTCGAGGCTGAACGGCTTGGTGACGTAATCGTCGCCGCCGACCGTCAAACCCATCACCTTGTCCTGCGTGTCGTCGCGGGCGGTGAGGAACAGGACCGGGGCGTTGATGCCTTCCTGGCGGATACGGCGGGTCACGGTGAAACCGTCGATGTCGGGGAGCATGACGTCGAGCACGATGAGATCGGGCTGGACCTTTTCGATAACTTCGATGGCTTCCGAACCAGAGGCTGCGGTAGAGACTTCGAAGTTCGCGAAATGCAAGGATGCCACCAGCAGTTCGCGGATGGACGGCTCGTCGTCGACAACAACAATCGATGCTTCAGTAGGCTTACTCATAGCCTCCAGCATGACCCGCGACCCTGTAGGTTTCCTGAATGTCATCTGAATTTTCATGCATCCTTCGGAAAAACCGGAGGACGCCCCATACCGGAATCAGATAAAAACAGGCCAATTCTGTCCGATTCCGGTAAAGAGGACGGAAAAACCGGAAGCCACCTCATACCGGAATCAGACAAGAACAGGCTTATCCTGTCTGATTTCGGTGGAAGGGAATGGGAAGCCCCGCACACCTCATACCGAAATCGGACAAAAACGGGGTAATTTTGTCTGATTTCGGATGAGGAGGGGTGGAGGGATGAGGCTGTCTCATACCGGAATCGGACAAAAAGAGCCAATTTTGTCTGATTTTGCGTTTCGCTGCGATGCAAGGCGCAGGTCAATGCGGTGGCACGGCGAATCAGTTGTTCTGAGAATCGGCGTTATTGCCATCATTGCCGTCATTGCCGTCGAAACGGCGGGTACCGGGGACGAACGGCTTCGCGAACATCGCTTCGATGTCGTCGGAGACGGCCTGGTCAACGGAACCGTCGCCCGGCATGAACGAATCGCCCGCGTGGAACCGCGGTTCGGATTCGCCGGGCTCTTCGGGCTGCACGGACTGCGCGTCCACGGACTCGTCGTCCTCATCCTCGTCGTTCCGACGCTTGCGCTTCCTGCGGCCCTTCGCGGCGGATTCGTCGTCGCTTTCACCGCGTGCGCCCGATTTCTTCTTGAACAGGCCGAACTTGGAGTGCTTGCGTTTTGGCTCGGGTTCAGGTTCGGACTCAGGCGCGGTTGCCGGTTCGGGCTCGGGCGCGGGTTCCGGTTTCAGCTCCGGATTGGGTTCCGGTTCCTCAACAGCCGTATCCGCAGACTCCTGAATGGCATCCGGGAACGTCCTCTCAGGCTGCGCCCCGGACGGTTCGGCGGATGCGACGAGCTGCCCGTTTTCGGGCATGAATCGGCTCGCATCCTCGGCAATCGGTTCAGCCTCGGCCTGCCCGGTGGTCTCCGCGGCCTGCTCTGCAGCGGTTTCCGCGGCCTTCCCGGCAAGCTACGCAACCCACGCAGTCGACTCAACGGCACTCGCGGCCGCCACCCCACTCCACACGT
>ENA-OQKF01001137-OQKF01001137.1-human-gut-metagenome-genome-assembly--contig:-NODE-1137-length-12955-cov-16.230278_pt1 | contig 12955 bp, 10 predicted proteins | sample MGYA00242617_ERZ504784 | MGnify/ENA primary metagenome ERZ504784 (study PRJEB26092, sample SAMD00036364) | human gut metagenome | host: Homo sapiens | study: EMG produced TPA metagenomics assembly of... | reverse complement strand
TGTTTTGTCGTACCCTCTGTACCACTATAAATTCCTACAATGGTAAAGGTACTTTCCGTTTTTCCTGTTTCAAACTCTTGAAAAGTAATTTTATCTCCTACAGAAAGATTGTTTTTGTCTGCCAATTCTTTTGAAATCAAAACTGTGCAAGAGTCATCAGGATTAATATGTCGTCCTTCTTCCAGTTTATATGTTCCATTTAAAAATTTTATATCTAAAGAAGAATCCAATACTGCAGTATAATGGACTGACAAACCTGGTGCATTCACCATGCCCGGAATCGGCTCGAAATTTTCCGGAATCCCCCAATAGCCACCATCTATTTTAGCGTTATAGCTCACAACATTGGGAAGTTTTGAAATTGCACTTATTATTTTTTCTGTAATACGGTCGCCATTATAGGTATATCCAGAAGCCCCATTTCCGAAATCCTCAGCCGGGCCAAAATTATTCTGATTGTTCATGTCAATTTCCATACGAAGGGAAGCACCTACAGTTTCCTTTATCTGCTTTGTTCCTTGCAAAACAGCTTTCTCGCTGGAAACTGCAATCAAAACAGTTGCAGACAGCAGAGTAAATGTCAAAAACAGAATCAGCGTACGTAATTTCTGTCTGACACAGTATTTTAAAGCTCGCTTAAAAAAGTTCATATAAATCCTCCTAACTCATTTTGGTTAAAATCTCTTTCGGTTTTAATGACAGGATCACTCCACTGCACACAAGCACTGTCAAAAGAACACCCAGATTTTCTAAAATGAGCAATATGACAAAATGCAGGAAATCTGGCTGCAAGTAGTTCTTATGAATCGTTGATTGTGTTATGAAATCAAACAGCAATGAATTTAATGTATCTGCAAGCGGAAGAAAGATAATGATTGCCACTAGAAAGCCGATCCACAGCAGAATCATTGCCTCTATCAGAAATTGCCCGATAATCTGCTGTTTCGGTTTTCCTACGGCAAGTAAAATGCCGGCTTCCTGCATTCTTCCACGAATCCTGAATGTCAGTATCAGCATAAATACCAGAAATCCCAATACTGCAGCAACCGCAAGCAGTGCGACAACGATCTTTTGCATACTTTGAAGCTGTTCTGCAATCTTAGAATACTTGAAGTCATTCGTATTGATGACATGGTTGTTCCAGGCAATCGAATCAATCCCTTTTATTTCTGATACCATCTTGTCAAGATGCAGTGGGTCGGCAATGAAAAAAGAAATCTCGCCCTCATAAACACCTTGTTCCTGCTCCTGCAAGTTGATTAACAGTTGACTATCTGAAAAAATAAGATTTTCGGCTTTTTTCGCTGTCGGATTTAACGCATTATCGGAAGCATTTTTTATATCGTAGATTCCTTTGATTTCCACTGTTTCATATGCACTTTTTTCTTTCATCAGGTCTGTATATACACCATCGTCTGAACCCAGTTTTGCATGGGTAAGGGTTATCTTATCTCCAACAGCAAGATTGTTTTGTTCGGCAAGGGCTTTACTGATAAGAATTTTACCGTTGTCCTCTGATCTGATATGTTCCCCCTCTGCCAGTTCGTATTCCTCATCCAAAAAGGCTTGGCACAAGCTGGAATCACGCACTGCTTTTACAGTTCCCATATTGCTTTCTTCACTGTGTCCTGTCCCTGCGAGAAATGACAGGTTTTCTCCCTTTACATAGCCGGAGTGTTCTGTATTGTAGCATTTCAGTTCTTTTCCAACGATAGAAATAACCCGCCGAATGGACTGCTCATCCATAACAGGTGTCCCCTTACTGGAAACCTGTCCGTTATTCACATCGAACTGTTCATAAGGTCTGATATTGAAAGAAGCTCCAATATCGGAACGCAAATCCTCAGAAACCTGCCGGATTCCCAAATAGACCGCACTTCCTGTCAGCAAGGAGAATGAAATCAATAGAAATACTATTCCAAGCAATAAATTTTTTCCTTTTTTGCGGGTCAGATAGAGAAATGCCCGCTTTCCTACATTCATAAAAACACCGTCCTTTCTTTATATTTATAGTATAAGAAAAGACGGTTTAACTTCGATTTAGATTCCATTTAATTTTAGTTTAGATTATGTGAATTTAATGTGATTTTGAAGCAGACACTGTCTTGCCGGTTCTCAATCGTATATGACAGACCATGCTGTTCCAAGATAATTTTTACAAGATATAGTCCCAACCCGCTTCCGCCGGTCAATTTATTATGTGATTTTTCCACACAATAGAATGGAGTAAACAGTTTATCCAAATCTTCATCCGGAATATTTACACCACTGTTTCTGACAAGAAGAGAATCAAAAGACAGTTCTAACCCCAGTTCGGCACCAACAGGGGAGTGCCGTATTGCGTTGCTGATGATATTATGGACTGCTTTTTCCAAAAGCAGCTCATTTCCCATCATCATAACATCTTCTGAAATATTCTTCTGAATACGGATATGTTTTTCATTGGCCAGTGGGATAAGATGTTTATATACACGTTTCAGAATATTGGAAAGAGAAAGAAGCTCCGTATGATTCATTGTATTCATTTCCAGCTTTGATATCGACAGGATTTCCTTTACAAGCTGTTCCATATTTTCAATTTCTTTTAATGTTTCCGGAAGTATCGTTCTCGTGTCCTTATATCTTCCAATTTCCATAATCATACTTTCCACCTGCCCTTTGATTATGGTGATCGGGGTTTTCAATTCATGGGAAGCTGTCGCAAAAAAATACTGACGCTGTTTATTCAGTTCGTCAATATGCTCCATATCCTGCTTTAACTGTCTGTTTGCTGTTTCCAGTTTCAGCATGGTATCTGACAGATTTTGGGACATGGAATTCAGACTATTTGCAAGAATACCAATTTCATCTGTACGGTTTATCTTACATTGCCAGGTCATATCAAGCTTTTCCATTCGTTTTGAAACTTCACTGATTTCTATCACTGGTTTTACGATCAAACGGCTGCAAATCCATGCCCCTGAAAATGAAACCAGGAAAATAATTATCAAAAGAAACGGCAATAATTTTAATAACGCACTTATTAACTCATGACTGGAGGAAATCTGGGCAATGATATTGAGCATATATGTCTCTGCTCTGTCAGAGAATTGAATCTCCTGAGCAAAGGATAACATTTCTTCTTTCTCTGAAGAAACTTCGTCAGGCGTTCCATACTGCTGTTCTTCTCCACCACCTTGAACGATGATAGTTGCCTGATGATCTGAACAAAATTTTTCCAATACATCTTTTGCATTTTCAAATTTTGTTTTAGAAAGTGTTTCTGTCAGTTCTTTTATTTCCGTGTTGATATGTTCTGATGATACAGCCACATAACTTTTCGGCAGGAAAAACAGAATACTTCCATAAATAAGAAAACTACATAAAATTAAAGAACCTGCGATCCATAAGAAAACTTTTGCACTCAGGCTGTCATTAATTTTTGCTCTCAAATTTATATCTCACCCCTCGTATTGTATGAATACATCCTGTATCTAATTTTCGTCGCAAATTCATAATATGTATATTTACTGTTTTTTCGTCGCCGGCAAAATCATAGCCCCATACTTGTTGGATCAGATTATCCCTCGTGAGGACTTGATTTTTATGGTTCAAAAAGGTCAGTAAAAGTTCAAATTCGAGTTGTGTTAAATTGACAGGAGCACCGTTTTTATATACCTCATGACTGTCTTTATTGAGTTCAATTCCTTGCGCAGAGAGTATTTTTTGTTTTTCTGATTTTTCCTTGATCCGTCTAAGTACAGCTTCAATTCTCATTAAAACAAGTTTTAACGAAAAGGGCTTTGTGATATAATCATCAACCTGCAATTCAAAAGCTCTTATTTGTGCTTCTTCTTCGTCCATAGCCGTAAGCATGATAATCGGAATCCGGGACTTTTTACGAATAAATTCACATACCGCATAACCGTCTATTTTAGGCATCATAATATCTAACAAAATGAGCGAAAAGGATTGTGACTGAAAAAGCGAAATTCCTTCCAATCCATCACTTGCTAATGAAACTTCATATCCCGCGTCAGTCAACAACTCATATAAAACAGACTGTATTGCTGTTTCATCTTCCATAATCAATATACGTTCTTTCATGTAAGCACCACCTGAGAATTTATAGATTACAGCAATTCTAACACAAAATGATTTAGATTTGATTTAAAAAATGTCCGAACACCCCATAAAATGAGGTTATTCGGACATTTTTCATAATGCCAGCGGCAATCACCGTACCTTTTTCATACAGGTCACTGCCATGGCTCCGGGACCGATATGACAGGCAACACTTAATGAAAGCGGCCCCTCTACGATCTCATATCCCGGAAATTTCTCTGAAATTTCCTGCTTCCATTCCTGTGCCTCTTCTTTGCTGCAAGTATACGCCATTCCCAATACCATGTCTTCTCTGACCTCAGAAAAGCGTTCTTCCAGATCCTTTTCAATAGCTTTGAGCATGGTGCGTTTCGCGGCCTTCCATCCTCTCACCTTTGAGAATGCATCCAGTTTGTCTCCCTGGATCTGAAGCACCGGCTTTAAGTTCAGCACTGTCCCAAGCGCAGCGGCAGCCGGTGTGATCCGCCCGCCTTTTTTCAAATACTTTAATGTATCCACTGTAATATAAATGCTTGCCTGCAATTTTTCCGCTTCCAGGATTTCTTTGATCTCTGCTGCAGATTTTCCCGCTTCTCTGAGTGTGATCGCATCTTCTACAGACTGCTTCTGTGTCACAGAAATTCTCTGATTGTCTACTACACAGACTTTTCCGTCATACTCCTGAGAAAGAGACTGTGCCGCATGACAAGTGCTGCTCAGTCCGCTGGACATTGGAATGTGCACGATCTCATCGTACTCTTTCAGCAGCTCGTCCCAGCATTCCATGACTTCACCCGGAGATGGCTGAGACGTGGAAATATCAGAATCTTCTCCCAGACGCTTATAAAATTCCTCCTGCGTCAGCGTAATATCTTCCAGAAACAGCTCCCCGTCAATAAAAAACGGCATGGGGATCACATAAATTCCCATCGATTTTCCCATTTCCTGCGTAATCCCACTGTTGCTGTCCGTTACGATTGCAATTTTTTTCATCTTTTCTCCCCTGTTTCTAGTTTTTAAAACTATGGATCGGTGCCGGAATTCTTCCTGCCCGATTTACAAATGCCTCACAGCCAAACTCATTCACCGGCATGATCGGCGCATAACCCAGAAGTCCGCCGAATTCGACAGTTTCTCCCACATCTTTTCCGATCACCGGAATGAGACGGACTGCAGTCGTCTTCTGGTTGACCATACCGATCGCCATCTCATCTGCAATGATTCCGGAAATTGTCGCTGCAGATGTCTTTCCCGGAACCGCGATCATATCAAGACCAACTGAGCAGACACAAGTCATGGCTTCTAATTTTTCCAGTGTCAGTGAACCTGCATTCACTGCATCGATCATTCCCTGATCTTCACTGACCGGAATAAACGCACCACTGAGTCCTCCTACATAAGAGGATGCCATCACACCACCTTTTTTCACCTGATCGTTGAGAAGTGCCAGCGCCGCCGTCGTTCCCGGCGCACCTACCCGCTCCAGACCAATCTCTTCTAAGATCTCTGCCACGCTGTCTCCAATTGCCGGAGTCGGTGCCAGTGACAAGTCAATGATTCCAAACGGAATTCCCAGACGTCTGGATGCCTCTCCGGCTACCAGCTGTCCTACTCGTGTCACCTTAAATGCCGTCTTTTTGATTGTCTCGCAAAGCTCTTCAAATCCTTTGCCGCGCACCTTTTCCAATGCTTTTTTCACAACTCCGGGACCGCTGACGCCGACATTGATCACCGCATCCGCTTCTGTCACTCCAAGGAATGCACCCGCCATAAACGGATTGTCATCCGGCGCATTACAAAAGATAACAAGTTTTGCACATCCGAAAGAATCACGCTCTTTTGTCGCTTCTGCTGTTTCTTTTACCATTTCTCCACAAAGACGTACTGCATCCATGTTGATTCCGGTTCTGGTGGAACCTACATTGACAGAACTGCACACTCTCTCCGTTCTTGCCAGTGCCTGCGGGATCGAACGGATCAGATTCTCATCACTTTTTGTCATTCCCTTGGAAACCAGCGCAGAGTATCCTCCGATAAAATTAACTCCAACTTCCTTAGCCGCTTTATCCAGTGTTTCTGCGATGGTCACAAAATCTTCCGGACACTTACATGCAGCACCGCCGATCAGAGCGATCGGTGTAATAGAAATTCGTTTGTTTACGATCGGAATTCCAAATTCTCTTTCAATATGTTTTCCTGTTGACACAAGGTCTTTTGCAGTTACTGTGATTTTTTCATAAATCTTTCGGTTCAATTCATTCAAATCCGAATCAATACAGTCCATCAGGCTGATTCCCAGTGTGATGGTACGAACATCCAGATTTTCCTGCTCGATCATCTTATTGGTTTCGGAAACTTCATACATATTAATCATGGTCTTTATCCTCGTCTCTGCTTATTCTTATAATCTGTGCATCTTTTCAAAAATCTCTTCTTTCTGGCACTGGATCTTTACCCCGATCTCTTCGCCCATCTGCTCCATCTCATCACAGATCACTTTAAAATCTTTTTCGATTTCTGAAATATCTACAACCATCATCATATTGAAATATCCCTGTACGATCGTCTGGGAAATATCTAAAATATTGATCTTACTTTCTGCAAGGTATGTACACACTTTCGCGATAATTCCCACAGTGTCTTTTCCTACTACGGTTACGATACATTTTTTCATGGTTTTTCCTCCTCAAGTTAAACGGTGATAATCTCTGAAATACTGTCCCTTTTTGCCACTGCCATATTCAAGTCTTCCCCTTTATATGCATTATCCCCTAATGTCACTTCCAGTTTGACAGTCTCATATGCCAGACTTTCATAATTATTTTCTTTGCTCAAATGCCCCAGAACAATATGTTTCAAATTATCATGTAGTATATCACAAAGGAGACGTCCTGACAATTCATTCGACAAATGTCCTTTATCTCCCATTACTCTTCGCTTCAGCGGATATGGATATGGTCCCACTTCCAACATATGCAGATCATGGTTTGCCTCCAGAAGAACTGCATCCAGATTCTGGAGATGGGACACCGTGTATGCATCATAGATTCCCAGATCTGTCGCTACTGCCACAGATTTGTCTCTGCACTCCAGACGGTATCCGGTCGGTTCGTTGGCATCATGGGAAATTGCAAACGGATTTACCCGGATATCCCCCAGCATAAAGGATTCATCACTGTGTATCACATGATACAATCCTTCCGGCATGGCTCCCAGTCTGGAATACGCCTGAATCCCCGCAATCGTTCCCGGAGTTGCATAGATCGGGATCTCATATTTTCTGCTGAACACTCCAAGTCCCTGAATGTGATCTGAGTGCTCATGAGTGATCAGAATCCCGTCTAACTCCTCCCCTTTGATCTCCAGTTCCTTTAAACCGGCATCAATTCTTTTTTTACTGATTCCGGTATCGATCAGTAAATGTGTATTGTCACTGCCTACATAGATGCAGTTTCCACTGCTGCCACTGGCAATGCTGCATAATCTCATAGTATCTCTCCTATTTGTCGTCTTGTTTCTTCGATCTCTTTGCTGTTGTCGATCACCCGGGTACAGTTTTTCCGAAAATACGCTTCCGGACTCTGGCTGCGTATCATATCTGTAATTCTTTCATCACTATATCCCCGGGATGCTTTCAGCCGCTCTCTTCTTACCGATTCCTCTGTATAGATAAACCATGTTTCTTCACAGATTTTGGCATATCCTGCTTCCAGAAGAAGAGCAGCCTCCAGTACGTACAGCTCTGTCTTCTCTTTTCTTTTTTCTTCGATATCCAGAAGCACCTGCTGTTTTACCGCAGGATGGACGATCCCATTGAGCTGTTCCAGCTTTTCACTGCTCTGAAACACAATTTGGGCCAGTTTTTTGCGGTCCAGCTCTTCGTTTTCATCTAAAATCTCTCTTCCAAATGCTTCTACGATCGCTTTCCAGCAGGGAGTGCCCTTTCTCTGCAGCGCTTTTGCAACTTCATCAAGCTGTACTACAACTGCATGATATTCTTCCTCCAGCAGCTTTAAAACTGCACTTTTCCCGGAACCCACTCCACCTGTAATTCCAATTACCTTCATCACTATTTTGCCTCGTACCAGTTTTTTCCGACCTGCATATCCGCGATCAACGGCACATCTAAGGAAGCCGCTGTTTCCATCTGCCGTTTGAGGATCTCTTTCACTGTCTCGATCTCATCCGGATGTGTCTCGATCAGAAGTTCATCATGAACCTGCAGGATCATACGGGATTTCATCTGTTTTTCTTTCAGTTCCCGGTTGACTCCGATCATGGCAATCTTCATAATATCTGCCGCAGTTCCCTGGATCGGCGCATTCATTGCCACACGTTCTCCGAAATTCCTCTGCATAAAATTGCTGGATTTTAACTCCGGTATCGGACGTCTTCTTCCAAACAATGTAACGGCATATCCTTCTTCTTTTGCATGCGTCACGGAATCGTCAAGAAACTTTTTGATTCCCGGATACGTCTCAAAATAACTTTCAATATACTGAGACGCTTCTTTTCTCGTGATACTCAAGTCCTGACTCAATCCAAACGAACTGATCCCGTAAACAATTCCAAAGTTGACTGCCTTGGCATTTCGTCTCTGCAGATCTGTCACCTCGTCAAACGGAGTCTTAAACACCTGAGACGCTGTCATTCGGTGAATATCCTGTGCCTCCCGGTATGCCTGGATCAGATGTGCATCTCCGGAACAATGCGCCAGTATACGCAGCTCAATCTGCGAATAATCCGCATCAATAAATACATAGCCTTCCTGAGGCACAAATACTTTCCGGATCAGCCTTCCCAGTTCCATTCTTACCGGAATATTCTGCAGATTCGGTTCTGTACTGCTGATCCGCCCGGTCGCGGTAATCGTCTGGTTAAACGTTCCGTGAATCCGTCCATCTGGTCCGATATAATTTGCCAGTCCGTCTGCATACGTAGATTTTAACTTTGTAAGCTGACGGTATTCCAGAATCTTATCCACGATTGGAAATTCCGGAGCCAGCTTTTCCAGTACATCCGCCGCAGTCGAATATCCTGTTTTTGTTTTCTTGGCATGGGGCATCTGCAGCTTCTCAAACAGAATCACACCCAGCTGTTTCGGAGAATTGATGTTAAAATTCTCCCCTGCCATCTCGTAAATCTCGGATTCCAGCTGTACGATCTGTTCGCCCAATTGTTCTCCATATTTTTTCAGCTCCTCAGCCTCAATGCGCACCCCGGCCTGTTCCATATCAAATAAGGTAAATACAAGCGGCATCTCAATTTCCAGAAACAGCCTGTCCATCTGCTCCTCTTTGAGTTTTTCCATCAAATTTTCAGATGCCGCATAAGCAGTATATGCTTCATAACAGCTCTTTGTCCACTCATCTGCCTTGTCATCGATCATCAGCCCCAGCTGTTCTCTTGCCACATCTGCATAGGTATAATCATTTTTCAGCGGATTCAGAAGATAGGCTGCCACTGTTGCGTCAAAGCAGTTTTTCTGACAAACTGCGCCCAATACCGGGAGATATTTTTTCAGATCAAACATGACAAAACGCCCGGCAGAACGTGCCACATCCGAAAGCTGTGCAAACAGTGCATCCATATCTGTATCCATACTGCATGCAATGGAATACACCTGATCTTTCCCGTATGCCAGAGCAATCCTGCCGTATCCTGACGGATGTGCGAATAACGGCAGCACATTCCCGTCACATTTGATCAGTGCAGCTCCCACACACTCTGCCTTTTTTGCCTCTGAGAAAATTCGCTCGATTTCTTCCTGCTCTGTTACTTCCCGGAATGCTTTTTCAACTTCATTTTCAGCTGCTTCCACATCAAACTTTCCGAGCAGATTTTTAAACTGCAGTTTCTGGAACCACGTATATGCCTCTTTGGTGAACATATTTCCATGCTTTGCATCTTCCAGAGAGAACTCCAGTTCTGCATGCGTATTAATGGTCGCCAGAACTTTACTCAGTTTTGCCTGTTCCCAGAATTCTTTTAAATTCTTACTTGCTCTCGGCGGCTTTAACTCCTCCACATGTGCATAGGCATTCTCCAGTGATCCGTATTCCACAATAATCTTGGTGGCCGTTTTCTCACCAACTCCCGGCACTCCCGGAATGTTATCCGCTGTATCCCCCATCAGCGCTTTTACATCGATAAATTCTGTCGGTGTCACTTCATAACGCTCTTTGACATCTGCTGCATAGTAATCTTCGATTTCCGTGCGTCCGCCCTTTGTCTTCGGAATCCGGATCTTTACATGCTCCGTAGCAAGCTGCAGAGTATCTCTGTCTCCTGAAATAACAGCAACCTCCATCCCCTTTTCCTCACAGGTTCTGGAAATCGTACCGAGCAGATCGTCTGCCTCCAGTCCGGCTTTCTCGATGATCGCAATGTCCATCGCCTTCAGCACCTCTTTGATGACCGGAACCTGCTGACGGAGTTCTTCTGCCATCGGCTTTCTTGTTCCTTTATAATCAGCAAACATCTCATGACGAAATGTCGGTGCATGAACATCAAATGTGACTATCAGATACTCCGGTTTTTCTTCTTCCAGAATTTTAAACAGGATATTCAAAAATCCATACACCGCATTCGTATGAAGACCCTCCGCATTGGTCAGATCCGGCACTCCATAGAAGGCCCGGTTTAAAATGCTGTGTCCATCTATCAAAACAATTTTTTCACTCATGTCGATTCTCCTAATTTTACTTACAGAGATTACTATACACCAAATATCCTGTTTTTTAAAGGCTGTTTTTCTCTTCTTCTCTTGTCCAGCGCATCAAAACACCCTCGCATCCCGTCATTTCTTCTTTTTCAAATGCTGCCGTTTGAAACCCCTCCCGTTCATAAAACCGGACTGCTCCTGTGTTCTCTGCATAAGCGTGAAGTGTCAGCTCCTGCCGTCCCGATTTAGCAGCTTCCAGAAGCAAGCGGCCAATCCCTCTGGACTGAGATGCTTTTTCCACAAAAAGTCCCGCGATATAACTGTCCTGTAATCCCAGAAATCCAAGAACTGTCCCCTCTTCTTCATAAATCAGAATGTCGGCCTGCGGCAGAGCCTCTTTTACAGCTTCATACTGCCCGTTCCAATACTCTGCCGGGATAAATCTATGAGCAGCAAGATTTGTCTCCAGCCAGATTTTCATTATGTGCTCTAAATCCTGTGGTTGATATTTACGTATCACGTGTTTCTCCCTTCATTACTAATTATAAAGAAGGCTGCAACCGTTTTAAGTCACAACCTTCCTTATTTCAGGACTGCTCATTTCCTGATCGTCCTGTTTTCTTTTTATTCCTGCACGTATTTCTCACGCAGTTCTTTTACTTTATCACTGTAGACTTTATTCTGTCTCTGCTGTAAGAGCTGGTTCCTGATCGAATTCTTCACTTCCTCGAAATCTGCAACTGCCGCATCCTTTTTCTCTTCCACTTTGATCAGATGATATCCGAACTGTGTCTGAACCGGTCCCACAATCGCACCGATCTCTGCTGTAAACGCAGCATCTTCAAACTCTTTTACCATCTGTCCTTTCCCAAACTCTCCAAGATCTCCGCCTTTTGTTCCGGACGGACATGTAGATTTTTCTTTTGCAGCATCTTCAAAGGATGTCTCTCCGCTCTGGATCGCTGCTAAAATCGCATCACATTTTTCTTTGGAATCTGTCAGAATATGTTTTGCGCGAACAGTCTCCCCTTTTGTAAACTGCTGCTTGTGCTCCTCATAATAATTTTTGACATCCTCTTCTGTCACAACTGCATCTTTCATCACTTCCCGCATTGTCATCTGTGCAAGGATATCTCTTTTGGCATTTTCTACCATCTCCTGATATTCTTCTGTCTCTTCCAGCTTCATCTCCCCGCCGAGCTCTGCAAACATATGAAGTGCTACAAACTGATCCAGACACTGCTGTCTGAACTGTGGATTGGAAAGATACGCCTGCTGCTCTCTCGGTACATTCTGCAGGAATTTTTCAAAATCAGATTCTTTGATTTCTCTTCCTGCCACAACTGCTACTATTTTCTGTTCCATAATTCTCTTTCTCCTTTATCTCGTATCGTTTTATTATAAACGGTATCGTGATAAATAGCAAAGCAAAATTTCTGTCTGATTCTTTTTCAGATTCCCTTTTTATAAAGTACAAACGAATAGATCATCGGGATCGTCACAACAACGACTATGATCACAATTGGTACCGTGTTGTTTTCAAAAAATACACTTCCCCAAAATACCAGTCCTGCCAGAATCCATAATTTTCCTGCCATTCTATGCGTACGATTCCAATTCTCCTCACTGTTCAAGGTCCATGGAAGTTTGATCCCCACCGTATAATTCTGATGATTCTTCGACATATAATTTCCCAACAGGATAAATATGCCACCCATCAAAATACTGACGATCACCTCCATATTCACATCCATGCCAAGTGCATATCCATAAATAGACAGATTAGACACGACAGACAGAACCGGAACGATCCAGAAGATCAGCGTCATCATCGCTCTTCCGATATTTTTCTTCTTGGGATCATTTAAGGTCACACCCAGGCAGAACAAATGGATGACTAATAATATGAGCGGGAAAATCACCACTGCAAACAGCTTTGTACTCCATCCATCTGCCCCTTCACTCCCGAAATGTGTTGCAATCTTTTCCGGCAGTCGATTCCAGAGCAGAAAACCGATCACCATTGGAAAAACAGTAACAATGCTGGTAATGATAACTTTTGATTTATTTTCTTTCATAATGTTGAATCCCCTTTCAAGTCTGACAGCCAGAGCATCAGCTCTTCCACCACAGAAATATTCAGCTCGTAATAAATGAAATTCTTGTATTTCGTTTCCCGTATCAGATCTGCCTTCTTCAGGATTTTCA
>ENA-OQKF01001135-OQKF01001135.1-human-gut-metagenome-genome-assembly--contig:-NODE-1135-length-12969-cov-2.893630_pt1 | contig 12969 bp, 10 predicted proteins | sample MGYA00242617_ERZ504784 | MGnify/ENA primary metagenome ERZ504784 (study PRJEB26092, sample SAMD00036364) | human gut metagenome | host: Homo sapiens | study: EMG produced TPA metagenomics assembly of... | reverse complement strand
TTTTTACGGTTGCGGAGCCATGTCCATTGTCTCGGCACCATAACACCAGCATGTTGACACATGTAGTGTAATGTCAACCCCCGCCCGGCGGAACTTATCCGGGCAGGCTTCCGCCTCTGCGACACCGCCAATTGTTGTATCAGCCAGAACAACTTGAACAGGCTCTCCATTTGCATACCGGATATTCTCACGGAAAAGAGTTGCCGCTGCTTTTGCCATGCTCCATGTCTGCTCTTCCAATGATTCTCTTACTTTTAAGTAACCTCTTCTTCCATCTATCGTTGGGCGAATCCCAATAACCGGATAAGCGCCGATTCTTCTGTTTCTGCTCATCGTTGTACCTCCTCCATTAAATTCTTCTTATAGGTTGCAAAGTCGATCGTCTCTCCACTGAGCCTTGATTCCTCCGCTGCCAGTGCCATCAGATGACTGTCTACAGAAATTCCGGCACCTGTCGGTACCTCGCTATTTTCTGAATTTCCAAGAAGCTGGACAAAATCGTGCATCATTCTCTCGTCACTTCCGCTGTGTCCTTTGGACGGTGTATGTAAATAAATCTCCTCGGTATTTCCACTGACAAAATCAAAAATACGGATTCTTCCTTCCTCCATATCTCCTTGTATTTCTCCATTTGTTCCCATCAGCGTGATTGTGCGCTTACATTCTTTTGTAAAAGCACTCATCACAAAGGAAACTTCCACGTCATTTTCAAATTCCATATTGACGATCTGATGGTCTACTACCGTATTATCACAGCGGAACACACAGCGCCCGTACGGTCCTGTTTTCAGCGCCGTGAGCACTGATTCTTTGTCACTTGTCGGAGTCACCGCATAGACGAGTCCGTCTGTCTCTGCCTTTGGATGTTCCAAATAAAACTTCGGTGCATAAAAAGCACAGTAATCTCTATGAGGGCATCCATCCATGCACTGCTTTGGTGCATGTGCAGGCGCATTTTCTTCTTTAAAAAAAGTAAGTTTCCCAAAAGAACTGATTTTTTTGCATGGAGCTTTTGCAAGCCACAGAAGAATATCCATATCATGGCAGCACTTCTGCAGGATCATTGGGCTGGATTCTTTTGCATTTCTCCAGTTTCCTCTCACAAAGCTGTGTGCATGATGCCAGAACCCGACTGATTCCATCGCCTGTATGCTCATTAACTTCCCTATTTTCCCGGAATCAAGTAATTCTTTCAGTTTTGTATAAAAAGAGGAATAACGAAGCACATGGCAGATTGCCAGCACCCGGTTATATTTTTCCGCAAGCATTCCCATTTGAATGATTTCTTCTTTTTTAGGCGACATCGGCTTTTCACAAAGTACATGATACCCTCTTTGAAGAGCCATCGTCACTGGCTCATAATGCATCTGATCCTGTGTGCAGACAAGTGCACAGTCTGCCATACATTCTTTCTGAAGTAGCTTTTCATAACTTTCATATTGATTTTCTTCTGGAATTTTATGAAGTGCTGCTATCTGCTTTCTGCGCGCAATATCAGGTTCTGCAACTGCTACAATTTGAAATTCATCTGGATGTTCCAGTGCATAGGAGGCGTATACATGTCCTCCGCGGAGTCCTGCTCCAATTAGGATGGCTGTTATTTTTCCCATGAGTCTTTGTCTGCTCCTTTCTTTTTCAGGACAATTTTCAAAACAGTATCTGTCTGATCTGGAAGTGGATAAGTAAATACCGGATTTTCTCCAAAAGAAACAAATGCTGATTCTTGAAACTGTACGGTATTCCATGCTTCTCCACGATTCATCTCACTTCCATCTGCCAGATAGTAAACGACATCTAATTCCTCTGGTGTAATCCCGTAAAGCGGCATGGCTCCCAGCGCTTCCTCAAATACATGTGCATAAATCACATCGCCTTTTTGCGTGTATCTCCCCCATTCCGGTTTCGGACGTTCGCAGATAGTATTTCCATAAATACTTTCACCGTTTTTCTTCATCCATACACCAATCTCTTTTAAAATTCTGACACTCTCGCAAGGAATATTTCCTTTTGCATCCGGGCCTACATTCAAAATCATATTTCCGCCTTTGCTTGTACATTCTACTAGCTTGCGTATCAGCATCTGCGATGATTTAAAGGTATGGTCAAAATTGCAGTACCCCCAATGGTTGTTCATTGTCGCACAAAGTTCCCATGGAATCAGCTCTCCCTCCTGATCCCGGATTCCCTCCGGCGGAATGATCTGTTCCGGACTTGCAAAATCACCACTGAAGAGCGAAGGCTCCGCAGTCGGAAGACTTCCATGGTCTACCCCGGAACCTTCCAGACGATTGTCAATAATAACATCCGGCTGATACATTCTCACCATGCGGATCAACTCCTCAGCGCGCCATTTCTCCCCACACATATCATCGTAGGAAAAGTCAAACCAGAGCAGATCTAACTTTCCATAATTCGTCACAAGTTCTTTTACTTGTCCATGCATATAATCTAAATAACGGTCAAAATCAAATTTTTCATCTTTGTATGCTTCACAGTTTCGCATCGGATGCTGGCGGTCTTTGTACTTTGGAAAATCCGGATGATGCCAGTCAATCAGTGAAAAGTAAAGACCAACTTTGATGTCTTCTTCCCGACAGGCATCCACAAACTCTCTCACAAGATCTCTCCCTGCTTTTGTGTTCGTACACTTATAGTCTGTCAGAGCAGAATCAAACAGACAAAATCCATCATGATGTTTCGCCGTCAGCACCGCATATTTCATCCCTGCTTCCTTTGCAAGACGCACCCACACTTTTGGATCATAGTCAACCGGGTCAAACAGGTCAAAATATTTCTCATACTCTTTCACCGTCATCTCACGCTCGGACATAACCCACTCTCCGCAGGCAGGGATCGCATAAAGTCCCCAATGGATGAACATTCCAAATCTTGCATCCATAAACCATTTTGTTCTTTCTCTAATTTCCTGATTCATTTCTATCTTCTCCTTCTTTTCATATGCTGTATGATTATCCTTTTACTGCTCCTCCGGAAAGTGCTTCCACGAAAAACTTGCTGAATACACAATACAAAATAACCGGCGGCAGGATGATCACGACCATTGCCGAGAACAAACCATTATAGTTTGTCCGGAATGATGTTGTAAATGTAGATAACAATGCCGGCACTGTCAGTTTTTCGCGGTCGATCAACACAAGAGAGGCCCAGTAGTATTCATTCCAGTTATTTAAAAAGGCAAGAACCCCTGCTGTCATAATTCCCGGACGTGCCATCGGAAAAATAACCTTCTGCCATGTCTTCACATAACCGCATCCATCTATTCTTGCCGCATCTTCCATCTCCTTTGGAATATTCATATAGTAATTTTTAATTACAAAGAAGCTCACTGCCAGACCACTGCAAGAATAAATCAAGATTAAGGCGCCTCTCGTATCATACAAATGCAATTTATTGACCAGATTATAAACCGGATAGGTCAATGCAGTAGCTGGAATAAACATGGTCGAATACAGCATGACATTTACAAGCTTGTGCCCTTTAAAATCCAGTCTTGCCACAACATAGGCAGACATGGAGATCATCACGATACTGATCACAACTGATACAAAAGAAATCAGTAAACTGTTTCCGAAATACCGCAGCACATGCAGATCACGGAAGGTAGAAATATATCCTTCCAGATAGATAGATTCCGGAAGCATAAATCCCGGACGTGCCATCGGATCTTTTTTGAAGCTGGAAAGTAAAAGCCATACAAGCGGAACAAGCGCTACAAATGCTGCCCAACACAGACAGATAACAGTTACGATTCTTGTCGCTTTTGAGTCTTTTTTCATTCGGTTTTTTGATACTTTCTGTCCGTTTTTTCTCATGAACGTTTTCCTCCTTTTGTCGGTCTTTTCCATGTGAGATTAAAAAGCATATTTATGATGACAATAATTAACATTCCTGCCAGAATCTGTACAACGGCAACGGTATTTGCACGGCCAAACTGTGTACGAGGACTTGTAATGGCAAGTTCCCGGATCACATAGCTGATGCTGTAAGTACCGGCTGCACCCTTTGTGAGAAAATATACTTCATTGTAAAGTAAGAATCCGCCAGTTGCCGCTAAAATACATACCATGCGCAGTGTTTCCTTGATCATCGGGATCGTAATATACCAATCCTGCTTTAACCCACTTGCACCGTCCAGTCTGGCGGCTTCTCTTACTTCTTCCGGAACTGCCATAATATTTCCGAGAATCATCAGTGTTGTCGTACCGGTAAAGAAAATATATGCAGCTGTCATTGCCCAGAATGCCGGTCCTTCAAGCAGAAGAATGCTGTCTTTAAAATCCTTGTTGAACAATTTGATAATCGGGTTTACCACCCCATAAAGCGGACTATATAGCTGTAAGAAAATCATACCCATAGCTGCTGTTGAGATCATATTCGGGATAATGTAAATATTCCGGATCAATTTTACCCCTTTCATCTTTCTGGAAAATGCAAGTGCAATCAATGTAGCGATCGGGATTTGGATGGCAACTCCCAAAAGTGCCCATAGAGAAGAATTTTTCAGTGCCTCCCAGAAATATGGATAAGTATGAAAAATGTATTTGTAATTATCCCACATATTTTTTATGCCAAAAAATTCCGGTGCATTGATATTTGTGTAATCCCATTTGCAAAAGGAAGTGACAAAAACTGTCACGATCGGGTACAAATAGAAAATAACAAAAGCAATCAGTGTCGGAGCTAGAAATGCAAAAATGAATCCCTTCCTCCGCCAACCAAGTCTGTTATGTCTGTTCATCTTTTAAACCTCCTTCTAAGAACGATTTCTGTTCTGCCAAAGAAAAAGAGCTGTCGTTTTACGACAACTCTTTTCTACAAAACATTCGTTATCCGATAAGCGCTGTCAGTTCCTTTTGCAGCTGTTCAAACCGGCTGTCGATATCTGTTCCGGATACCGCACATTCCATTAAAGCATTGATCATGGATGTTCTTACATCTGATCCCCATACATAGTTCAGATCCTCTGCAATGTATTCTGCATCATTGACAAGTGTACATGCTTCGGCGAGTTTGATCGTCGCTGCATTTCCACTTTCTTCGGCAAGTTTATTTAAGTCTAACGTTGTGTTACATGGATTTGCCTGTACTTCTGTAAAGATCTTAGACTGCACTTCTTCGCTTGTCATATATTTTATGAATTCCAAAGCAAGTTTTTCTTCTTCCGCACTCAATCCGCTGGAAATTGTAAGTCCAGATCCTGCTGAAGACAAAGCTACATTTTCAGGGAAGATTGTCGGCTGAATCTTTTCTACCATACTTTCATCGATTCCACTGGCATTCCAGACACCATTTGGAAGCACTGCCATCGTCCCTTTTTTGTTAAAGTCATCCATCACATTTCCAAGATCTTCTACGGTGTGATCGGAGCCATTTGCCTGATCCATCTTCGCCACTCGCTTAAATGCCTCTTCAAACGTCTTAGATTCGATTGTCTCCTGTGTCATTTCTGACTCCAAAAGTTCTCTTCCTTCCTCCGTAGATGCAAGCATTGCATTGAACATGATGATGGATCCCTGACCCGCTGCATATCCGTATGTATCACCGCCGAGTGCTCTGACTTTCTCCATTGCAGCCTCATAGCCATCCCAGGTACTTAAGTCTTCTAACGTTACTCCTGCCTGATCTAAAATTTCCTGATTGTACCACATTCCACGGCTTTCCATCTGATCGTGTACAGAATAAATATGTCCGTCTATATCATTCTGCGTATAATTCAGTCCTACCGCATCTTTCAGATTGTTCTCATCGATGTAAGGTTTCATATCCAGCACAAGGTCCTGAGCAATTGCGGCCTGCGGCACTGCAGTTCCACAATCTACAAGATCTGGGAAACTTCCCCCTGCAACCTGTGAGCTTACGATGTCATCCCGATTTTCAACTGCAATTGGTTTGAACTTTACTTTGCCGTCTGCATGGCTTTTTGCAAATTCTTCATAAATATCACGCATCACTTTTGCCGCCGGCCACTCACTTTCCTCATGGTAATATCCGTGATAGAATTCCAGCACAGCTTCTGCATTTTCTTTTTTCTCCTTTGCCGTCCCTTTTGCTTCTTTGGAATCTCCACATCCTGCAAGCGCCGTTGTTCCCATCGCTACCGCCAATGCAGTACTGATTACTCTTGCTTTCATTTTCTTCATCCTACTTCCTCCTCCACGCACAGTTTAAAATTCTCCTTGTTTTGTGCATTCATTTAATTTATATGCTTATTTTAAACATTTTTCTGTGCATTTTGAATAAAGTATTTTTACGAATAGTTTGTTCTATATTTACTTTTTAACTTTTTATATGGATTATATTTACTTTTTTAGTCTGTTTTGACTATTTCGTTCTAGTAATTGAAAAAAAACTTCTCCACTCATCTCCTCCTGAAAAAACACCGGCAAATATTCCTCGAATATATGCATCTGTGCACTGTTCCACAAATTTGCCGGTACTTGGATCTTTATTTCTGCCTGTTTCACTTCCGTAGCCGCCTGGCAGAACCGGGGCATTTTTTCGCTATACTGTTCGATTGTAATCTGAGGATTTGCCGGCATCTGTCCGGTTTTCAGCAAGATTCTCTCTTGCACCTCTTTGCTGAGCATATACTTCAAAAATTTTATACTTGCATCGATTCGTTTTTCATTCTCTGTATTTCCAAGAAGATATCCAAGCCCCGCGGATTCACAGGCAATCTCTGCACCTTCTCCAAAAGGAAGAAGCGCATAAGATACCGGAAGGGTCTCATCAATCATAAATGCTCCCCAAATTCCATTGATGTACATTGCAAGCTTTCCATCATTGAACAGGTCTGTTTCATCCCGATAGCTATATTCCTTGCTTAAAGGTTTTGTATAATGCCACAACTCTTTCTGCTGCTCTAACACAGTACAGATTTCTGACTGAGACATTGGAACCTTGTTCTGACTGATCGCAACACTCCCTCTCCCTCTATTCTTTGCAAGCATCTGATCTGTGATATAGAGATATCCCTCCACGGTAGGTCCAAGAGGCATCACATCCTTATTTGATGTCTCAGACCACGTTTGAATCTTTTGACATGCGCTATAAAATTCTTCCCATGTCTCTGGAATAGACGTAATTCCAGCTTCACGAAAAATCTCTTCATTGTACCAGTAACCTCCACCAAGCATAAGGACATCGGAGACGGTATAGAGCTTACCATCCCTCGTCTTCCAATACTCCATACTAGATGGAGCAATGCTGTGCAACAATTCTTTATCCTCCTTAATGTATGGCATAAGATCCAGCGCCAGTTCGTTTTCTATCATAAACTGGTACAAGGATTCCTTTCCTGCATCCCCACAGAAAATCACATCTGGAAGATCTCCCACAAGAATTCTGTCCTCTGCCCGTTCTACCATCTCTTTTCCTGTCGGCATTGCGATCAGATTCAGAGAGATATCCGGATATTTTTTCTGAAAATCGGAATAGATTTTCTGCATTTCTTTGTGATCCATCTCCGTGCTTCCCCAGCCATGCATCACTGTGATCTCCACCTGCTTTTCCTTTCTTTCACTACAACCTGACAGGAAAAATACTGCTCCTATCATACAGATAATAAATATCCTCTTACTTTTCCTCATGCTCCTCCCCTCCTACATTTCTGAATTCTTTTGGCGACATATGCGTATATCGTTTAAATACACGGGAAAAATAGCCGGTATCCTCAAATCCAACAGCCTCTGAAATCTGATATATTTTCCAGTCTGTTGTAGTCATGTATTCTTTTGCCTTTTCTACACGCTTTCTCAAAATATCATCAAAGAGATTTATGCCCCTTTTATTTTTATACAGTCGACTTAAGTAGCTTCCATTGGCATGAAGCGCTTCCGCCATCTCCTCCAGTGTGATTTTCTTTTCCAGGTTTTCCTCGATATAGCGAAGCATCTGATCATAGAGACTATCATTCTCTTTCTTTTCCTCCAGCTCTACACTGACTGACAAAGACTCTTTTTGCAACTTTTCTAAATTTTGTATCGCCTTTTCTACTGCTCCCGGGAGTTCCTCTAGGACGGAAATTTTCAACACATACTCACACACCCCATACTTGATCGCCGCTCTCGCATACTCAAACTCAGAATAGGCGCTCAAAATAATCACCTGGGTCTCCGGATACGTTTCATAGATATACTGACAAACCGCCAATCCATCTGCTCCTGGCATTCGGATGTCTGTAATTACGATATCTGGTTTCTCCTCCTTCATTCTGTCTATCAGTTTCTTTCCATCTTCTGCTACATACTTAAGACTGCATCCCATCTTTTCCCATGAAATTAATTTTTGCAGTGCCTCCCGAATATAGGCCTCATCATCTGCTGCCATCACGTTCCACATCATCCGCTCTCCTCTCCGAGGGTATTACAATCTCCACAGTCGTTCCCTCTCCTTTTTTTCCTGTCACCTTCCATGTGTGGTTTTCTCCATATAAAATATAAAGAAGTCGCTTTGTATTTTCCAGTCCGGTATGTGTATGCCCTTCTTTTTCCCGGACCGTTTCCACATCTTCTTCCTCAAACCCTACACCATCATCTTCTACAATAATATGAAGCCGCTTGTTTTGTTCATAAAGTATTACCTGCACCTTTCCACTGCCCTGTTTTGGTTCCAGACCGTGCGATACCGCATTTTCCACAAGCGGCTCGATCAAAAGTCTCGGAATCAGATTTTCTTTGACTTTTTCTTCCGGACAGATAATCTCATAAGTGATCTTGTCCTGAAATCTACTATTTTGAAGATATAGATAAAATTCCACTAACTCCAGTTCCTCTGCCACTGGAATCATAATCTCCTTTTTTCGGAAAATTTTTCCTCTCACCAATTCAGAGAATGCCCGCAGACATTGATACAGTTCTTCGTTTCCTGCCAATTTTGCCTTCAGACTCAGCATGGAAAGGATATTAAACTGAAAATGCGGTGTAATCTGTGCCTGGAGATACTTTACTTGAAGTCTCGTTGCGGTAAGTTCTTTCTCATACACTTCAAGAATCAAATGCTGGATCTTATCCGCCATCTCATTAAATACTACAGATATATCATGGAACTCCTGAATCTGAAAATCATCCATTCGGATATCAAATTGTTCCTCCCCAAATTCATGCATACTTTCTCTTACTTTCTTCAATGGTTTTGACAATCGATACCCAGAAACAAATGCAAGAGCGGCTGCCAGGACAAGTGCCAGAAGAAGGATGAATAAAAACGCAAACAATGTTGGACGAAGAACGACATAGAGATTTTCTTTCCCGACTACCGAAGAAATCTGGATATCAAATTCGCCGTCAGCACTGCTGTATACCAGATTATCGCCCTCTATTTTTCTTCCGTCCGAAAATAAAATTTCATCGTTTCCTTTGATTTCCCATCCCCAGTCCTGGTACCCTTCCACTGCCGAGAAAATCTCTTTTATCGCCTCTCTCTCTATTTGCACCATGCAGATTCCGACGTTGTTCATACTTTCATCATATATTGTAAAACAGAGATACCACTTGCCATTTCGGATATAACTTTGATATCGACAATTTTCTTCATAAAACTCTGTTAAAATGTGCTGACAAATTTCTTTCTCCTCCTTTGCTGCCAAAACAGTCAGCGGATAATAGCGTCTGTCAAGTTCCTTCCCTACTTTATTAAATAAATGTACACTTTCAACGAATGGGGTTTGCTCTGCCAGGTTTCCCGCCGAAAAAAGTTCCATCATATATCCAAGCTGTTTTTCCGCATTTTCCTGATCATAAGATTCATTTTTTAAAAATGCTTCCAATAATGGATTATGACGGATAGAAACTGCGCCATCTGAAATAAACTGGATGTGGCTTTGGATCTGCTCGTTTGTACTGTCCAGGACATATTGCATATCTTCTTTTGCATTTTGTAAAAATAAAAAAGAAAATACACTGATCAGAACAACTCCCAAGAGGAACAGTGTCCCTACAGAAGTCACTACTGTCAGAAGTGTAAATTCCTGGCTGAGTGTTTTTCGTTTTTTCTTTTTCCCCATTTTTTGTCTCTGAATCATATCCTCTGCTTCCTTAAAATAAACTCTAATGGATTTATTCTAGCACAGCTTTTCCATAAAGTCATTTGCTTTTGTAGTTTTTCTTCTCTATTTCATTTAAAATCTTATATTTTTTATACATTTTGCCCAACAAAGAAAAGGCGGAACATTTTTCTATGCGAAAATAAGTTGAAAAATATTCATGACAAACGGGAAAATAATGACGTATTTTTTGATGAATGGTATAATATAGGAAATTTAGCAGCAGTGAAAATGATTTTTCATAGAAATGAAAAACAAATGAGGTTATAGCAGTGAATAAAAGTTATGATTATATTTAGTAATCTCGCTATTCGATTAAAAGAATAACGAGATTTTTTATTTCAGTCTATGTTTCTAGATAGGAAATGTCAATTTTTATCCTCTCCGGCAACTGCCTCCAGCGCATATAGTAATGCCTTTGAGATGGTGGAAAGTTCCATTGTAGCCGTTCCGACAGGCTTTCCGACGCCTTGCTCTGTCGCATATGGCACATGAATAAAACCGCCTCGAATAGAAGGATATTTTCTATCAATCAAATAAAGAAGATCATACATCACACTGTTACATACATAAGTCCCCGCTGTGTAAGATATGCTTGCAGGGATCCCATGATCCTTGATGTTTTTTACCATTGCTTTTACCGGAATGGTTGCAAAATATGCCGTATCTCCATCTTCTTGCACTTTTACATCCATCGGTTGATTTCCGGCATTATCCGGAATTGAAGCTTCTGCAAGGTTGATCGCAACACGCTCCACTCCGATATCGGCTCGCCTTCCTGCCTGCCCAACGCAGATTACTGCATCCGGCTGATGTTGCAGAATTCCTGTTTCCACAACTTTTCCGGCCTCTCCAAACACAGTTGGAATTTCCATTTTTACAATCTGTATATCTCCTGCCATATCTGGTAAAAGCTTCACTGCTTCATAAGCAGGATTTACACTTTCTCCTCCAAATGGCTCAAATCCTGTAATTAAAATTTTCATCTCTGATCTCTCCTGTACTTTCAATTCTGTTACTTATGATACGGTGCTCCTTCTATAATCCGATATGCACGATAAATCTGTTCCAGCAAAATAACACGCATCAGTTGATGTGGAAAAGTCATTTTGGAGAAACTCAATGCATAATCGGATTTTTCTAAAACTTCTTCGCTAAGTCCAATCGAGCCTCCAATCACAAAAATAATATGGCTTTTCCCTTGAATTCCAAGTTGTTCGATTTTTTCGGAAAATTCTTCGGAAGATAACAATTTCCCATTGATTTCCAAAGTAATCACATAGGCACCTTCTTTTATATGCTTTAAAATACGTTCCCCTTCTTTTCTGCGAATTCCATTTTCTACCAATACGCTTGCCTGATCGGGGGTTTTCTCATCAGCCACTTCGATGATCTCCAATTTGCATGATTTGCTCAGCCGCTTTGTATACTCGGCGATTGCATCTTTCAAATATTTTTCCTTTAATTTTCCAACAGTAATAATTGTAATTTTCATGTTCATCTCCCTGCTCTGTACAAGACAGTGCTTCTATCTTATTTCTTTTCTCCTATTATTCTAGCGAAAAAAAGGACTTCCGTTTCAGTCATATACGGCAGTCCTTTTTTGTCACATCAGATCTGACTGAGATATTTCCTATCTCAGTGCTTCCCTGAAACAACGATGATACTATCTTTTATTTATTGCTTAAGTATTCGTGAATACCTTTTGCTCCTGCTTTTCCTGCACCCATTGCAAGGATAACAGTTGCTGCACCTGTTACAGCATCTCCTCCGGCATAGACACCCTCTTTTGTTGTCTTACCGTTCTCTTCTTCTGCAACGATACATTTCCATTTATTTACTTCCAGTCCTTCTGTTGTAGAAGAGATCAGTGGGTTTGGAGATGTACCAAGAGACATGATCACAGTATCAAGATCCATTGTAAATTCAGATCCTTCTACTTCTACCGGACGTCTTCTACCGGAAGCATCTGGTTCTCCTAATTCCATCTTCACGCATACCATACCTTTTACCCATCCATTTTCATCTACTAAAATTTCTTTTGGATTTGTAAGAAGATCAAAGATGATTCCTTCTTCTTTTGCATGGTGTACTTCTTCTACTCTGGCAGGAAGTTCTTCTTCACTTCTACGATATACGATATGTACTTCTGCACCAAGGCGAAGAGCTGTTCTTGCAGCATCCATCGCAACGTTACCACCACCGATGACAGCAACTTTTGTTCCTGCAGCGATTGGTGTATCATAAGATTCATCAAACGCTTTCATCAGGTTGCTTCTTGTCAAGTATTCATTTGCAGAGAATACACCGTTTGCATTTTCTCCCGGAATTCCCATGAATTTTGGAAGTCCTGCTCCAGATCCGATAAATACTGCCTCAAATCCTTCTTCCTCGATCAATTGATCGATAGTTGTAGATTTACCGATAACAACGTTTGTCTCAAATTTTACTCCGAGTTCTTTTACTTTCTCAATCTCTTTTGCAACAACTTTCTGTTTTGGAAGACGGAACTCAGGAATACCATATACTAATACACCGCCCAGTTCATGGAGTGCTTCAAATACAGTTACTTCATATCCTAATTTTGCAAGGTCACCAGCACATGTCAGTCCTGCCGGACCAGATCCGATTACAGCAACTTTGTGTCCGTTTGTCTTCTCTGCGCCAACTGGTTTAATGTCGTGCTCTAATGCGTAGTCAGCAACAAAACGCTCTAATTTACCGATGGAAACCGGTTCTCCTTTGATACCACGGATACATTTTCCTTCACATTGTGATTCCTGAGGGCATACACGTCCACAGATTGCAGGAAGTGCAGAAGATTCTCCAATGATCTTGTAAGCTTCTTCGATATTTCCTTCTTTTACTTCCTTGATAAATCCTGGAATATTAATAGCTACTGGACA
>ENA-OQKF01001134-OQKF01001134.1-human-gut-metagenome-genome-assembly--contig:-NODE-1134-length-12972-cov-3.134060_pt1 | contig 12972 bp, 14 predicted proteins | sample MGYA00242617_ERZ504784 | MGnify/ENA primary metagenome ERZ504784 (study PRJEB26092, sample SAMD00036364) | human gut metagenome | host: Homo sapiens | study: EMG produced TPA metagenomics assembly of... | reverse complement strand
CTGTCGTTAAAGGAGGTTGCCGGCTTTAACAAACTGTCCGACTGCTCTCTTCGCACCTAATCGCTTGGACTCGGAATCACGACCGTTCTTTGTGGAACCAACTCCTTTTTTATGTGCGAATAACTGAAGGTTCATCTTCATCATTGTTGTTACACCTCCTTGACTTTTACTGTCAAATATCGATTGTTATAACTATGCTCAATTTCTGTTAATCCAAGAATCAGGGAATCCATAAGCAGTTTCCCGCGCTCAGTATTCGGATTTGTTTTAAAATGGATGGATACATATCCCTCATCCGCTTCCGCTTCAATCTGCTCTTCCGTAAATTTCTCAAGAGAATTCACAGTAGTAATGATCAAGGCTGATACGGCAGCACATACAATATCCTGTCCCTCTTCGGCATAGCCTGCATGTCCTTTGGACAGAAAATCCAGATAAGAGCCTTTTCTCTTCTTAACTGTAATATTGATCATAACAGCACCTGATTAAGCGTTGATCTTTTCGATTTTAACTTTGGTGTACTGCTGTCTGTGACCGTTTTTCTTGTGATATCCAGTTTTTCTCTTGTACTTGTAAACGATGACTTTTTTAGCCTTTCCGTTCTCAACTACAGAAGCGGTAACACTGGCATCCTTAACGTCTTCTCCAACCTTTAATCCGTCATTGCTAACTGCAATTACAGAATCAAAAGTAACGGTTTCACCAGCTTCAACTCCGAGCTTCTCAACTCTGATTACGTCGCCTTCAGCAACTTTGTACTGTTTACCACCTGTTGCAATAATTGCGTACATTTGTGGCACCTCCTATAGACTTTACTCGCCAAATATGGTGGTCTCTCGACTCTTAAACCTCTTTGTGCGGCATACTCGATTATAATAACAGGGAGATTTGGTTTCGTCAAGAGGTTTTGCGAAAAAAATTGTAAAAAAATAAAAATGAAAATCCATATTTCGGGTTTGCTGCTTGTAATAATTTCGAAAATACGAAAAAGGAATTTCTTATAGTTTTATTTAGAGCGTGTTCGAAAAATCTCCTGACTTTATCTGCCTGATCTCCTCTATTACCGGTTTTCTGACTTTCTTTCGTGTCATCTCCAGAATGTGAAGCGGTGTAATATCTATGGCTTTACATTTCACCGGATCCTTCCTCAGATATTTCTGCAATACATGAAAAAGCTCGTTGTTATGATCTGGGTTTGTCATATTGATAAAATCAATAAGAATAATTCCGGACAGGTTGCGAAGCCGCAGTTGTCGTGAAATTTCCTTAGCTGCTTCCAGATTGATTTTGCGATAGGTTTCTTCGGCTTTTTTCTTTCCGGTAAATTTCCCGCTGTTTACATCGATGGAGACAAAGGCTTCTGTCTGCTGGATCACAATAAACCCGCCGCTGTTCAGCCAGATTTTTTCCTTTTGAACCTCATCCAGCGCGTTTTCCATGCGGGAAAGCTTGTATAACGGAAGAAGCTTGTCCTGATAAAAACGGGCTTTGCTTTCTTCCTCCGGACTTGTTTCTTTCAAATAAGAAGTGATCTGCTGAAAAATTTCAGGATCATCTGTTACAATGTCTGTGAGATTTTCGCTGTAAATATCACGGAGAGTGGTAAGGTAAACCGGTTCTGTTTCGTAGAGAAGGCTGAAACAGGTGCGGCTTTTGCCGTTGACAGCAACTTTTTCATACAGTGATTTCAGATAAGAAAGTTCCTGAAGGATTTCAGCCTTTTCAGCCTGGGCTGCGTTGGTGCGGACAATCAGGCCATATTCCTTATCCGGACGTGCAGCCTCTGCTTCCAGCCAGCCGGATAAAGTGTGGCGTTCTGAACCAGAGAGCTTACCGGATAGTCCGAACTTTTTTTCTCCTGTGGTGAGCACCAGATACTTACCGGTAAAATTTAAGTTTGCAGTCAGTGCGGGCAGCTTGCCCTTCATGGCATCACGGCTTACCTGCACCAGAATCTGGTCACCCGGACGCAAGGGACTGCCAGGTGCTTTCCCGGAGGCATAGATAACCTGCTCTGCTTCCTGAAGAGGAAAATAACCGCGTACTCCAGGTGCAATAAGAACAAATGCTGCCTGGATATTAGAAGCAATATTTTCCACCTGTCCTACATAAATATTTCCGAGAATGGACTGTCGGGCGGCTGCCTCCAGGCGAAGCTCCATAATCTGACCTTCTTCCTCGATTGCACAGGCATGACATTTGTTACCGCAAAGTTCCATGGTTGTTAGAATTAATTTCGTCACTTGATTCACCTGTTTTAAGTTTATTGAACTTCCACGCCAAGGGATTCCAACGATACAAATTTATGTTTTTTCTCATTTCCAAGATCTGCATATACTTCCAGACGATGAATCATGCAGGCAAATTCCGGAAGCTCCTGTCCAAGCCAGCTGGTAAATGCATCCATTACAGCATCTGGTTTGGTATAGTTGGCACTTGCAGAAGCAAGACTTAAGAAAATGCGGTTGTCATTCTGTAAATTCATTTTGTAAATAAAAGGTCGGATATCTACCTGTTTTTCGCCTTTTTTGGTTTCTTTTGTAACAAGGATCTCAGGCTGCTTTAAAAATTCCGTAATTCTTGTCTGCCATCCATCTGCCGGTGCTTTTCCAGGACGAAATTCCACCAGATAATCAGCTGCTGCCACCAGGGACATTGCCTTGCTCGCTTTTCCATCTTCCACCTGGCGGGCACTTAAAACATGAATACCATCTACCATCTGGCTGTTAAGACGTTGACAGATTTCATCAGTAGGAATCGTAGCGGTAAGCTCCATATCGAAATATTCCCCTGTACTGGTAACGCCAACTCCAAGAGGGGCAGCAAAGGACATGATCATATGAGGGCTGTAACCTCCCGAAAAAGCAATTGGAAGCTCTGCGCGGCGGATGGCTTTCTGGAAGTAGCGCATGGTGTCAAGATGTCCTACAAATTTCATAGGCCCTTCTTTCGTAAATTTAATTCTTACCTTCATAACATACGCCTCCTTCATAACGTCTTGCTCCGCAGCCTGCACATTTCTGACGGCAGTTTGGTGTAACCACTTCGCCTTTTGCCTGTTTCCACTCACGGATCAGAAACTCCTTGGTAACACCTGCATCTATGAAATCCCATGGGAGGATTTCATCTGTGCTTCTCTCTCGGAGTGTGTAGAATTCAATGTCAATTCCTGTTTCTGCAAAAGCCTCTTTCCAGATGTCGTAGCGGAAGCTTTCTGACCAGGCATCGTAAAGGGCACCTTTTTCATAGGCTTTTAAGATAACTTCAGAAGCACGGCGGTCACCTCTTGCAAGGAAGCCTTCCAGTGTGGTTACATCCGGTTCATGCCAGTTGTATTTAATACTCTTCTGGTTCAGCTGTGCACGGATTTCTTCTTTTACTACTTTTGCCTTGTCAATAAAATCCTGTTCTGTATACATTGGAGCCCACTGGAATGGGGTAAATGGCTTTGGCACAAAGAAGGATGTGCTGACTACGATCTGAACCTTTCCATGGCGTTTTTCCTTTGGAACGGTATCGTAATATTCTTCTGCAATACGCTCTGCAAGATGAGCAATTCCCTTCATGTCTTTTTCTGTTTCAGTAGGAAGCCCAAGCATGAAATAAAGCTTCACACGGTTCCATCCTCCAACAAATGCCTCATGCGCACCGTGAAGGATCACTTCTTCGGTAAGTCCTTTGTTAATTACATCACGAAGTCTCTGGGAACCAGCTTCCGGGGCAAAAGTAAGGCTGCTTTTCTTAATATCCTGAACCTTGCTCATAACATCCAGGGCAAAAGCATCTATACGAAGTGACGGCAGGGAAATATTAACACCTGCGGACTTAAATTCGTCAATTAGAAAGTTTACCAGCTCTTCCAGGTGTGTGTAATCGCTGGAACTTAAGGAACTGAGGGAAATCTCCTCGTGACCGGAGTTCTTCAGCATGGCTCTTGCAGACTCCTTCAGTTCTTCTACATCACGTTCACGGAGAGGTCTGTAGATCATACCAGCCTGGCAGAAACGACAGCCACGGATACATCCACGCTGGATTTCCAAAGTGACACGATCCTGTGTAGCTTTAATAAAAGGAACAACCGGTTTTTCAATCGGGCAATATCCTTTATCCATATCTACGATCAGCTGCTTTTGGACTTTCTCGGGAACTCCCGGACGATTTGGTGCAAAGGATGCAATTGTACCGTCTTCTTTGTATGTGACATCATAAAATGCCGGAACATAAATTCCCGGAATCTGAGCTGCCTTCAGAAGGAACTCCTCCCTGCTGCCTCCGGCTTCCTTATTGGCCTTGTATGCATCAAAAAGCGCATCATACACAGTTTCTCCTTCGCCAATATAAAACAGGTCAAAAAAGGCTGCTAATGGCTCTGGATTATATGCACACGCACCGCCTCCGATTACAATAGGACATGATTCGTCACGGTCAGCTGCTTTCAGTGGAATCTGGGAAAGATCCAGTGTCTGGAGTACGTTAGTATAACACATTTCATATCCAAGTGTGATGCACAGAAAATCAAAATCCCTGACAGGATCCTGGGACTCCAGGGCAAATAACGGGATATTCTGTTCTCTCATAAGCTTATCAAGATCAAGCCATGGGGAATAAACTCGCTCACACCAGACATCAGGGCGTTTATTGAACATATTATAAAGAAGCATCATACCAAGGTTGGACATGCCGATCTCGTAGACATCCGGGAAGCAAAATGCGACCCTGGTGGTCACCTCTTTCAGGTCTTTCATCACAGAGTTGACTTCCCCGCCGATGTAGCGGGCTGCTTTGTCAACACTGAGCAATATTTCGTCACTAAGTGCTAATTTTCTCATAGTTTTCCTGTCGATTTTTGTATATATTTAGCATTTTAAGCCGCCATTCCATAAAAAATATTGGATAGCATCAGATGCTTTCACAGCCTGTCGGACTGTAAAAAACAGATTGATTTTTTTGCTTTTAAATATGCCAAAAAACGGGTTTGGTCACCAGATATTTTGAAAGGGCCATAAACTGAATAAAAAAGAGCCTCAGCATCGGGCCCGTATAAGGTCAATTTTTAGCAGTATAGAAGTGACCAATGACAGTATTTTTTATTATAAACAGATTCTCAGAGAAGTGCAAGTACATTCTTTATGGAATGAAAAAAGTGAAAAAAGCCATCCCGATTACGATAGATTCCGGGATGGCTTAGGTAGATTAGTTTAAAAGTCCTGTTAAAAAGTTCCTGTCGAAAGGAAGCTTATAGGAAGCCTGTGAAAGGGGATTCTGAGGGGCAAGGGCATCTGTGAATTTCTGAAGACCATACTGGTTCAGCTGTATCTTCCGAAAGTTCTTCCAGGGGTGTGCTGGCAATCTGCATCTGGAAAGCATACGGGCATAGGGTTTCTCAATAAATCTTTTCTTTCGCTGCTGACCATCGTTGGTACAGATCATATATCCGGCTGCATTAAATCCGGGCTCTGTTTGGCGGAGCATCTCCAGGTGGTTCTTTTGAAGTCGTATTTCGTCTACAACAAGATCGGAAAGAAAGACCGCTTTGCGCGCATTTCCATACAGGATCACGGTATCTGGACGGGAACATAAATAGGTATCTGGCAGATATGGAAGATACAGGATCTGATTATGGAAATCAACATCATCAAACTTTATACCAATGATCTCTGAAACCGTCAGGCCGGCAGTAACGGCAAGGAGCATGGGAAGATAGATGCTCCTTGCTTCCCTTTGACACCGTTTTAAAAGCAGCAGGACCTGTTCTGGGGAAAAGGTTTCCGACACCGGGGCGCGGCTGCTGTGTTCCTCTTCCTGTCCTGTCTTTTTATATTTCATCAAAACGGAAGCTTCTGTACCTGCATCCTGCTCCGCACAATGGTACTTCACGGCAATTTCAAAAAAATGGGATATAGCGTCGCATACCTGAAAATATTTTTCCCGCTTTAAAATGCCGTCATTTGGGATTTTTTCTAATATCTTTACCAGGTCCTCCGTACTTACCTCATTTATGCATTTATTTCCAAGTTCGGGAATGAGGTAGGTTTTGATCAGTTTATTATACTGGCGGTCAAAATATCCGCAGCGCCACCAGAGGGACTGAAACTCTTTTACGGTACATTTAAAAACAGCGATCCTTTTTTCAACAGCCTGTTTTTCATGAAAAGGACGCATGGACAGGGCCTCTTCCTCCGAATCGTAATATCGGGTCTGTATTTTTTTGACCAGCCCGGATGAAAAGGTACAACGGATGCGGTAGCAATACTTTCCACGCTGGGGAATATAAATTGGTTTCGAAGAAAGCCTGGCACAAAGAAGTTCCCCGGCGGAAAATATCTCCCAGGATTTCGGCTCTTTTTTGGTATTTTCTGACATTTCAGTGATTCTCCTTTCCCGGTATTTATCAGCCGTAAAAAAAATCTCCTATTCTTACGCCTCCTGTAAAAAAACGGACTTTTTCCAGGGGGCAGTTCTGCACCAGCAGGAACCAGACAAACATATTACAAAGGTCACGCATGGTAATGGAGGGAATTCCCTGCTTTTCGGTCACGCATTTTAACCCGGCATTAAGGGTTTCCTGGGTTTTTACCGTCCCATGGCTGCTGATGCAGAAGAACCCATCTTCTTTCCTTACGGAACGGGCGGAAAAGAAATGCCTGTTCTTCTCTTTACGCTGAATAAGCTCTTCGCATACGAAATCAGGGATCTCAAAAGAACGGCAGCGCTGCTCTTCCAGTTCCCTGCAGCTGTATCTTGGAATTCCTGCAGAAGGCTGCTGATTTTTTATGTAATGTTTACGGACGCTTAAAATATATGTATCCGGATTAAAATCATCGTAAGTAAGTCCCAGAATTTCCCCTGGCTGTAATCCACAAAATAGAGCCAGAAAAAATTCCAGACGGTGTGGGCAGGGCGCCTGATACACCGCTTCTAAAAAAAGCCTGGTCTGTTCCCTGGTATAGAGAGATATCATGGGCTCTGGCCTTTTTTTGCGGACTGGAGGCAAAACCAGCTCCCGCTTCAAATGTCCCTGCTTCCAGGCGGACTCTGTAACCGTACACACTAATTCATAAACCGCATGTTCGGTACCTTTACAATATTTCTGACAGGACCGGATCAGGTCTTCCATATATCCGGTATCAACAGTTTGAATAAGTGGGTCCGTTTCCATATTTGGCAGGATGACATTTTCAATGATCCAGCGATATCTTACTGCGGTGTTTTTACAGGTGCATGCTGGAAGGTATATTTTGTGAAACCAGTAATCGAGATATTCGCTAAGCAAAAAAGGACAATGACTGGAATCTTTCAGGGCCGCCAGCTCTTTTTGAAAAAGACGGGTTGTTTCTTTGTAATCCTTCTTTGCTCCGGAACGGGTAAAAAATCCAGTATGTGTACATAAAACAGCCACCTGGTTCTCATGGTTTATGCGTTTCGTCTGACTGCACCATAAATGGTCGTGTGACAGAAAGACATTTTTTTTATCTTGATTCATAATAAGATCCTCCTTGAAAATCTGGGTAAAAGGAATGCATTTACAGGGCTGCCAGGATCCGGTCTATTTCAACACCGCCGGTAAGTTTTTGGATGGATTCCGGGCTGCAATTGTTTTCCAACATGGTCCAGACGAACATGTCGCGGAGATCGTACATGGAAATAAGGGGAAGACCACAGTCTTTTGTAATATGCTTCAGTCTCGTATTCAGGGTCACCAGTGTTTTTATGGAGCCGCGGCTGCTGATACAGAATGCCTGCGGATCTTTTTTATCCGGATGCTCCAGAAAATAATGGTTGTTCTCCATCTGGCGGAGCGCAAGTTCGTCCTTTACGAAAAGCGGCACCTTCAGAGAACGGAAACGTTCTTCATCCAGATCCTTGTAACTGTATCTGGAAGAAGCATTTTCAGTGGGAAGAACGCCGTCTTTTGTATACTGTTTATGAATATCCAGTTCCGCGGTATCCGGGTGTAAATTTTCATAGGTCAGTCCCAGGATCTCGCCCGGACGTAAGCCGCAGAACAATGCAAGATCATACTCAAGACGGTGGGAATAAGGATCATTCTTTACTGCCTGCAGGAAAACTTTCGTCTGCTCTTTTGTATAGATACATACGTTTGAACGAGGCTCCTTGCGGGGAGCAAGTGCAGAAGCAAGGTTATATGGGAGAAAACCGTTCAGCCATATGGAAGTGGCGATTCTGTACAGCAGTTTATAAACCGCATATTCTGCACTTGCACAATATTCTTTGCATGCATCTATCACGGCATCAAGATAGTTTGCATCGATGTGTCCAAGCGGTGGGTCTGTTTCAATCCTGGGCAGGATAAGGTGGTAGATGATCCAGTGATACTTCACTTTTGTAGTGCTGCTGATATCTGACGGAAGTTTCTCAAACCAGTCTTCCAGGTATTCCGTGAAAGTACAAAAGCAGCTGCTGCACATCTTCCTGTTTTTCCAGTCTTTCTGAAAAACAGCTTCTGTTTCTTCTAATGTTTTTTCGGCTTCTGTCTGGGTGGTAAATCCGGTGTGGGTATGATACTCGACCGCCCCTGTTACAGCGTTCAGCGTTCGGGTACGGCAGCACCAGAGCTCTTTTGGGGAATAAAAAATGGATGGTTCTTTTGGGGTGTTCATAATGTTATCCTCCTTAAAATTTGGGGGTGGGAAATGAAAGGGTTCTTTCCTATCCCGCTTTTGTTGTTCGAAAGCTTCGATAGCTTTTTAAGAATATATTGTCAGAAAAACGGAAATTTTCTGCTGTTTTTTGAAAAATTTTTAAAAAAATCAATGTTTTGTTTTTATCTGCTATGGGTACCGGTTTTTAGCAGCTTTGTTTTTTATAAATATGTATGATTGGGGTCGGAATAACGTTTTTTATAAGAACATTTTTTTAGAAAAATTGATACAAAAATTCCCCGGCTTATCTGTAAGTTGTAATGAGCCGGGGATACAGAAATGAAGAAGAAATGTTAAAGAAGAAATTTAATCATAGAAATAATTCCGATAAGCAAGAGCATCAGGAAGCTGGTAGGGCCTCTGTTCCACACTGCCCTGTTTTTTCGGTAAAAGATGATGGGTCAACACATAATCTTCGATTATTTTTGAGATATCATAGGTTTCCTGTTTCTGGAAGGCTACATAAACCCTGCTTGTGAATTCTGGACTGGAATGTCCCAGGCATTTGGAGATCGTTTTCGTGTTGACCTGGTACTGGGCGAGGATCGTGGCATAGGTATTCCGGAATTTTCTCCAGGGCAGCCGGGAGATTCCGCTCTGTTCCATCAGGCGGTTATAAGGTTTGATATAAAAACTGCGGTTATGGCATTGCCCGTTTTCATGGCAGCAGATGTAGCCCAGATCCAGGAACCCTGGATTAGAAGCTTTGCGTTTTTCGTAGCGCTGCCGTTCCAGGAGGATCTCATCCAGGACAAAATCAGCCAGTACTACTGCTCTTTTGCTGTTTTTGGTTTTCAGTGGGAGTTCACTGCACAGTACCGGCCTGTTTTCCTGTTCTTTTTCTATGTACAGATTCTTTCCAAGCTGGCGTTCCACAAAAAGTTTCCTGCCAAGGAAATCAATATCGCTGTACCGGAGTCCGGTGATATCGGAGATCCGCAGGCCGGCAGTGACGGCAAGGAGCATGGGCAGCTAGACCCTGGGTTCCTGCTGCTTACACAGATATAAAAGATGGGCAGCCTGTTCCACGGTATAAACCTGCTGCCGGGTATCCACTTTTTTCTTTAGGCATGGCTGTTTTACTTCGGAAGAGATTCCGGTATAGATATCCCTGGAAATATAGTTGTGTTTCCGGGCGTAACAAAGGGAACCTGTGACCACACCGATTGCAGTTCTCTGTACTTTCTGATACGGGATAGCAGATAATGCATTTACCAGGTCCTTTCTCTGTAGCGTATTCAGCATTTTATGACCGATTGCAGGGAGCAGGTAGTTTTCTATGATATTCCGGTAAGCGTTGTAGGTATTATAAGTAATCCTTTTTTGACCGATCATATAGTGGTAAAACCAGAAATCATAAAACTCTTTCACGGTATAAGAAAAAGGGATAAAACTGCCTTTTGCGATTTCCATGAGGGCCTCATCCCTTTCCTGGCGGGCCAGCTGTTTGTTGGAAGAGGCGGTCCGCTGTACCATCTTTACATCGCCGGATTCAAAAACAAGTAAAAGACGAAAACAGTATTTTCGTCTGGCTTTTACATATATAACGTCACCAAGGGATTTCCCAGAGATGAGCCTGCCATAAAGGAAGGTTTTCTTTACCGGCATCTGGGGATAGATCTTATTCTTTTTCACAGGCTTTTTCCCTCTTTTTTTTCAGCACCAAGGACTGGATCCAGGGAACCTGCAACGACAGCACCAACTTCAGGATCTGTACATGGAATCCTGTTGCAGAATGCCAGTGTTGTAGTTTGTTTTGTGTGGCCAAGGATACCGGAAACTGCTTCAAGTGAAAACTCCTGTTCCAGAAGAAAACGGGCGAACATATATCTCAGATCACGCATGTTCAGTTTTGGAAGGCCAGTTTCTGTGGTGATCGTTTTTAAAGCGGCTCCTAATGTAACAGCAGATTTTATCTTTGCGGTGGGACCGAGGCAAAGATAAGATTTATATTCTGTAGCAGAAGGATATCTTGCCAGGAGTTTCCGGTTTTCTTTTCGTCGGGCAGAAAGTTCTGGAAATAGAAAAGAAGGGATTTTTAATGTTCGGTTCTGTTTGGTTCCTTCCAGTTTTTTTAACTGGCAGTTCTTCCCGGAATCGTTCGAGGTACAGATCCTCTGGATTGTGATGGTCTGCTCATGACGGTTGAAATCCGAATACTTCAGTCCGAGGATTTCCCCGGGTGACAGGCCGCAGAAAAGAGCCAGTTGAATCTACAGGTAATGGTTGGAATTGGAAGCGGCAGTCAGGAATGTGCGAAGCTGTTCCGGGGAATAGAAAACCGGATTTCCGGGAGGCTCCGGATAGTGTCGGATCTGCTGGAAGTCCATATCTGGGAGATAATTGTTTACGCGGGCGTGTTTCAAAGCGTTGTGCAGCAGCTTATATGCATAATAGCCTCCGTTGCAGCAGTAAGCCTGACAGGATTCCAGAACCCTATTGAGATAATCAGGAGTGACACATCCCAAAAGAATATCTTTATGCAGATGGGGCTGGATGATCAGTTTTATGATCCATTGCTTTTGAACCAGTGTACGGCTGCCATTAGAACCCTGAGCACATACATCATTCAGCCAGTAATCCAGATATTCCGAAAAGGTAAAAGGCATATCCCGGTCCTTTTTCAGTTTGGACAACTGATCCTGGTAAGAAACCAGGGAACGCTGGTAGCTCTCTTCTGCTTCCTCCCGGGATGAAAACCCGGTACGACAGCCATATTCGATGGTGCAGATAAGAGGATTTACCAACTTGGTCAGGTGAGACCAGGTACCGTTGTCTTCCTGAAAGACGGGGGTTTTTGCTTGTTCTTTCATTGCTTTGTTTTCTCCTTTGTGTGTTTGATGTACTTACATTTGACGAAAGCGGGGAAAGGATATGCAGAAATTAAGACCGGCCAGGTGATTACAAAAATGAACCTGATGGGAATCCAGATATCCATGAGGGTTGTCTATAAACAAAGGCAGAGGGAGTTCTTTATTGTTGCGAAAAATCAAGTATAAGAAACTTCCTCTGCCTTTTTGGTTTTCTATGTAGTTTCCTTATAAATTAATTGAAGCTGTATGGAAATGATTCTTTCACTACACACTGTATTTTTTCATATACTTCTTCCGAAATTTTATTTGAATTTTCTGAAATGCCAGTGGTCGGTTGAAGTGTTTCTATTGCTTTTTCTAGGCAGTCGCTGTAGGGAAGTGCAAACTCAGGGTATTTCAGGAAAACTTCCAGGGCAGCAGGCTCCAACTTCTCTCCTATTTTTAGGCGTTTCAACTGAATGTTGTTAAAGAGCTCTTGTGTCATGGGACATAATCCATAAATGGCTTTCCATTGGGTATCCGTAAGATATTTCAGCTCTACAGATATCTGGTTAAATTTTTGTTGTTGTTCCGATGATAAATTTCTTAATACTTCCATAATCAAATCCCTCCCAATATTTCTATATGTGTAAGTAACTACAGTAGATATTCTACAGCTTATAATTCGATTATAGATTAGATATCCTATTATTACAATCTCAGAATAATATTGTAGTTGAGGGTAATAGTATATGGAAGATTTGAATTATGGCAGCATCCGGATCAAGCTGGATGAAATGATTAAAAAACAGGGAATCAGTAAGAATAAATTGGCACACAGAGCAGAAATGCAAAGGACACAGCTGAATCAGTTTTGTAAAGGAACTGTGACAAGATTAGATACAGCTGTTTTGGCGCGGCTGTGTTATGCGCTGGATTGCAAGATTGAAGATCTGCTGGAGTATATTCCACCAGAAAACAAATGATACTGCATTTAGTCTCTCAGAAATATGACTGAGCATATTCTGTTCCGGATATTAGAAGCTGAAACAGTGATTTATTGGTATAAAAAACTGGACTCTATAGAAAATGTGGGAGCTATCGATAAAAATATCTGGCGATAAAAATACCTGTCTGGAATTTCATCCTACAAATTCCAAACAGGTATCGTATGTTTTATCTCTTATTATTCTTTAGACTCCATATCATATCCGCCAATCATCAGATCAATGCCACAATTCCCCCGACAATCACTGCCAGCGGCAGACTCATTACCAGACTGAGGAAGAACCACTTCCAGTGGAATGCATAATCATGATACGCTTCTGTCATATCCTCTGTTCCCGGAATCACCCACCATGTTCCATGACAGAACCAGATACTGTCGATCACCAGTGCATCAAACAATGAAAATGCGTTAAAAAATATATAAGACCGTATGAATCCTGCCCCAAATGTATACTGCTTATTCACTCCACAGGTAATCACAATACTCAACACGATCATTCCAATCAGTC
>ENA-OQKF01001133-OQKF01001133.1-human-gut-metagenome-genome-assembly--contig:-NODE-1133-length-12977-cov-3.534630_pt1 | contig 12977 bp, 12 predicted proteins | sample MGYA00242617_ERZ504784 | MGnify/ENA primary metagenome ERZ504784 (study PRJEB26092, sample SAMD00036364) | human gut metagenome | host: Homo sapiens | study: EMG produced TPA metagenomics assembly of... | reverse complement strand
GTCAGATATAAGATGTGCAGCAGGAAGAGAGGTATACTTCAAGGGTATAGAACCGACATTGTTAAAGGTGGTTGATTCAATATTCGCATCAGGATACCTTACAGCAGGTGGACAGGGAATAGATGATACAATTAAGATGATAGAACAGGCAGGATTCACAGGCGAAGTTGAGAGTACTGACAGATAAAAAATATAGTGATGTCAACGTAAGTTGACATCACTATATTTTTTATTCTTTATCCAGAGAGGTAATAGTCTGTGTGACTTCGTTAATAGCTTTTTTGATATCATCGCTTGCCTCGCCCATACCTCTTGCAAGCTTCTGGACTTCAACAGCAACAACAGCGAAACCTCTTCCGGTATCGCCAGCTCTTGCAGCTTCAATAGATGCGTTAAGAGCGAGTATATTCTGACGTTTACTAAAACCATCAATCTGTTTTACTTTATCATTGGCAGTCTGCAGCTGTTCGGCAGCATTGCTTATGCCGGTCTTTAATTCAGAAAGAATATGTGAATTCTGGTATGAAGTATAGCTTGCACGCACAAACATATTGATAACATCACCAAGAAGGTCAGCAGATGCGTGGATTTCTTCACTCGTCTTTACATTAACCTTTTGGAGTGCAGCTATATATTTATCTTCATCAATTCCAAGCTCTCTTGCAGTAGCACGGAACTTATTTTCATCAGGATGTTCAGGGAGAACCTGGCCGCCTATTATGCTTCCAAGTACTGTACCATCATCCAGTGTTATAGGAATACCAAAATCAACAAGTCCGGCATGGCAAGGATATACACCATGTCCTTCACGGTCACACTTTTCACATCGCTTTTTGCCTTCTGGACAACCTCTCGTCAGGTCTATACAGAACTCAGTGAAGTTATAGCAGTCGCTTATATATTTACCATCAGATCCGACAGCTACTGTAGCGAGTCCTGTACTTTTAGCCCAGTTAGACATAATCTGTTCGAACTTATTCATATCACAAAAATCTTGTATTTTCATAAAACAACACCTCCAGTTGTATTATTTATTGTAAAATAATATGATGCAGGCATTAGAATACCTACGCTCATAATATCATCAAAATATATCAGTAGATAAAATAAATTAAGCTCTTTTTTATTATATAATTATATCGTCAAATTTGCTAGTTGAATTTATATCAAATTAGAAAATTAGAGAATTAGAGAAAATAACTGATATCAATAATAAAAAAAGTCTGAAACAGACAGAGTTATGCAATTATTGACCTATTTGGGACATTTGGTAATATAATAAAATCTTCATAAGAAATGTTGGAAAAAAATGGAATTAAAGTCTGCAGTTATGTGGACTGTAATTTACTATGAGGATAAAGTAAATGGACAGCATGCATTATGAAGATTTATGTGAAAGAATGAAAAATTATAGAAAAAAGCTCGGCTTTAATCAGACTGAAATGGGGAAGAGGCTTGGTATATCTCAGGATGATTATTCAAAGCGTGAAAATGGGCATATTATTATATCTTTTAAAAATATAAAAGCATTGCAGGAGCTGGGTGCAGACATAGATGAGTTGGTGTGTGGAAGTAAGAATGATGTGCATACGGAAGATCTTGATATTATTATGAATGAATATGATGATAGCAGTAAGCCTTTTGCTATGAAAATTATTGCTGAAAGTATAATGCATTACCGTAATAATGATATATTAAGAGGAAAAAATGTAACCGATGATGATGTACTGCTTGATTATATGTTAAAGCAGTGGGATGGATTTTCAATGCTGGAATATGTAAGAACAGTTTTGCATTATTCGCAGGATACTATGTCCGAAAAACTTTGTCTGCCAAGGAAAAAATATCGTAAATATGAAAAGGAGCAGGAATATCCAGATGCTGAGGCACTTGTCCGCATGTATAACTTATATAACTGCAGACCTTCCATGTATCTTAATATGTATGACAGAAGATATTATGCCATGCAGTGTATATGGGTGGACTTCAGTAAGGAGCAGAAGGACAAGGTAAAGCAGATGGGATGTGCCGTTAAAAGTATATTGTAAAATCAGCAGATGGAAAAGACCTGCTTATAATAAATATTATGAATTTATCAGGTAAAGATAAAGCTGCCCTCTGGTCAGATCTGGATTATATCAAGGTCTGACCAGAGGCTTTTTATATTTTGTGATGCATTTGAAATATTATAAATGTATGAAACAGATGTAATGTAGGTGTAATAATATAGGTACAATAACACTAAAAATATAGAATCGGTGCAAGAAATATGTTAATATGATATAAAATGAAAAATAACGATGTACTATAAGAAATGGGGACTATAAACTACAATGAGAACAGTACAACAGCTTTATGATGATAAAAGAGATAAAGTTATTATTGATATAAGAGATAAAGAAGAATATGATAAGGAAACTATGGATTCAGCTGTCCAGTATTTCTGGGAAGATATGATGAATGACCTTAAGATGGATAATATAAGTGGAAGAGAGAAGTTTCTTAACACATACTCAAAGAAAGTTCCTATATATCTGCTATGTTATTCAGGACAGAAAAGTGAAGAACTTGAAGATACACTTGAACAGATGGGGTATGAGGCATATAGCATAGATGGTGGATTTGTGGCATATCTTAAGTGGAAGTTCACAGAATATATAAAAGAGGATGAGAATGAAAACGCCAATGAAGCAAAAGACCGTGTTAAAGAGATAGAAAGAAGCATAGTAAAGAAGTTCAGAAAGCCTATATGGAGAAAGTTCACACAGGCACTTAACGAATATGATCTTATACAGGATGGAGATAAGATAGCAGTCTGTATATCAGGTGGTAAGGATTCTATGCTTATGGCGAAGCTCTTTCAGGAACTTAAAAGACATGGAAAGAATAACTTTGACCTTGTTTTTCTTGTTATGAATCCAGGATATAATGAACTTAATTATAATGTTATACTAAACAATGCAAAGATTTTAGACATACCTGTAACAGTGTTTAAAACAGAGATATTTGATACGGTAGTTGATATAACTGAATCTCCATGTTATCTATGTGCAAGAATGCGCAGAGGATATCTTTACAGCAAAGCAAAAGAGCTTGGATGCAATAAAATAGCACTTGGGCATCATTATGATGATGTTATAGAAACTATTCTTATGGGAATGTTATATGGAGCACAGATACAGACTATGATGCCAAAGCTTCATAGCACGAACTTTGAGGGAATGGAGCTTATAAGACCTATGTATCTTATAAGGGAGGCAGATATTATTCACTGGAAGGACTATAATAAGCTTCAGTTTATACAATGCGCATGCCGTTTTACAGAAGGCTGCGCCTCATGTGGTGGAACTGGAAAGGGTTCTAAGAGGGCTGAGATAAAACAGCTTATCAGGGATTTAACGAAGGTAAGTCCATATATAGAGAAAAATATATTCAGAAGTGTTGAAAATGTTAATCTGGATACCGTTATTGCATATAAGCAGCACGGAGAAAAACACAGCTTTCTGGATACTTATGAGAATAATAAGCAGGCCGCAGGCGATGAATAGAATAAATTAAAATAAGCTGTTAAATACAATGACAGGAGAGGAAGATAAATATGGCAGTAGCACGTTATAACTGTGATTATTGTAATAATATGGTATATGATGAAGAAATGGAAGAATATGTATGCGATGTAGATATGGATGAGGATGACTATGCCAGATTGTTGACATCGGAATACAGAGAATGTCCGTACTACCAGAGCAATGATGAATATAAAGTAGTAAGACATCAGATGTAGGCGAGATGTCTGATTTGTTCAAAAAATAAAAAAGAGAAAAGAGGAAAAAGAAGAAAGAGGTGAAAATAATTGGATGATAAAAGATACGCAGTGCTTATAGATTCAGATAATATTTCGTCAAAGTATATATCAGATATATTGGATGAGATGACTAAATATGGCGTTATAACATATAAGAGAATATATGGAGACTGGACAAGTACGCAGGCTAACAAATGGAAGAAGGAACTGATGGAGAATTCCATAACACCTATCCAGCAGTTCCGCAATACAGTTGGAAAAAATGCAACAGATTCTACACTTATAATAGATGCCATGGATATTCTTTATACGAATAATGTAGATGGCTTTTGTATAGTTTCTTCGGATGGTGATTTTACAAGACTTGCAAGCCGCCTAAGAGAATCAGGAATGGATGTTATAGGTATGGGAGAGAATAAAACACCACGTTCGTTCAGGGCAGCATGTTCAGTGTTTACAGATCTTGAACTTTTAAGAGAACAGGCGCATGAAGATGAGCCGGATAGTAAGCATGTTAAGAAAAAAGCAAGTAATAATATTATAAAGCAATCAAAGATAGAAAATGCTATTATAGAGATAATTCAGGAAAATGATAATAAGGGTAAGCAGACCGGGCTTGGAGAGATAGGAAGCAGACTTCAGAAGAAATATTCTGATTTTGATGTGAGAAACTACGGTTACAGTTCGTTGTCTACATTTCTTGAAGAAATGAACAGTCTTGAGCTTAAGAAATTTAATAACACAGTTCTTGTACGGCTTAAAGAAGATAAGAATATGAAGGAAAAGGTTACAGAATATGCTGTTAATTATGTTAAGTCAAGTGATAATGGAGTTGAGCTTGGAGCACTTGGACAGAAGATACATATCAATTATCCGGACTTTAAGGTAAGAGAATATGGCTATTCTACATTGACAAAATTTATAATGGGAATAAAATGTCTTGTTATAAGAGTGACAAGCGAAAACAGAAGAATGGTGTATATAAAGGAATAAATATTTCGCTTAATAAAATAATAGGAAGCTGATAAATAAAATATATTTTTATATTTTGGATAGCTGCATTGTTTAATGATTATATATGGAAAGGAAGTATTAAAACAATTATGAATAAAATAGCAAGTTTTACAGTTAATCATCTCGATCTTTTAGCAGGGGTATATGTATCAAGAAAAGATTATCAGGGAGATGTTGTGCTTACAACGTTGGATTTAAGATTTACAAGACCGAATGTAGAGGCACCTATGGATACAGCAGGCATACATTCAATAGAACACCTTATGGCTACATTTTTAAGAAATAATAAAGAATGGGCAGATAAAACTATATATTTTGGACCTATGGGATGCCGTACAGGGTTTTATGTGATATTTGCAGGTGACCTTAAGTCAGAGGATATACTTGAGGTGCTTAGAGAAGGTGCAGAATATGTACTTTCTTATGAAGGCGAGATTCCAGGTTATTCACCAAGAGATTGTGGTAATTATCTTGATAATAACCTTACACTTGCCAAGTTATATATGAAGAAGTTCAAGGAAGAGGTGCTTGATAATCCGGTTCCTGAGAGACTTAATTATCCACAATAATGATTGTATGGCAATCAGCTGATGAAATAGTTCACGTATCTTCATAATAAACAATAGTTGTAAAAAGTGGCTTGAGTGTTTTGTACTCAAGCCACTTTTGTATGTTTTTCGTTAAATTTATTATTGTATTTAAAGAAAAGACAGCTATATAAGTCGGTGATGCCTGAATCCTCTGACTCCGACATCATATTATTTATACTTCGAAAAGAAGATCTCCATAGCTTGGGAATGGCCAGAATTCTTTATCTACGATCATTTCAAGCTTATCAGCAGGAGCTCTTAACTCATCCATAGTAGTCTTAACTTCATCTCTGAAATATGTAGCCTGTGCAACAACATCATCAATTGTAGAAGCAATAGCTGTAACATCAATGAGGTTCTTGTAAGCCTTCTTCATATCCTTTAAGTATCCAGATACTTCTGTAAGAAGTTCTTCCTGAACTGAAGCATCAGCACCAGCTTCCTTAACAGTAAGAACTGAATTAGCAAGCTCTGTTGTGTAAGAAATAACTGAAGGAATAATCTGCTTTCCAGCCATATCAATCATTGTCTTAGCTTCGATGTTTATAGCCTTTGCATAGGCTTCATACTTAATCTCAGCTCTTGACTTTAATTCAGCCTCTGTAAATACACCAAAGCTTTCAAAAAGCTTAACGGCCTTAGGAGTAGTAAGGGCAGGAATAGCCTCAACCATAGATCTGATATTTGGAAGACCTCTTCTTTCAGCTTCTTCTACCCATGCATCTGAGTAACCATTACCATTAAATACAATTCTATGATGGTCAGTAAAGAGTTTCTTGATAAGATCATGAACAGCCATATCGAAGTTTTCTACTCCATCAAGCTGGTCAGCAATTTCCTTAAAGCTTTCTGCAACGATTGTGTTAAGAACTACGTTAGCAGGAGCAATTGAATCTGATGAACCTACCATACGGAATTCAAACTTATTACCAGTAAATGCAAATGGTGAAGTTCTGTTTCTATCAGTAGCATCCTTGTTGAGGTCAGGAAGTGTAGAAGCACCTGTCTTTAACTTACCCTTCTGGATAGAGCTTGTAGCATCACCCTTATCAATAAGCTGCATAACAACATCCTCAAGCTGCTCACCAAGGAACATAGAGATAATAGCTGGAGGTGCCTCATTAGCGCCAAGTCTGTGGTCATTACCAACGTCAGAAGCAGATTCTCTTAAAAGATCAGCGTGTTTATCAACAGCCTTCATAACAGCACCGAGTACAAGTAAGAACTGGATATTTTCGTGAGGTGTCTTGCCAGGTTCGAGAAGGTTGATACCATCATCAGTTGTGATTGACCAGTTATTGTGCTTACCAGAACCATTAACTCCGGCAAATGGCTTCTCATGGAGAAGGCATACAAGACCATGTCTGTAAGCAACTTTCTTCATAACCTCCATCATAAGCTGGTTGTTATCAGTAGCAATATTGCACTGTGCATATATAGGAGCTAATTCATGCTGTGCTGGAGCAACTTCATTATGCTGAGTCTTGGCAGATACGCCGAGCTTCCATACTTCTTCGTTGATATCCTTCATAAATGCAGCAATTCTTTCACGGATAGAACCGAAGTAGTGATCATCAAGTTCCTGTCCCTTTGGTGGCATAGCACCGAATAATGTACGTCCAGAGAAGATAAGATCCTTTCTCTGAAGATATTTTTCTCTATCTACTATAAAGTATTCCTGTTCAGCACCAACAGAAGGAGTAACCTTCTTAGATGTTGTGTTACCAAATAATTTTAATATTCTTAAAGCCTGCTCGTTAACAGCATCCATTGAACGAAGAAGAGGTGTCTTCTGATCAAGAGCTTCTCCTGTATAAGAACAGAAAGCAGTAGGGATACAAAGTGTTGCACCCTGTGCACCTTCACGAACGAAGGCTGGTGATGTGCAATCCCATGCTGTATATCCTCTAGCCTCGAATGTAGCACGAAGACCACCTGAAGGGAATGATGAAGCATCTGGCTCGCCCTTTATTAATTCTTTACCAGAGAATTCCATAAGAACCTTTCCGTTTTCATTAGGTGCTGAAATAAATGAATCATGCTTTTCAGCAGTAGTTCCTGTCAAAGGCTGGAACCAGTGTGTGTAATGAGTTGCGCCTTTTTCGATAGCCCAATTCTTCATTGCATTAGCGACAACATCTGCATCAGTAATATTTAATTCCTGAACACCTGCAATTGCTAATTTAAGATTTTTGTAAACGTTTTTTGGTAAACGTTCTTTCATAACTGCGTCATTGAACACATTTTCGCCGAAGATGTCAGCTACATTGAATTTTTCGCTCATAACTTTTTCATCCTTCCTTTTCATAGATTATTATTCTATTAGTAAAACTAAAAAAGGCATCCACATATACACACATATTAATATGTATAACATGAACGCCTTTGTTCTACCTTATTTGATTAGTGACAACTATCTAATCGTTGTCTGTAAATAAAATAACTCATTACTGATAATAATGCAAGTTCTTTTTGCAAAAAAATTTTAAAAAATAAAGAATAATTATTAATGTAATGATTATTGTACTATTTCTATTCTAATGAGGCTTCTCCAATATACATTCCATGTACAATAAATCTCTGTTCTCCATCGTTGGTACAGGTTGAGAGTGTTATAACCTGTGAAGCATTGGAAACATCAACGCCTGTATCGTACATAGATTTGGCTTTCATATTAGCTGCGTAATCTCTCATTGATGCGAGAGTAGGGAAGTTAAATGTATAGGTGTCACTTATAGCTTCACTTATATAACAGCTAAAAATTTTGTATTCTTTAATAACATTGCCAGTATATATGTAAAAAACATTGTTACCGGCAGAGTTCCAGAAAGAATAATTCTGATAGCTTTTAAGCTTTCCGAACATGGCACCATTTCTCATATTATGTCCGTAGATGATTACATGACTGGCTGATAGCCCGCCATTGATTCTATAATCCTCAAAGAGACATCCATTAGCACTATATTCCTTGTTAAACGTGTGCGTAAGATAATAATCATTATCATCACCCTGAACCATAGGAAGCCTGCAGTCAATGGAAGGTATATACATATAACCAATACCCTGTGAATTGATATTAAGCAATGCTTGATGATTATATGTAAATGGAATTTCAACAGGCTGCTCATCTTCACCTATAGTAACCTTGGTATGTGAATCTTCATCTAGAACATCCTGGTTTATATTATCATATATAACGTCCGCTTTGTGATAAGCTAGGAATATATTGATAAGATTGTATGCTGCAAAAATAAATACGGCAGCAGATATAACAAGTACAATATGGCGTACAATATTAGATCTTTTCTTTGCTTTTTCCTGTCTGTCAAACACAGCATCAGCATCATCTTCATCTATATCATCTTTATCTGTATAATCATCGTCAGCATCGTAATCAGGCGAATCAATATCATAATCATCGTTTAATATGCTGTCTTTATCACTATCAGAACAGCCATCGATAAAATCCTCATTTTCGGTGCTATTATTTAAATTGTCTGATTTATTATCATTATTATAACTGGTATTCATGAAATCAAGCCTTTCCAGCTGAGCCGAAAAGATTTATCTTTTCACGGACAGTTTCCTTTATAGCTTCACATCCAGGAGCAAGAAGTTTTCTTGGATCAAAACCTTTTCCTTCAAGATCCTTACCAGCCTCAATGTATTTTCTTGTAGCATCAGCGAAAGCAAGCTGACATTCAGTGTTAACTTTGATCTTGGCAACGCCTAAAGAGATAGCTGTCTTTATCATATCCTCTGGAATACCTGTACCACCATGTAATACTAAAGGCATGTCACCGACTTTTTCTTTAACAGCCGCAAGAGTTTCAAAGCTTAATCCTGGCCAGTTAGCTGGGTACTTACCATGGATATTACCGATACCAGCAGCAAGCATAGTTACACCAAGATCTGCGATTGCTTTACATTCATCAGGATCGGCACATTCTCCCATACCGATTACACCATCCTCTTCGCCACCGATAGAACCTACCTCAGCTTCAAGTGATAATCCTTTTTCTTTGCAGATAGTTACTAATTCTTTAGTCTTTTCAATATTCTCATCAATAGGATAATGTGAACCGTCAAACATGATAGATGAGAAACCGGCATCAATACAGTCAAAGCAAGCTTCATATGTTCCATGATCAAGATGAAGTGCTACAGGAACTGTAATCTTAAGATCATCTATCATTGCGCTTACCATGCTTGCAACAGTCTTAAAACCAGTCATATATTTACCAGCACCACATGAAACACCAAGTATAACAGGTGAATTCATCTCCTGTGCTGTAAGAAGGATAGACTTTGTCCATTCAAGATTATTGATATTAAACTGTCCAACAGCATATTTACCATCTCTTGCTTTTTCTAACATTTCTTTTGCTGAAACTAACATAAATATAAACCTCCTGATAATTAATTATGAGTACAGTTTTTACCGTCCCACTCTTTTGTTCATTATACATTAAATATACTAAAAAGAAAAGGAAATAGTTAGAAAAATAGTCTTATTGAAATACAATGTCGATTTATATATATATAAAGATATATTTTGGTTGTGATTAATGTTGAAAAGAAGTATAATTTAGAAAATAAAATCCAGTCATAATAGATATATCAGTATATATGATAGACGTATTGGGTGGATAGTGTCAGATGATATACGACACAACAAAAAATATTTTTGTGGATTGAAAGGAGAATAGCATATGGGATATATTCTTGGAGTACTTGGCTATATAGCATATATAGCAGCAGATGTTGATTTTTACAATATTGAAGGAAATAGTGGTGATTCATATCTTCCATTTGTTGGATTCATGCTTTTTCTTATAGGCTTCGTTGTCATATTTATGGGATTTAGTAAATATCTTACCGCAAAGAAGAATTTTAATCTTTTTATGACCAGAGAGACAGCGTTAATATAGATAAAGCTACTAACCAGAAAAATAAGAATGTGGGAATAATAATGATGGCTGCCGGATTAATGTTTCTTATAATATCATTCTTTGTAATCTGACATTAAAATGTATTTGCTTTTAGAGTTTAGCTGTCTTATAGCTTATATGGCAGATAGTAATCATACATTACATGATTGAACAGATTCAACAAAAACCTCTCCTTAAGTATAAGGAGAGGCTTTGAAAGAGGGAGGAGAGTTGCAATTTATTATTTAAAACAACTCAAATTTATGAAGAACAAATAAATGTAAATAAGTGATTTTATAAAACAAAAGAATGTCAACTATTTGAAGTGTTTCATTCGTTTTTGTGTATATTTGAAGTATATTGACTAAAAGTGAAGAAATAATGTTCATAATGTTAAATCTTATTTAATGTAGTATGAACATTTTATGAACAGGCTCATATGGTTTTAGACCTTTTGATCCAGGTATCTTAACATATTAACATTACAGTTATGTTTATTTGATGATTTAAGCAAAATGCTGTAGATATATAACAAACAATGATTAAGGAGGGGGATTATGCCAGTTATATATAAGTGTCCTAATTGTGGTGCAGCGATGGAATTTGACAGTGATACACAAAAGCTTGGCTGTAAACGATGTGGTACACAGATAGATGTAGAAACATATGAAAAAGATAGCGCTGCTTCAGGGGAACAGAGAGAAAAAGTTCCTAATATGAAGATTTATAATTGCCAGAGCTGTGGTGCCCAGTTAGTCGCAGATGAATATACATCGGCAACATTTTGTTCATATTGTGGGAATCCAACATTGGTTGAGGACAGATTGCAGGGAGAATTCAAGCCACAGCTTATAATACCATTTAAAATTAATAAAGAGCAGGCTGTTGATATATACAGAAAGTGGCTGAAAAAAGGTCCGTTGACACCAAAAGAATTATCTACCTCAAGCACAATAGAAAAGATAAGCGGTGTTTATGTCCCATTCTGGTTATATAGCTATAATGCCAGAACACAGATGAATGCACATGCCAACAAAGTAAGAACAACAAGGAGAGGAGATACAGAGTATACATATACGGATCATTTTGACGTATACAGGGATGTACATGCAGAGTTTGACAGAATTCCAGCTGATGCTTCTGAAAAGATGCCAGATAGACAGATGGATATGCTTGAACCATATGATTATAGTGATATAGAGGGCTTTGCGATGCCTTATCTTTCAGGATATCTTTCAGAAAGATACAACTATACATCTGATGAAATAGAGTCCAGGGTTAAAGAAAGAGCGGATGATTATATAACTGATATAGCAAGAGGAACTATACAGGGATATACAAGTGTATCGGTTATTGGAAATAATGTAAGCATGAGACTTAAAAATAATGAATATGCACTTCTTCCAGTATGGATGCTTAATTTCAGGTTTAAAAATAAAGAGTTCCATTTTTACCTTAATGGACAGACAGGAAAGATAGTAGCAGACAGACCTATAAGTGCAGTAAAGGCGGCTACATATGGTGTGATAATATTCGTTGTTGTTCTTATTATTACTATGATAGGAGGTCTGTTGTTTATATGATGAATATAGTCAGATATAAAAGAATAAGTTCTGATAAGATAGCTGCTAATAAAGAAATATGCAGAAGAGTATGCAAGAGAGTCATGGCAGTATTGTCAATAGCAATATTTATTATGTTTGCTGCAACAGGTCAATATGTGTATGCAGCATCGGAGAAAGCAGTTGAATCAGAAGTAAGCAGCCAGTCTGAAACAGCTGAAAGCAGTAGTTCGGTTTCAGGTACATCTAAGACCTATGTTATAGATGATGCAGAAATATTGAGCACATCAGAAGAAAAGCACCTGGCAGAATTATGTAAGGCAGCATCTGATAAATGTAAGCTTGATATAGTGATTATAACAATGAGCAGGAATCTTGATGGCTATGCAATGGATACATATTTAAGGTCAATCCTTGAAAAAAATTATGGCTATTATGCAACAGGAAGTGATTGTGAGGCTGTTGTATACGGAATAGATATGAAATCAAGAGCAGACCGTATAGTTACATCTGGAAGAGCAAGGAGTGATATATCGCAAAGCCGGCTGGATAGTATAAGGGAAACAGCGGAAAATGAACTTGCATCAGGAGACTATTATGAGGGCTGTGTCAAGTATATCAAAGGAATTGAAAAGAAACTTAATACGTCACTAGTAGAGAAGCTTACATACAATATGCCGGTAAAACTGGGAATATCAGCAGTTATAGCAGTTATAGGTGTGCTTGCCATGATGAGCAGTGCCAAGGCAAAGATGACAGTTTCAAGCACAGAGTATACAAAAAATCATAACTTTGACGTGAAGGACAGAAGGGACATATTCATAAACACAACCGTGACGACAAGACGCATACAGACGAGTTCTGGAAGTTCAGGTGGCAGCAGCGGAGGCGGAGGTGGCAACTCAGGAAGCTCTGGGGGGCATTTCTAAAATATTATTGTTTAGCACACATTATTAATATACGGACGACAGCATATATGAGGAAAGCAGGTGTGCATACATCAACGATGCCAGAAGCTCCAATTGGATATTTCTAAGACTTTTCATATAGGTAACGGTAGTTGACGCTACCGTTC
>ENA-OQKF01001130-OQKF01001130.1-human-gut-metagenome-genome-assembly--contig:-NODE-1130-length-13008-cov-36.510364_pt1 | contig 13008 bp, 7 predicted proteins | sample MGYA00242617_ERZ504784 | MGnify/ENA primary metagenome ERZ504784 (study PRJEB26092, sample SAMD00036364) | human gut metagenome | host: Homo sapiens | study: EMG produced TPA metagenomics assembly of... | reverse complement strand
ACATTCTGGCATGGGAGGGCACCGACGAGAATCCGGGCAACTGGTATTGGTTCGAGGGCAACTTCGAGGCCTATCAGGCCAACCGCATCGAGCGCCTGGGCGAGGACGCAGCCCAGCCGCATCGTATCCACCGCAAGCTCACGCGTGACTAGGTTTATTGCTGGTTTGGTTACGTAACATCAACAAATAAAAACGGCTCAAATCCTGATTTGGATTTGAGCCGTTTTTCGTTACTGCTCGGGTTCTTCGACTTTATCGATGGCCCAGGCGGCTCCGAGACCGCCGGTGGTGTTGCGGCGGATGCGCACGGTGACTTCGTGGCGCTCGCCGGCCTGCGTATAGCGCAGGGGGAAGCTTGCGCGGTTTCGCGCGGCCTCGATGGTACTGCGCTCGCGGGCGATCCAGTAGTACTCGCCGACGATGCCGAGCGTGTCAGCGCCGTAGGGGAGATAGGTCGACAGCTGGTGCAGAAGCGGGCCGGGGCAGAAGACCTCGGTTGCGAAATCGACGGGGAAGTCCTCGGGGATGGCGGGCGCTGCAGGCGCGGGGGTTGGGGCCGCTGCGGGTACCGAAGCCGGTGCCGGTGCGGGAATTTGGTCGCAAGCAGAGGTGGGCACGGATTCGATGACGGGTGCGGGCTCCGGCGTCGTTTTCGGCTTGATCGTGGAATCTGCAGGCTTCACGGCGGCGGGCGCGCCTGCAGCTGCAGTTTCAATCTCAACCTGCGTCGCGTTCTCGTTCTCGACGCTCGGCTTTGCCTCGATGGGCGTGGATGCCATGGTGGTGATGCCGGCGTTGGCGTTCTCGGGGTCATAGACGACCGTGAGCGAGATGGCGGGCTGCGGCGTCTCGGGCCTCGGCGCCGACTCGGTAGCGCCTTGATCGGCGGCCTCGCCGGACTGATCGTCCTCGGCCTCGTTGCCAAAGACATCGCCGTTTTGGAACGCAGGCGTCTCGGGTTGGTTAGCGGCTTCTTCGGTTGTCGACTTGGGAGCCTCGTTGAGCTCCGCAGTGGCTTCCTGCTCGGATATGACTTCGGGATCGGTCGTGGCGGCGGTTTCGGCTTCGGCTTCTGCTGTTACCTCAATAGTGACTTCGAGCTCGGGCTCGGGCTCAGGCGCAGCTTCAACTACGGGTTCGGGACGCTTAACGTGCTTGGGACGCACGGCCTTGAGGTCCTTCTCGCCGCGCTTTTTCTTTTTGTAGGACTGCTTGGCGCCCTTGGCGGCCTTGGGCTTGTCCTCGCCTTTGGCAAGGGCGGCATCCCAGGTCTCGTTGGCAATGACGGTGGCATACAGGCGACCGCCCTTAAAGACAGTCAGCTTGATGCAGTCATCGAGCTCCTCGAGCAGCTCGCGCGTGGACTCGAAGCCCAGGTCATAAGCGGCCATGTCGCCGGCGGCGAGCGTCTCCTCGACCTGCGTCATAAACGTTTGCTTGCCGCACCCAATCGCATCGCGCAGCAGACGATATAGATAGATGTGGTTGCCCAGCGATAGCGTGGGCTTAACTATTGTCTTGCTCATGGCAAATCTCCTCTTTACACACCAAAGCATCTTACCATCGCACGGGGCGTGCCACCTCGGCGCCCAAGGCAAACGGGCGCGACCGTTGCCGGTTCGCGCCCGTTATACAGGTCGGTTATCTATGAGAGGCAAACGTGCTTAGTTGCCCGACGCCGTGCCTTGGCTCGAGCTGTCAGATGCCGTGCCGGACGCGGTTCCGCTCGAGCTGTTAGTGCTGCTGTTGTCGGTAGATCCCGTGCCCGATGTATTGTCGCTTGTCTGGTCGCCCGTGCTCGGCTGCGAGCTGTCAGTCGTTTGGCTTGAGTCGGTCGTGCCGGATTGCGTGCCGCTGTTGTTCACGGAAGAATCGACGCCCTGCGATTGATCGGGGGTGTTCGAGGACGAGTCGGTGGATGCGGAGGTGCCCTGCGAGTCGTCCTGCTGGCTTTGCGATTGACCAGTGCTATCCGCGTCGTGCTCGGTCGTGCGCGATGACAGAATCGGTTCGGGGCGCTCGCCCAGACCCTCACCGGCGGTGGTGATAAGGATGGCGCCGGCACAGGCAATGACCGCGACGATGGCGATGGCGATCGAGAAGACGATGACCTTCTTTTGCGTCTGGCTGCGCTCTGCCGCCGCCTTGGCGCGCAAGCTGTCGGGGGCAACGCGCGCCGTGGTCGCGCGCCCCGCAATCTGGCGCATCTCCTGAGTAGTCGCGGCGCCGCCCAGGTGCTCCTCGGCATTAAATTCAACGGGCTCATAGGCGCCGGCGGGGTAGTCGAGGTCGGCGTGCGTACCTTTGAGGGCTTTGGCGCTGGCAGAGATAAAGTGGCGGTAGACCTGCGAGGACACAACGGTGATGACCGAGCTCACGGCGGCACCGATCACCGATCCGGCGATACCGATCTTGGAAGCAAGCGCGACGCTTGTGGCGGCTGCTGCGGCGCCGGCGATGATCTGGGGAATGGAAATGTCATCGAACAGGCCCTTTTTGGGCGCGATGGCCATGGTCTGTCCGATGGAATGGTTTTCGTGAACGCCGTTGTTGAGCGCGGCCGGTGTCATGACGCGCGTGCGCGGCGCGTCGGTGTACTTGGTTGTCATACGGGGCCCTCCCGGTGTAAATCTGCTTCGTTTCATGTAGCCATCAGGGTACCCACCAGATGTGAATCGTACGTGACATTTAACAGATATCATCAACTCATCAATTGCTCACCAAGTTGGTGGGATGCGGTTACACCCGGCGGTTGAACTACAATAGGGCTTGCTAATTGTTGTGAATGGCGTCTACGCACGGGAGCATTCTTATGAATCTTCACCTTTCTCAGTCTGATGGCTTTTTGCGTGTGGCGGCGGCGTCGCCGCGGATTCGCGTGGCCGATGTCGAGGGCAATGCCGAGGTTGCGCTGGCGGCTGTTCGCGAGGCTACCGAGCGCGGCGTCCGCGTGCTGGTGCTGCCCGAGCTTAACCTGACCGGCTATACCGCGGCTGATCTGTTCCATAACCGTACATTGCTGCATGCCTGCGAGACCGCACTGGCACATATTCTCGATGAAACCCGCGAGCTGCCGATTGTCTTTACCATCGGTCTTCCCGTTGCAGTTGCCGAGAATATCTACAACTGCGCCGCCGTGTGCTGCGCGGGCGAGCTTTTGGGTCTTACGGCCAAGAAGTATCTGCCCAACTATGGCGAGTTCTACGAGCGCCGCTGGTTTGCTCCGGCGCCCGCAGATCCTGTGTGGGTCGAGTTTGCCGGTCAGGGTCCGGTTCCGCTGGGTTCGGGGCTTGTCTACCGCTGCTGTGATGAAGGTGCCGAGGACATGGTGCTGGGCGTTGAGGTCTGCGAGGACCTGTGGGTGCCGGCGCCCCCTTCGACCGAGATGGCGCTTGCCGGTGCGACGGTGATCCTCAACCCGTCGGCCTCGGACGAGATTATCGGTAAGGCAGACTATCGCCGCAGCCTCATCTCCAATCAGAGTGCGCGCCTGTACTGTGCCTATGCCTATGCAGATGCGAGCGAGGGCGAGTCCACGACCGACATGGTCTTTGCGGGCGAGAACCTCGTCTACGAAAACGGATCTAAGCTCGCCGCCACGAAGCTCCTCACCTGCGATATGGCCGTCGCCGACGTTGACCTTGACCGCCTGGTTGCCGAGCGTCGCCGCTCGACGACGTGGACGCGCGCGGACGATGCGCCGGAGGCCACGACCATCGAGTTTTCGTTTGAGGGCGTGCTGGTTGAAGAACCTGTCCTGCGCGATGCGCTCGACATCGGCCGTGTCTTCCCCCGCGCGCCCTTTGTGCCGGCCGACCATGGCGACCTGGCCGAGCGTTGCGAGACCATCCTCGACCTGCAGACCGCCGGCCTCAAGACGCGCCTTGCCCACACGGGCACCAAAGCTGCGGTCATCGGTCTTTCGGGTGGCTTGGACTCCACGCTGGCACTGCTTGTGACCGTGCGTGCCTTCGATGCGCTGGGGCTGCCGCGCACGGGTATCACGGCGGTCTCCATGCCAGGTTTTGGCACGACGCATCGCACCAAGTCGAATGCCGAGTCGCTCGCCCGCGACCTGGGCGTGGGCTTCCGTGAGGTTTCGATTCACGCGGCCGTGGAACAGCACTTTATGGATATTGAACACGACCCGGCAGTTCAGGATGTGACCTACGAGAACAGCCAGGCGCGCGAGCGTACGCAGATTCTGATGGACCTGGCCAACCAGGCTGGCGGCTTTGTCATCGGCACCGGCGACCTGTCGGAGCTGGCGCTCGGCTGGGCTACCTATAACGGCGACCACATGAGCATGTACGCCGTCAACGCGAGCGTGCCCAAGACGCTTGTGCGCCATCTGGTGCGCTATGCGGCTGATGTCTTTGGCGGGCGTATCGCCGAGGTCTTGCTCGACATTCTCGATACGCCGGTGTCCCCCGAGCTTCTGCCGCCCACGGGCGACGGCGAGATTGCACAGAAGACTGAGGATTTGGTGGGTCCGTACGAGTTGCACGACTACTTCCTCTACTACCTGCTGCGTTTTGGCTTTGAGCCGGGCAAGATCTACCGCATGGCGCTCAAGAGTTTCGAGGGTGTCTACGACGCCAAGATCGTCCACACGTGGCTGCGCACGTTCTATCGTCGCTTCTTTGCCCAGCAGTTTAAGCGCAGCTGCCTGCCCGATGGTCCCAAGGTGGGCTCGGTGACGCTCAGCCCGCGCGGCGATTGGCGTATGCCGAGTGACGCTAGCTCGCGTCTGTGGCTTGCGCAGATCGACGCGCTCAATCAAGTTGACTAAGGTTGGCTAAATTGAACCAATACGGGGGTTGCAAGCGTTACACTTTTGCAATCTGATGGCCCGTATCGCGCGGCGCTCTTGTCGGAGCGCCGCGTTTTTCATATCGAAAGGTGGCACCATGCAGGCATCGCAGCGTCTCGACCGCTTTGGCGCGGAGGTCTTCGCCTCGCTCAACAACAAGCTTCTCGCGCTGGAGGCTCAGGGCAAGACCATTTACAACATGAGCGTGGGCACGCCCGACTTTAAGCCGTACGACCACGTGGTCGAGGCGCTCACGCAGGCAGCCCAAGATCCCGAGATGTGGAAGTATGCCCTGCGCGACCTGCCCGAACTCAAGCAAGCCGTGTGCGATTACTATGAGCGCCGCTTTGGCGTTTCGGGCATTACGCCGTCTATGGTGCAGTCGTGCAACGGCACACAGGAGGGCGTGGGCCATTTGGGCCTGGCCCTGCTCGATCCGGGCGACACTATTTTGGTTCCCGATCCGTGCTACCCGGTCTTTGAGGCGGGTGCCAAGATCGCCGATGCCAAGCTCGAGTACTATCCGCTGGTTGCCGAGCACAATTACCTGCCCTATGTGGCGGGCATCGATCCCGAAGTGGCCGACCGCGCCAAGTATATGATCGTGTCGCTGCCCGCCAACCCGGTGGGCTCGGTGGGCACGCCCGAGATCTACGAGGAGATCATCGCTTTTGCCCGCGAGCACGACCTGCTCATCGTCCATGACAACGCGTACTCCGACATCGTGTTCGACGGCGAGCCGGGCGGCAGCTTCTTGCAGTATCCCGGTGCGCTCGAGGTGGGCGTTGAGTTCTTCTCGCTCTCCAAGTCGTTTAACGTCACCGGTGCTCGCATCGGCTTTTTGGTCGGCCGCGAGGACGTGGTCTCTGCCTTTGCCAAGCTACGCAGCCAGATCGACTTCGGTATGTTCTTCCCGATCCAGAAGGCTGCTATCGCCTGCCTGAACGGTCCGCGTGATGAGGTCGAGGCGCAGCGTTTGAAGTACCAGGAGCGTCGCGATGCCCTGTGCGACGGTCTTGAGGGCCTGGGCTGGGAGCGTCCCAACGCGCATGGCTCCATGTTTGTGTGGGCCAAGCTTCCCGGTGGTCGCACCGATTCCATGACGTTTTGCGAGGAGCTCATGGAGAAGGCCGGTGTTGTGGTGACGCCGGGCGCGAGCTTTGGTCCTTCGGGCGAGGGACACGTGCGTATGGCGCTGGTTTTGCCGCCCGACCAGATCGCTTTGGCTGTCGAGGCCATCCGCGAAGCGGGCCTGTATTAGAAAGCTATTTCGGCTCGTCAATAGCTCGAAATCGATTTCGTGCAGTTATTTTACGAATTCTGCAAATAATTTCGGCAAACGGTCGATATTTGGCTGCGAATAGGAGCATAATCAAAGTCCCGATTGGATGTATTGGGATTACGGCAAGCCGCTCGGGTCGTTCCCGGGCGGCTTGTTTGTGGAGAGAGATGGGAGTTTCTAATGGTTAACGAGAAGAAGGTCGCTATTGTCGGCTGCGGTTTCGTCGGTTCGTCTTCGGCGTTCGCGCTGATGCAGAGTGGTCTGTTCTCCGAGATGGTTCTCATCGACGTGGACAAGAACCGCGCTGAGGGTGAGGCTTTGGATATTGCGCACGGCATGACGTTTGCCGAGCCGATGAAGATCTACGCTGGCGATTATTCCGATGTCGCCGACGCCGCCATGATCGTCGTCACCGCTGGCGCTGCCCAGAAGCCCGGCGAGACCCGCCTGGACCTGGTCAACAAGAACGTTAACATCTTTAAGTCCATTATCCCCGAGATTAAGAAGTCCGGCTTCGACGGCATTCTGCTCATCGTCTCCAACCCGGTCGACGTTCTGACCTACGCCGCCATCAAGATGTCCGGCCTGCCCGAGGGCCATGTCATCGGCTCCGGTACCGTGCTCGACACCGGCCGTCTGCAGCAGATGCTCGGCGCTCACGTCGAGGTTGACCCGCGCGACGTTCAGGCTTATGTCATGGGTGAGCACGGCGACTCCGAGTTTGTCGCTTGGTCCAGCGCCCAGGTTGCCGGCGTGCCGCTGAACACCTTCTGCGAGCTTCACGGTCATCTGGAGCATGAGGCTGCCGAGAAGCGCATCGCCGAGGACGTCAAGAACTCCGCCTACACCATCATCGAGAAGAAGCACGCCACCTACTACGGCGTCGCCATGGCCGTTAAGCGCATCTGCACTGCCGTCATGCGCGATGAGCAGACCGTTCTGCCCGTTTCCTCGCTCATGGTGGGCGAGTATGGCCTGTCCGATCTTGCCATCTCCATGCCGACGGTCGTTGGCCGCGACGGCGTTGTCTGCCGCGTCCCCGTGCCGCTGAACGATGGCGAGCAGCATGAGCTCACCGCCTCTGCAAAGGCCCTCAAGGACATCATCGACAGCGTCGACTTCTCCTGCTAAATCAAGCTTGCTAGAGCAAAAAGTTACAATGAAGGCGTCCGGGTCCACACGGCCCGGGCGCCTTTTTGGTGCAAGGTAACCTGACCCCAATGCACCATAGTTGATGGGAGGGCCATGTCGGATTCGCCTAATTTTTTGACCTATGCCCAGACGGCGTTTGATCCGTTTGAGGAGAGGCCGTTCTGCGCGGTGGATAGCCTCGTCTTTGCGTGGTTGTCCTATTTGCGTTTGCCGGGTGATATGGCGGAGCTGACGAACTGGCAGGGCCTAGACGTACGCGAGCTGCTGCGTGCCGAGTGCTACCGGGACATGATTGACGACTTGTGGGATCCAGAGGGGAGCAGGGCCTTGTTGGAGGCCGTGGCAGCAAGCCCTCGCTACCGTGGCGTGCACGTTTGCGGCTATCGTGCCGTGAGCGATGTGGTGGCGACAGAGCAGTTTGCAGCCATGGCGTTCCGGTTTCCGGCGGGGTTTAGCTATCTTTCCTTCCGAGGGACCGACAGCACGATTGTGGGCTGGAAAGAGGACTTTAACATGGCGTTCCGGTATCCTGTGCCGGCCCAGGAATCCGCGGCGCGTTATGTGGACGAGGCGGCGGATGCGATTGACGGGCCGCTCTTGTGCGGAGGCCATTCCAAGGGCGGAAATCTGGCTGTGTATGGTGCAGCGATGTGCTCAAGCGGTGCTCGCAACCGGATTGAGCGGGTCTTCTCCCACGATGGCCCTGGCTTTGTCGAGGAGTTTCTGAACGGAGACGCCTTTGCGAGCCTTTCTGGTCGTATTGATAAAACCCTGCCCCAGTCTTCGATCTTCGGCATGATGTTCGAGACGCAAGAGGACTACGCTATCGTCGAAAGCACCGAGTTTAGCCTGCTGCAACACAATCCCTTTAGCTGGGTGGTCGACGGCTGCGATTTTGTGTATTGCGAACGCCTGTCTGCTGGCGCGCGATATGTTGATGGCTCTATTCGCGAGATGCTGCTTGCAGTGTCACCTGGCGAGCGCGAGCGTTTTGTAGATGCGTTGTTCTCCGTGTTTGAGGCTACGGGCGCCGAACGTTTTGCGGATATCGCCGGGAACATGCGCGAGAACCTGCCTGTGATGCTCCGGGCCGCCCAAGGCTTTGACAAGGATACGCGCCATTTTGTTTCGCAGACCATCGCGGCAATCCTTAGATGTGCATTGCTGCCCAAACGCCCTCAGATCGACATGTCCGCTGCCGGTAAGAGTCTGGCAGAACAACTCGAGGCCTGGCAGTCCGAGCTCCTGCGTTAACCATTGGTGCAGAGAAACCTGGCCCCAATGCGGCAATCTTCGATGCGCTTGGGGCGGGCTCGACCGCTATACTGGTTCGTGCCGAAATCGATCTAGAACGGAATGCCGTATATGAAAATCAATCACGCGATTCTGCATATCCTGGACTTTGACTCTGCCGTTAACGTTATGAGCCAGCGCGAGCTCGATATCGAAAGTCGTACCGTGCGCAACTTCGTGACCACGCATCTGCGCCGCGCACGAACCTCGGCCGACAATAAACGTGCCACGTTTGCCGAGAACTCTGCGTTTGGCGGCGAACTCAAGGGCTATTTCTTTGGCGAGCGCGAGTTCGTGGACCTGTCGCAGCAGATTGCGGAGTTCATCTCTTCCGAGCTCACCAAAGCCGAGAAAGCCGAGTCCACCGACGTGCTCGTGGCCGATTTTGACGACGATGAGGATGCCCGCTGGTTTGCCGTGATGCTGCTGGGCTCCAAGCAGGCTTTTATGCACGAAGTGGGCCGCGAGGAGGGGGAGGTACGCAACGACATCGCGCGCCACTACGCCATTCTGCCGAACCCCTCGCAAAAGGTGCCGAGCTATGCCATCGTGCGCGCGAGTACCATGGAGATCGGCTACGTAGACAAGAAACGCAAGATTGCCGGCGAGGACCGTATGCTTATCCCCGATGGCCTGCTGCAGTGCGACACGGGCGTGTCGGGCAAGGAGGTCATCGACACCGTGACGCGTGTGGTCGAGGAAGTCGCCGAGGAGCACGGTGCCAACACGGCCGTGGCACTCGCCAAGGTTAAGGCTGCCGTTGCCGAGAAGGTTGAGGATGACGAGGAGCTGCCGCCTTGGGATATCGTCGATGAGGTCTTTGAGGACGAACCGGTCATCAAGGAAAGCGTGCGCGCGGCACTGACCGAGGAGAAGGTTCCCGAGCGCGTTCCCGTGGAGCGCAAGCAGGTCGAGCGCGCTGCCGTGCGCAATCACAAGATCCGTACCGACACGGGTATCGAAATCAGCTTCCCGGCCGAGATGGGTTCGAATTCCGAGTACATCGAGTTCGTCAACGAGCCCAACGGCCTCATCTCCATCGAGCTCAAGAATATCGGCAGCATCGAGAATCGATAAACTGCGCTTGAACTTCAGACAAAGCAAAGGCCGAAACCCTTCGGGACTTCGGCCTTTTTTGTTTTCGGCTTGGTTGCTGACATTACCCCGCAGGTTGAGCACACGTCAGCGAAAACGCCCCTAGGCGAGCAAGGTGACGCGAAAGAGGAGGGCATTGACCTTCTGGTCATGCCCGACGATTGAACGTCAGATTGCCGCCTAGGGGCGTTTGCAGCGTCGGGTCGTTACGGCGTTTGGTAAAACGCCGTAACTATTAAAGCTGGCGTAAGCCCTCTTCGAGGCCAGTCTTGCTGTCGGTCTTCTCGTCGCGCATCTTGATGACGCGGGCGGGGACACCGGCCACGACGGCACCGGCGGGGACGTCCTCGACGCACACGGCGCCGGCGGCAACGACGGCACCCTTACCCACGTGCACGCCCTCCAGGACCACAGCATTGGCGCCGATCATGACATCGTCTTCGATGATGACGGGCGTGGCGCTGGCGGGCTCCACGACGCCTGCCAGCACGGTGCCGGCGCCAATGTGGCAGTTCTTACCCACGGTGGCGCGGCCGCCCAGCACGGCGCCCATGTCGATCATGGAGCCTTCGCCAATGATGGAGCCGATGTTGATGATGGCGCCCATCATGATGACGGCACGGTCGCCGATCTCGACGCGGTCGCGGATGATCGCGCCCGGCTCGATGCGGGCGTTGATACCCTTAAGGTCGAGCATGGGCACGGCGGAGTTGCGGCAGTCGTTCTCTACATCGTAGTAGTCGATGGAGTCGGCGTTGGCGTCGAGGATTGCCTTAAGCTCATCCCAGTCGCCAAAGACGGTCTTGCCACGACGACCGCCGTAGACGTGCGCATTGCCCCACTGGACCTTCATGCCCGGCTTTTCGCGCACGTACAGTTTGACGGGCGTTTTCTTGGGCGCGGTTGCGATGTAGTTGATAATCTCCTGTGCATCCATCTCGGCTGCATTACTCATTTGCTGTCTCTCCTTTGAGTGGATCCGATTGATACCTGGTTAGGCAAACATGACCTGGTCGAACGTATAGAAGCCAGGCTCGCGGGTGACGAGCTTCTGCGCGGCTGCCAGGGCGCCGTTGACGAAGATCTGACGGCTCGTGGCGCGGTGCGTGAGCGTGACCTCCTCGTCCTGGCCGAAAAAGCTTACCTCGTGCACGCCGGCGACGGTGCCGCCGCGCAGCGAGTGCATGCCGATCTCCTTGGGGTCGCGCGCGCCGCACATGCCCTCGCGGCCATAGACGGGGTGGTAGCCTGCCTCGGGCTCGGCTTCGACGACGGCGTCGAGCAACAACTTGGCAGTGCCGCTGGGGGCGTCGACCTTTTGATTATGGTGCGTCTCGACGATTTCGCAGTCAAAGCCGGGCAGCTCGCGCGTGGCCTGGGCAACCAGATGGCGCAGGGCGGCGATACCGATAGAGTAGTTGCCCGAGTGCATAACACGGGCGTTCTGACCCAGCTCGCGCAGGCGATCCATCTGCTCGGGCGTATAGCCCGTGGTGCCGGAAACGAGTGCGGCACCCGTGCGCTCGACATAGGCGACAACGGCATCGAAGGTCACGACGTTCGAGAAGTCGATGATTACATCGGCGGCCGGTGCGCTCTCGAGCTCGGACAAGTCGAAGCCGATCTGGGCGACGATGTCAAAAACGGGCTCTCCAGCGGCGTTGACAATGCCCTCGGCGGTGGTGCGGATGAGCGAGCCCATGCGGCCCGTTCCCATAATGACGGTCTTAATCAAGCAGACCAGCTCCCTTCAGAGCATCGGTAAGTGCAGCGCGCGTGTCGTCTGCCATGGGGCATAGCGGCATGCGGTAGTTTGCCTCGATCATACCCATCTGAGCGAGCGCTTCCTTGACGGGGATGGGGTTGACCTCGCTAAAGAGGGCATTGATGAGCGGCTGGCCGGCAATCTGGATATTGCGGGCGCGCGCCACGTCACCGTCCAAATAGGCGCGGCACATGTCATGCACAAGCTGCGGCTGAACGTCGGCCCACACGCTGATGGTGCCCGAGGCGCCCAGGCTCATGAGCGGCACGGTGAGCGCGTCCTCGCCCGAGTACATGCGGAAGTCGTCGGACAGCAGGTGGGCGATCTTGGCCGCGTAGGCGACGTTGCCCGAGGCTTCCTTGATCCCCATGATGTTGGGGTGCGCGGCCAAGCGCTCTACGTTGCGCTCGCTGATGCCGCAGCCGCAGCGGCCGGGGATGTTGTACAGGATGCAGGGGATGTCCACAGCATCGGCGACGGTCTTAAAGTGCTGATAGATGCCCTCTTCGTTGGACTTGTTGTAGTAGGGGGTGATGAGCAGCAGGCCGTCGGCTCCCAAGCCCTGGTAGGTGAGCGACTTGGTGAGCATCGTCTGCGTGGAGTTGGAGCCCGAGCCGGCGATGACGGGGACGCGTCCTGCAACATGCTTGACCACGGCGGCGACGACGGAGTTGTCCTCGTCATCGGTCATCGTGGCGCTCTCGCCGGTGGTGCCCAGGGTGAGGATGGCATCGGTGCCGTTTTGCAGGTGGAAATCGATAAGGCGTTCGAGCGCGTCAAAGTCGACGCTGCCGTCCTTTTTAAACGGCGTAACAAGGGCGACGATCGAGCCCTCAAGATTGCGGATGTCCATGTTCTTCTCCTTCGCGTCCGCGATCTGGATGCGTTTGTTCCATTGGGCGGCGACTGCCAGGCGCTCGTCTTGGGCGCGACGGCGAGCACTTTCGGCGCGCGACTTGGCCAGCAGCTCTCGGCCGCTCGGCAGCACGTCGAGTGTGGCAAAGTAATCGCCCGGGCGCTCGGCGCGGCGGATGAGGTCGGCCGAGCCATCGGGGCGCAGCAGCACCTCGGCGGAGCGCAGCCGTCCGTTGTAGTTGTAGCCCATGGAGTAGCCATGCGCGCCGGTATCGTGGATCACGAGCACATCGCCCATGTCGATCTGCGGTAGCTCGCGGTCGATGGCGAACTTGTCGTTGTTCTCGCACAGATTGCCCGTAATGTCGTACGTGTTTGTGACAGGCACCGCGGTCTTGTCGGCGCCACCCGGCTGACCCATTACCGTAATGTGGTGGTAGGCGCCGTACATGGCAGGACGGATCAGATCGACGGCGCTTGCGTCGACACCGATATAGTCCTTGTAGATCTGCTTTTCGTGGATAGCCTTGGTGACCAGGCAGCCGTAGGGCCCCATCATAAAGCGGCCCATCTCGGTGCAGATGGCCACATCGCCCATACCGGCGGGAACCAGGATTTCGTCGTAGGCCGCGTGCACCCCCTCGCCGATGGCGTGAATGTCGTTGGCCTGCTGCTCGGGCAGATAGGGGATGCCGACGCCGCCGGACAGATTGATGAAGGCGACATGTGCACCGGTCTCGCGCTCCAGGCGCA
>ENA-OQKF01001125-OQKF01001125.1-human-gut-metagenome-genome-assembly--contig:-NODE-1125-length-13040-cov-2.270580_pt1 | contig 13040 bp, 29 predicted proteins | sample MGYA00242617_ERZ504784 | MGnify/ENA primary metagenome ERZ504784 (study PRJEB26092, sample SAMD00036364) | human gut metagenome | host: Homo sapiens | study: EMG produced TPA metagenomics assembly of... | reverse complement strand
AAGATGCTAATGGATATATGGTTAAGCTGAAACTTACATATTATAACTTCTGGAAGTTTATGCGTGGTATTGCTCATGAGACTTTGAAGAAAGGTCATACAAGCAGGACATCATTGTTGACTACACCTGTAGCGAATGAGTTTTATGCATGGTGTAAAAAACAGTTCGAAAATGGCAAAGCTGATGAGTTACCAAGAGATATTGTTACTTTGAGAAAAATGTTTTATAAGGAGAAAGAGAATAATGTGGATTAGTAAGAAGAAATATGAAGAATTAATAAAAAGAATTAATACTATTGAGGAAAAAACTTCTAAGTTTACTCCTTATGTTCCAGAATGGTTCGACCACTGTCGTGATGATATAAATGATATTCAACGAGTTATGAAAAATAGTAAACTTGGAGAAATCACATTCAAATCAATCTTCGATAAAACATTGTTTATACCGTATGAAGAACACGATAAATCTAAAAGCTATACACTAATTTATAAAGATTTTAAGGAATATAAAATTACTGGGTTATATTTATTTGTACCTAAATTCGAAATTGATGAAAAAGATAATAATCTTATCCATGTAAAGGATAATATTAAGCAACTAGATGGAACAATAAAAGTAGAAGAGTATATTGTAGACCTACAAAATCAGACTTTTATCAGAACAAAATAATAGATAAATGAAGAAGTAAATTGTGTGGTATGATGCCGCAGCTGGCGAAATCACCTATATTATAGTAGTTTGGCGATAATACCAAATACTATACCTATAAAACTGAAGACTAAGCTCCAGCTGTTAAATAATTCCTTTAACATAGGCGACTCCTTTCAAACATAGCAAATTGACAAGTTACTAGCTAATATTTTACGCAGGAGCTGATCCGCCCTTAACACCTGGCGGTTTCAATAGGTGATTTTAGATTCTGCCAGTCCCTTGGGTATGTATTAGATGCCCAAACACCTTAACAGGTATTGTACCACACATTTACCATATATTTCAAGAAATTATTAGTCCAATAGAAACACTGTTTTATGGAGGAATATTATGACTGAACTATAAAAACTGAAAAAAGAATTAAATTGGTATAAAGAAAATTATAATACAGTGTGCAATATAGTATATAGAATTTCAGATAGTTTTATACCAGGATATTATACTGTTTCATCTTGTAATGGAACTCAATGTTGCCAAATTTTAGCAGACGAAATTATTAAGTTTGCACCAAAAAGAACTTTGCTAAAAAAATAAAAGGACTAAAGAATTTGTGAGTGAATTAGAAGAAAATAATACTGAAGAATACGATATAGATGAAGACTACGATTATGATTTTGAAGAATATCAGGATGCTTTAGACTATTGCGAAGAGTGTCGTATTTATGGCGATAACTATTATACTGACGAAGATGAAGATCTTATATTAAGATGTCCTAAATGCAACATGAATCCTGACAGATTGGATGATGATTATATTGACTAATAAGTATTTTCAATATCTTCGTCCAAGAGATAATTTATTGTATTGTCCTATTAAAAGTGAAGAGGTGGAAAATATGATTGATTTAAAAGAGAAGAATGTATTGTGTACAACAAAAGATGAGGTTGCTGCTATTTTAAAAGAGGCAGAAAAACAAGGAATTAGATGGTACGATGGGGATTTAGCGACTGCATACAATCCATTAATTGAACATGATGGACCTATTGTATTAACTTTTAAATATAATGGTATTAATTGGATTGGCGCAAGTGCTACAGATACTGCTAGAGATTTATTAGATACGGATCGAGAAATGACTGCCCATGAATTTCTTAACAAATTTTTAGATATGGCATATCATTGTTCTAACTGTGAAGAATGTAAAACTATTAAAGTGGATGGATGTGATTACAGATGGTGTGATAGTGATTTATGGACCAAAGATAATATTGATCAGGTTTATGAAATTGTAAAAACAGGTAATAAGCTAAAAGAAAAACCTGAACAAGCAGCTATAAACAATATAAGTAATTACTTAGATGGTAAAGGTCAATTGAATATTAATGCACTGAAATTAGCAATTAAAGTATTGGAGGAAAAAATAAATGAAAAATAGAACTAAATTAAATTTTATAATTGCAACTGTCACTTATGTATGTGCAGTATTAGCTTATGTAATTGAAAAAAGAAGAATACATGAGTATGAAAAATGGGATTACGAAGATGAAGAATAAAGAGGCTGCAGTTATATTGTTATCATTTTTATTTATGATATTGTTTACATTCCTACCTATATTTATAGAAGATCCTGGGCTTCAATGGGATTTTGGACTTTTGACAGGTTTGAGCTTTGGTATACTTGTTAAATATGGAGATAAGATAGATGAATAAACGAAAAAGAAAGAAATATACAAAGAAATATGAAACAAATATTAAAATTGAAGAAACATCAAACTTGGATATAACTATTGCAAAATTTATAGTTCCAAGATTGAAATTATTTCGGAAAAGAGAAGATAGTTGTCCCTTAAGATTCGAAAACGAACAAGAATGGTATGATATTCTTGATAAAATGATTAAAGCTTTTGAGTACCTTACAAAATGTAGTTCTTGTATTAGTACAGATGATCCAGACTGGAAAGAAAAAGAAAAAATACGTAACAACGAAATTAAGGAAGGGTTAAATCTATTTGCAGAGTATTATAGGGCATTATGGATATGAGGTTTAAATTATGATTAGCGCTAATGAGGCAAAACAATTAACTATTAAAGAAATATATTCAACTTTTGATGTTGCAGATGAATTGACAAAAATCGAAAAAAGTATATTTGAGGGTATAAAAAATAGAGAATTTCACGTTTTCTATAAAGGTAGTATAAGTTCTAAGGCGAGATTAATATTACAAAATTCTAATTATATCGTAAATAGACATATTGATAGAGATGGAGTGTTGTTTTATATTATCGAATGGGGTAATGACGCGATCAATTGGATATAAGGTAGAGTGCGGTTCTCAATATAATGAATTATATTATATGTTAAGTTGGTGATTAAAATAGATAAATATATTGCAATAAAATATATTAATAAAGTAAAGGAGACGATTATAAATGAATGACGCAGCAGTAAAAGAAAAAAGTTGGAAAGAGTTCCAGGAAAGTGGAATGTTATGGATGGCAAATACAATTTTACAGGTGTTTGGCTGGTCTATTGCTATTGATCAGGATAAAGATGGAAATATCATTAGCGTGTGTCCGGCTAGAGTTAAATATAGAGGATTTACACACGAGACCAATACCAAGGGGTACATTAATACTGCCAATTACATGAAAGAAAATGCAGAAGAGATTCTGAAAGAGGCAATGCAGTAATACATAAAATATGTTTTTTATTGGAGAGAATTGCTGTACGCAGTGGTTGTTTACAAAAAATAAGAAAGGATAAAAGTCTCATGAGATAAGCTGCGCAGCACTTAATGAGAGATTATATGGCGTTAAATGTAGGATATTTGCAAGCAGATAAAGAAAATAATGAATTGTATACCCCCCTTTATGCTGTAGATCCAATTTTGAAATATGTTCCAAAGGATAAAATTATATGGTGTCCTTTTGACGACGAATGGTCTGTTTTTTATAAGAGATTAAAAGAAGAGGGATATAATGTTGTAAGAAGTTCATTGAAAGATGGTCAAGATTTTTTTACATATGAACCTGATAAATGGGATATAATTGTTTCCAATCCTCCATTCTCTAACAAGGATAAGGTACTAGAAAGATTATATTCATTTGAAAAACCATTTGCAATTCTTTTACCGTTAAATTCTTTACAGGGTAAAACAAGATTCAAATTCTTTAAACAAGGAATACAGTTATTAAGTTTTGACTCTAGGATTAGTTTCCATAAACCTGATAGTATGGATAGTGTTATTAAAGGTAGTCCATTTGCAACTGCATATTTTTGTAAAGATTTGTTACCAAGAGATTTAATTGTAGAAGAGTTAAAGTTTTATGAAAAATCATTAGTAAGTTAGAATTCTAATCTGGCAAATTCTTGTCAGAAAATCCACGTTTTATTTGAAAATCGAATAGAGAAAAGAGATAAGTACAATGAAAATTAAAAACATTAAAGATGTAGAAACATTTCTTAAAGTAGTAGATGAATGTAAGGGTAATGTTACTTTAACATCCGTTTACGGAGATAAGTTTAATCTCAAATCTAAATTGACACAGTACGTAGCAGTTTCCGCTCTGATCGGCAATCACGGCGAAGACCTGGAGCTGTGGTGTACCGACAAAGAAGATGAAATGAAATTTTTACAAATGCTCAAAGAAAATCCTGAAATGGTATAAGAGTATTTTAGAAGTAGTTGATGTAATGAAATAATCAGAAAGGATAAAGGTTAGGTGCGCACTAAGGACATGTCACTTTCTGGTATAGAAAAATTAAATATATGGGAAGTAAATCTCGAATAGCGAAATATATTGTTCCGATTATTCAGAGATATATTGATGAAAATAATATTGATACATATATAGAGCCATTTGTGGGCGGAGCAAATATTATTGATAAAATTAACTGTAATATAAGAATTGGATCGGATTTAAATAAATATCTTATTGCATTGTTAAATCACGCAAAAAGAGAATTACCACTATATGAATCTGTTTCAAAGGAATTATATGATAAAGCAAGAACTGCATTTAATAATGGAAATACATCGGAGTTTGAAGATTGGCAAATAGGAAATATTGGATTTTTAGCATCGTACAATGGAAGATGGTTTGATGGTGGGTGGGCTAAACCAGGTTATGAAAAAACTAAGAATGGACAGCGTTATAGAGATTATTACAGAGAGTCGAAAGATAATTTACTAATACAAGCACCAAATTTAAAGGATATTATATTTAATTCATGCGATTACAACGAATATGAGTTATTTGGCTGTGTTATATACTGTGATCCGCCATATGTAAATACAAAGCAATATGCAAATGCAACTGAATTTAATTATGACGAATTTTGGAATACTATGAGATTTTGGTCGCAAGATAATATTGTTTTGGTTAGTGAACAATCTGCACCAGAGGATTTTAAATGTATTTGGGAACAGGAAGTAAGTAGAAGTATTAAAGCTACAGACAAGAGTAAATCTACAGAGAAATTGTTTATTTATAATTGTGAAGATAGTTATTTGAAGACTAAATAAAGGGAGTAACGAGTTTTGCTGCAGCGATAAAATCATGGTTTGCTCCAAAAGAAGTAATGTTAGAAATTAATAAAATTTACAATGATGACTGTTTGATAAAAATGGAAGAGATAGATGATAATTCTATTGATGCAATTATCACAGATCTTCCGTATGGTCAAACTGCGCAGAATAAATGGGATACAGTAATTCCATTTGAGCCTTTATGGAAACAGTATAAAAGAATTATCAAAGATCATGGAGTAATTATACTTTTTGGGAGTGGTATGTTTACCGCAGATTTGATGCAGAGTAATCGTAAAATGTGGAAATACAACTTGATTTGGGAGAAGACACAACCAACTGAATTCTTAAATGCTAAAAGAATGCCCTTACGATCACACGAAGATATTTGTATTTTCTATAGTAAATTGCCTACATATAATCCTCAGAAAACTACAGGTCATGTAAGAAAAGTAAGTAAAGCAGAGCATAAGGTTGGATGTAAAGAAACAACAGATTATGGTGAACATGGATTGACAACCTATGATAGTACAGAACGTTATCCAAGATCTGTTTGGAAGTTTGCAAAAGATGTTCAGAAATCTGCATTACATCCAACTCAAAAACCAGCAGCTTTGATTGAAGAGCTTATTAAGACATATACAAATCCAGGTGATTTTGTATTGGATTCATGCGCTGGAAGTTATACAACTGCAATAGCAGCTATAAATACAAGTAGAAATTATATTTGTATAGAAAAAGATGAAGAGATCTATAAAATTGGATTAAATAGAGTAAATAAATATTTGGAAGTAAGAGATAAAAAATGAAGAATAAAGTAATTGTAATATTAGCTGCTATATCTATTACGGAATTGGATTTAACCGGTTGTCAAAAGCACAGAAAAATCTTGGTGGTAGTACAACATTAGAATTCTACCACAAATCAGAAATTAGAAGAGATTATATGGAAGGACAATTCCTTGCGGTACTTAACAAGACATATGGCAGAGAATGATATTACAGAAGAAAGATTAAGAGGGTAATTATAATAATGAATCAAATATCAGATATTAATACATATACGTCCAGAATGTCAAAATCATGTGATGATAAACTATTCTTTATGAATAAAATTTCAGATATAAAAAATATTGTAGACTTTGGATGCGCAGATGGAGCGTTAATCAGAGAAATGAATAAGGTTATGCCTGATGTAAAATATATTGGATATGATATTAATCCAGAAATGATTAGAATTGCAAGAAGTAAATCTACTGGAAATCCAAACATTAACTTTACCGATACGTTTCCAGGTCACATCTATAATGAAAATTCTTTACTTAATTTATCAAGTGTAATTCACGAAATATATTCCTATTGTAGTACCGATGAAGTTAAAGAGTTCTGGGATAATGTATTTTTATCTGGATTTGATTATGTTTCAATTCGTGATATGTGTATTTCCGAAAATGTTTATAGACTTACCAATAGAACAGATTATTGGAAATTAATAAATACAGTAGATAAGAATCAAATTAGAGATTTTGAACATAATTGGGGATCGCTTATGAGGAATAATAACTTTTTACATTTTCTTATGAAGTATAAGTATGTAGAAAATTGGGATAGAGAGGTAAAAGAAAATTATTTTCCTATTACTTTAGAAGAATTGATAAGTAAGATTCCTAGCGATTATGAAATTGCATATATTGAAACTTATTGTTTACCATATTTAAAATCTATGGTAGAAAAAGATTTTGGAATTAGCATTAAAGATAATACACATGTAAAACTATTATTGAAAAGAAAATAAAAGGAGTAGTGAGATTTGCTGCAGCGATAAAATCATGGTTTGCTCCGGACATAAAATGTTAGAAATAAATAAAATTTATAATGAAGATTGTTTGGATATGATGCAGAAAATTAATGATAAATCAATTGATATGATATATACAGATCTTCCTTATAATACAACGCATTGTTCTTGGGATTGTGAAATTGATTTAACAACTTTATGGGAGCAGTATAAAAGAATTGTTAAAGATAATGGTTGTATTGCTTTATGGGCACAAGCTCCATTTTCTCACAAGTTGGCTTGTAGTAATTTAAGTCAATATAAATATGAATGGGTAATTGAGAAGACAAAGGCAACTGGACATCTTAATGCTAAAAAAATGCCGATGAAAGCACATGAGAATATTTTAATTTTTTATAAAAAACTTCCCACATATCATCCACAGATGACAGAAGGACATACTCCTGTTCATTCATACACTAAGCATACAACAGATGGTGATTGTTATGGAAAAACTAAGATTGGCATTTCTGGTGGCGGAAGTACGCTTCGATATCCAAGAGATATTTTAAAATTTTCATGGGATACTCAAAAGAGTAGTTTACATACAACACAGAAGCCTGTAGAAGCATGTGAATATTTTATAAAAACATATTAAAATCCAGGTGATATTATATTGGACTCTTGCGCAGGTAGTTGTACTACAGCAATAGCTGCAATCAATACTAATAGAAATTATATTTGTATTGAGAAAGACACAGATATTTATAATATTGGCGAGAATAGAGTAGAAGAATATTTAAAAGAGGTGAGTAATATATGAGAATGGTATATTTTTCAGGCGGCATGGAATTTCTAAATCCCATAACAATTTATCATGTTGTTATTAAAGATACCTGTCCATACAGCGTGTTGAGTAGTGATAATTTTTATGGACGAATTGAGAACCAAACAGCTAGTAATATTTATTTTAGTTTAGTTGGATCAGAAGATAATTCATTAGTAATTGTTCCACATAATTGGATTAAGTTTATGGCACCTATAAAAGTTAAGAGTAAGGAGTAGATATTATGGTTGTATTTGGAATGGATGATTATCAAGGAATATGTAAGGACAATTTTGCAGAATGGTTTAATAAAAGTAAATACGCATTCAGAGGCCCAGACGATATTCTACATATTGACACTAGCGAAGTTTTTGTAGTTTGGTCTTGTAAGACGCTACAGAATTATAAGTGTATCGTAGGAACTAGATATGCACCTGTTACTACAGAGTATACTTATAACGGTGCTACAAAAGAACTTTATGAAGAGATTTATGATAAAATTTCTAATAAATGTTATTCATAAGTGTGTAATGATAAAATCTGGATTTTATCTGGATTAAAAGATCTGGAAAATTAGAAGTAAGCAATATAAAACAATAAAGGATGGAAAATAAAATGCAGATTACAGCGAAAAGCTATTTTAGTGGTGCAGGTGGAATGGATCTTGGAATTGAAGAAGCAGGAATTAATATTCTTGAATCATACGAAATTGATAAGAAATGCTGTGATACGTTAAGAAAAAATTTCAAGCATAAGGTCAATGAAGCTGATATTACTAAGATTACAGTTCTTGATCAGCAAGATGCAGATGTTTATATTGGAACTTTTCCATGTACAAAATATTCAACTGCTGCAGATATTAATAGTACAAGAACCGGTGATGATTTATTTCTTCATTTCTTTAGGCATATTGCATTGGCACAACCAGAAATGTATATAGTTGAGAATGTTCCTGGGATGATGAAGTTTAAAGTGGTTATGGAGGCGTTGACTAAATTACCAGATTATTATGTAAGAATTGAATGTCCTGTAAACGCAAATATGTGGCTACCACAAGAACGTAAGAGATTAATTCTTATTGGTAGCAAAAAGCCATTTATCAATCTGGATTATCCGGACGAAACCCCTTTACGCCTAAAAGATATTATTCAAAAAGACAGTGAAGTAAATATTCCACAGTATGTATTAAATCGTATCAATGGTAATTATAGAGATAAACCAATTGTTTCTGATCCTGAATGTGATGATCTTGCACCAACATGTGTAGCACACTATTCAAAAGATAGAGGAACTAGATTAATTAAAGATGGTAATAGAATCCGACCATATACAGTCAGAGAGTATGCAAGACTACAGGGTTTTCCAGATTGGTTTGAATTTTGTGGAAGTGATAGTGATGCTTATAGACAGATTGGTAATGCTGTTGCCGTTCCAATGGGACGCTGGGTTGGAAGTCAGATTGTAAAATATTTTAATGGAGCGAGGTAGAAAAATGGATTTAGTTTTTATTAGTGTATATGCAGAGGCGTATTACAGCACAGCGGAATATTACGATAGTTTCTGGATAAAGAGATCTTCATATGAAAAGATTAAAGATGATATTTCGGATGAGATATATTGTGGCGAATTAGGTGGTAAACATAGTGAAACAATGGGAAGTGTTACGGTATATAAAGATACGTGCACAGAAGAAGAGTACGCTACAGAGGCGCATGAAGCAGTGCAAGATGGTTATCGCTTAGAATCGTATTTAAAAGATTTATATAGAAGTGTGAACATTGATTTTAAACAGGAACAACAGGAAATTAATAAATTCTTTGAAGATATTGATGCTGACGAAAAAGTGATTTTAAGAGTGCCAAGAAGTAAGGTTAATGATTTAGTAGAATATGCTGATAATTTGAAAAAAATGCGAGGTAAATAAAATGGAAATTGTACAGACAAAAAATAATCATCTTTATAAAGAAGGTGGAGAAAAAGAGTATGGGTGTATATGTAAAAATTGTGGAACCAAATTTATTTTTCAGGAGCATGAGGGCTGTGTACCAAGATGTATAGATCCAAAACCAGAGCAATGTACTATTCACTGCCCAAATTGTAAACAGATTATCAGATATAGTGAGTGTACTGAACTTAAGAGTGAAGAAGATAATTTTGCATTTCATAGAGTGTGGTGATTAGTATGAAAGAAATTTTAGGTTATAATTTAGAAAAATTTTTTAGAAGAATAGAATACCCATGTGATGGCGGAGTGTTTGAAAGAACTTATAAGGGTACTGATTATGAAATCTGGGCAATGACCGATAATATATTTGATATTATTTGTGATTATTCTGAAGATGAATTTGTAAAGTTAGCCGGTAAAGATGCTTGGTGGAGATCAAGTACAGGAAGTGTTTTGGATAAACCAACTTCCAGAGTAATTGTTAATGGGAAATACTTAATATGCTGGGATGACAATTATTATTTACCTAACGAATATGAAGAAGAACCATGTGAAAAATATGATTCGCTTACGGAATATTTGTGTAATAAGGTTGGTGTGTCGTTGCCTAAGAATATTGTTGCTTGTGCCATGGATCTTGCAAAATACAATAATATGTCTCTTGGAGACTTGTTTACTGAGTATGAAGGATAAAATTTATGAGATGGTTAAAATGTAAGATAAAAAATTGGCTTCGAGAAGAAGTATTTAAAGAAGAGTTTGGTAGTATTAAGTCAATGAAATTGCAATGTAAAAATACATTAAATGAAGTTAATGAAATGAAATCATTATATCAACAAATTACTAATATTGGTGTTGATGTAGATTGTCATGATAAGAATTCATGGGCAGTTGTCTGTATTGATGGGCATCCTGAGTATATAAAATTTGTTGACTTAAAAGGATCTGAAGCAAGAGATATTGAAAATTTTTTAAGAAGGTTTGAAAAGTCTAATGTTGTCGTAGATAGTCCATTTAGAATTAATTGTCTAAATCATATAAAAGGTTATGAATTATGGTGACGCTTATGAAGTTTATTTATATTTTTACATCTATCATCAATGTTATTGGACCAATTGCCTGTGTTGCAAATGCGGTACAGGCATATAAAAGACATAATAAATATGCTAGAAATGGTTGGTTCGTTGCAACTGTTATTTGGATAGTGTTGTTTGTATATCAGTACAAATTGAATTTTTGTATGTGATTTGAGGTAAAAAATGTATATAGAGATAAATGAAGATTTTTCAACTAAGTATAAAACATATATTATTGCGTTTTGTCCAGATACCGATCAGTTCTATATTTCTAATGAAAGACATTTCTGGTGGGAGTTTGGAAAAGAATTTTCATCAAGTAAAGAAGCAATGGAATACATAAAATCCAACAGAGAATATTTTATAAATAAAAGAAATGAATTTGCGGAAGTATGTGGTGGATTAATAAAAAATAGACAGACTATTTTTGTAGACGATGGATTAGGACTTTTATGTAAGATAGATTAAAACTGGAGGTGTAAAATATTCTATTACTTATAATTAAAATATTGGGGTTAATTTGCTCGATAATTTGTGCAGTGTATAATTTTAAGTCTAAAGATAAAAAAGACGGTTTTTGGAGCTTATGTTACACTTTTTTATGGCTATATACGATAGTTTCTTAAATTGGATAAAAGAAACATTTTATGGGAGAAAATGGAATGAAAATAGAAGAATATAAAGAAGTGATTTATAAATCGAAAAGTTTTTATGGCTCAGTGTATATTTTGGAAGATAAAGATATTTTGTTAAATTCAATTAACGTATTGGTAAAAGATTCTAGCCCAATAAAAAATATTTGCGATTTTTACATAAATAAAATATCTGAAAATCAATATAAAATTTTTATTCCTGATTATACGATTATTTGCAATGACTTTTTTGTTAATTATAGCGTTTTAAGAGATGTTAAAAAAATTACTTTAGAAAAAGACGAATGTCCAAATGTAACTAAAAAAGAAGATGGAAGTATGGAGATTACTTTTCAAAAAATGTAGGTGATAAAAATTGATAATTGAAAAATCTGTATCAAAAACATACGAAAGACTTTTTGTACAATCATCAATATTTCTTGATAATTATACCGGTATTTGTGGAAGACCATTTATAACATTACATGCATATAAAGATGCTATTTCAAAATGGTATGGTCCATACGAAATCTATATAAGTATTTGCGACTATGACGACTTTGAATATGGAGTTTCATATAAAGCACATAATGAAGAAGAATTCTTTGATGCGTTGCATGAGCTAATAAATTGGATGAGAGATCATGAACAAGGAATCACATACTGGGATGACGTTGTTAGTGGTAATTTATTTCCAGAATTTGAGAATGTTGAAAAGGTGATGTGGTAGATATGAATTTTGGAGTAACAGACGTTAATCAAAAAGAAGAGTTACTTAAACAATTAAAGACTATTTCAGAAGCACTTGATAAGCAAACTGAAAAGAAAGTATTAAAGATGTGTCCTGTTATGGATTTTAATGGAAATGAAGTATATAAACGTGGCGAATGCCCTATATGTGGTTTTGAATTCAGCTGCTCTAATAACACAAAATACTGCTTTTATTGTGGGCAGAAACTTGATTGGAGTGAGGATACAAAATGTTAATTCCAACAGTACCGGCTAAAGAATTTGAAAAGTTTGGTTTTAAGAAATGTGTAGGAGAGTATGGAAAATCAGAATGCTATTACATTTGTGTCGCCAGAGGAACCAAAATGCTTTTCGTGAGTAATAAATATTTTGATGTAAATGCTTGGAGAGACGATGATCCGAGGATTCATAAAAAACCAAATTGCAGATACAGAGATAAAAGAACGTACATGGATATTGTTTATGAATTGATTAAAGCTGGAATGTTAAAGAGTAAGTTTGATAAGGAGGACATAAAATGCTAATCAGAAGTCAGGACAAAACAGTAATAGTAAACATTAATAATGTTTTCAGTATCGCAATTCGAGACATTAACGGAGCAACAGCAATGTATATCGGAAGTCAAGGCAGTTGTTGCAATATGGCTGAATATTCTACCAAAGCAAAAGCCATGAAAGTATTGGACATGATTCAGGAAGCCTATGGAGATTCGGAATACACAAAATATGTAATTCCTATTAAGCATGAAGCCAAAAACGGAAGAAAACAAAGCACATGCAGAAGAACTTGGAGAAATGCTCAAAAAAGGAATGACGTTCCAGATGCCAGAGGATAGCGAGGTGGAAGCATGAAAT
>ENA-OQKF01001113-OQKF01001113.1-human-gut-metagenome-genome-assembly--contig:-NODE-1113-length-13153-cov-2.856441_pt1 | contig 13153 bp, 8 predicted proteins | sample MGYA00242617_ERZ504784 | MGnify/ENA primary metagenome ERZ504784 (study PRJEB26092, sample SAMD00036364) | human gut metagenome | host: Homo sapiens | study: EMG produced TPA metagenomics assembly of... | reverse complement strand
AATGCTTGCTATCAAACTATCAGTCACTTGTTATAGAGCATTTAGTGGCAAGACCAACAGCCAGAGCATACGCTACCACCTTCTTGTGAAGAACTGGAAGAGAGCCTGGCATACCTGTACAAACAGGGCATGTGTGTGTATTAGGTGCTCCACCAAATGCTGTTGAGCAGCCACAGAATATCTTAGTCTTTGTAGCAAGCTCAACGTGAACTTCAAGACCAATAACTACTTCATAATCTTTCATTGCCTGACTCCCTCCTTATTCAAATCTTCCTCGTGCCTGCTCATATGAATATGCAGCACGGATTATATTATTTTCCTTAAAGCAGTCACCTATAAGCTGTACACCTATTGGAAGTCCATTAGAATCCTTTCCACAAGGTACACTTATTCCTGGAAGACCTGCAAGGTTTACAGATATTGTATATATATCACCAAGATACATCTTGATAGGGTCTGCTAAAGATGAGCCTATCTTAGGCGCAGTTGTTGGTGCAACAGGTCCAAGTATTACATCATACTTTGCAAATGCTTCATCAAAGGCTTTCTTAATAAGAGCCTTTACTCTTAATGCTTTTAAATAGTAGGCATCATAATAACCTGAGCTGAGTACGAATGAACCAAGCATTATTCTTCTCTTAACCTCAGGTCCAAAGCCCTCTGAACGTGTCTTCTTATACATATTGTGAAGACCTTCATACTCACTTGTCCTGTAACCATACTTAACGCCATCGAATCTCTCAAGGTTAGAGCTTGCCTCAGCGGCAGCTATTGTATAGTAGGTAGGTATAGCATACTCTACAAGGCTTAAGTCGAATTCTTCAACTATGGCACCCTTTTCTTCAAGCACCTTAGCTGCCGACATAACAGCTTCCTTAACCTCAGGATCAAGTCCATCGCCAAAGTAGTCTCTTGGAATACCTATCTTAAGTCCCTTAACATCATCTACTAAAGCCTTTGTAAATGCTGTATCTTCTCTCTTTACTGATGTAGAGTCCTTATCATCCTTTGCTGCTATTACCTCCATAATAGTAGCACAGTCTGTTACATCCTTACATAATGGTCCTATCTGATCAAGTGATGAACCATAAGCTATAAGTCCATATCTTGAAACAGTACCATAAGTAGGCTTCATACCTACAACACCACAGTAAGATGCAGGCTGTCTTATAGAACCACCTGTATCTGAACCAAGCGCCGCAAAACACTCATTTGCTGCAACTGCTGCAGCTGAACCACCTGACGAACCACCAGGAACGTGCTCTGTATTTCTTGGATTCTTAGTTGCTCCGAATGCACTTGTTTCTGTTGTTGAGCCCATAGCGAACTCATCCATATTAGTCTTACCGATAATAACTGCACCTGCCTCCTGAAGTCTTATAACTGCTTCAGAAGAAAATGTTGGAACAAAGTTACCAAGTATTTTAGAAGAACATGTTGTAAGCATGCCTTCTGTACACATATTATCCTTAATAGCAAAAGGTACACCAGCTAAAGGTCCCGTAAGCTTTCCAGCCTTGATATCCTCGTCAGCCTTAGCTGCTGCCTGTAATGCTTTTTCCTTGTCAAATGTCACATAGCAGTTAAGCTTGTCTTCAGACTTTTCAATCTGAGCAACAACAGCCTGCATAGCTTCTACCGCTGTCACTTCACCTGCCTTAATCTTTGCAGCAAGTTCAACGGCTGTACAATCTAATAAACTCATAGCATTTTTCCTTTCCTGCATATATTTTGTTATTGTACATAATATATTTCGTTATCGTACATAACGCATTTTGTTATTGTACATAATACATTTCGCTATTGTACATAACATATCCCGATATTGTAGCCATCATCTGCCTGACTTAAATACAATATTATTACTCTACCGTCTTAGGAACTATAAATCCATATTCATTAGCCTCTGGTGCATTGGCAAGTGTATCCTTGCTTCCGTCACCATTAGTAACAACATCCTCCCTCATGACATTATTCACAGGGAATACGTGTGACATAGGCTCATCACCTGTTGGATCAAGCTCGCCAAGCTTATCTATATAATCAAGCATGCTTGCCATATCCTTCGTTGCATCCTCATTTTCCGACTCATAAAGCTCAAGCTTAGCAAGAATACCTACATATTCGATAGTTTCATCACTAATCACATTAGCCATAACATACCATCCTTTCTATCATGTCAGACAGGTTTGCGCCCTCACGCGCAAATCCTGTATGGAAAAATCTTTGTTTTGTTTTTATTAGTGGATTTTTTCCATTAGTCCCTGACCTTAATATGAACCTCTCTTAACTGCTGTTCTGTTACCTCATTAGGTGCTCCACACATAAGATCCTGTGCTGTACCACTCATTGGGAATGGGATAACCTCACGGATATTCTCTTCATTTCTAAGGAGCATAATCATACGGTCAACACCTGGTGCCATACCTGCATGTGGTGGTGCACCGAACTGGAATGCGTTGTAAAGTGCTCCAAACTTAGCCTTAAGTACTTCTTCATCATATCCGGCAATTTCAAATGCCTTAACCATAATCTGCATATCATGGTTACGCACAGCACCCGATGATAATTCAACACCATTACATACGATATCATACTGGTAAGCAAGAATATCAAGCGGATCCATAGTATTAAGTGCTTCAAGACCACCCTGTGGCATAGAGAATGGATTGTGTGTAAAACCAATCTTCTTAGTTTCAGGATCTCTTTCAAACATAGGGAAGTCATTTACATAACAGAATCTGTATGCATTTTTCTCTATTAAATCAAGGCGTGCACCAAGTTCGTTACGAATCTGTCCCGCAAAGAATGCAGCCTTATCTTCCTTATCAGCGATAAAGAATATTGTATCACCTGCCTGAAGTCCCGCAAGCTCTCTGATCTCGCCCTTAAGCTCATCTGGTATAAACTTATCAATAGGTCCCTTATATGAAAGGTCTTCAAGAACCTCAAGGTAACCAAGTCCGCCCATACCGATTCCTGTAGCGAACTTAAGAAGCTTCTCATGCTGTCCCTTTGAAAGCTTAGCATGAACATTGATAGCTCTTACAGTCTTGTTCTGGAATGGCTTAAATGTACATTTATTGAAGAAATCGGACAAATCTATAATTCTAAGTGGGTTTCTAAGGTCTGGCTTATCTGAACCAAACTCAAGCATAGCCTGCTTATAGCTTATGATTGGGTAAGGAGCCTGTGTTACAACTGAACCTTCTGGTGCAAACTTTGCAAATGTTTCTGTAAGCACTTCTTCACCTTCTGCAGATACCTCTTCCTGAGTAGCAAAGCTAATCTCAAAGTCGAACTGATAGAACTCTCCTGGTGAACGTTCAGCTCTTGCATCTTCATCTCTGAAGCAAGGTGCTATCTGGAAATACTTATCAAAACCAGATACCATAAGAAGCTGCTTGTACTGCTGTGGTGCCTGTGGAAGTGCATAGAACTTACCCTTATACTTTCTTGATGGAACGATATAATCTCTAGCGCCTTCTGGTGATGAAGCACAAAGAATAGGTGTCTGGATTTCAAGGAAGCCCATATCTGTCATCTTCTGACGAAGGAATGATATAACCTTTGAACGGAATACCATATTATCCTTAACCTTAGGATTTCTTAAGTCTAAATATCTGTACTTAAGTCTTACATCTTCTCTTACTTCCTTAGATGTCTGGATTTCAAATGGAACCTGCTGGTAAACCTGTCCTAATACTGTAATCTTCTTAGCTTCAAGTTCAATAGTTCCTGATGGAATCTTAGGATTATATGTTTCCTCATCTCTCTGTTCCATAACACCATCGATACTGATACACTCTTCCTTCTTGATACCCTTTAAGAGTTCTGGTTCACGGATAACTACCTGTAATACTCCGTACATATCTCTTAAATCGATAAATGAAACTCCACCGTGGTCACGGATGTTCTCAACCCATCCTGATACCTTCATCTGCTTTCCAATGTCGTTTTCACTTACATTCTGTAATGTGACATCTCTGTAAATGTTTGCCATCTTATTAATAGCTCCTCTCTTATAGTTTTATATTGTTAATGTGTGTCTTGTTGCAGCTGATAAATATATTGCTCCTGCTTCCTGCAAAGGCTGTAACGATATAACTTAGCAGCAATCGTTATCTGCACGCAAAAAACCCGGAATGCCTTACCAGCATTCCGGGACGAATAATACATAATTATCCGCGGTACCACCCGCATTGAACGAAATCTGCTTCTGAATAGCTGTCATCTAGAAACTTGTCATCAATAACTTAACCACTCAGGCTTCTTCTCATTCCTCTTTAAGTACTTAACGCGTACAACGTAATAACCTACATATATCACTTACCTGTCTATAACAGCTGCGTACATTCAGCATTATAAACATATTCCAGGGGCATTGATATAATTCAGATATTCAACTCCAGAGTGTTCCTCTTGACAATTCCCTGTGTATGCTTTCAGTCGGTGGCATCACTTTCCTGTCAGGTTCCATGAAAAGAAGTCTCTTTCCCAGTCTTTAATATATTCATATAGATGAATAATAGCATATCCTTATTAATTATGTCAATCTATAACACAATTTTCTTTTGCAATTTTCTTTTATTAATTTTCTTTTGCGGGATTTAATCCTATACCTCATAATCAAGGCAGGATCTTACCGCTGTATATGGACGAACCTTTCCATCTGCTACAGCAACGTGGAGTGGATTAGTACTGTATGCCTTAAGTGCATCTGCATCTGTAAATGTTGTATCAAGCATAACATCAACTGTTGATGTTGGTAAGCCGTTAATATTAACCTTAACTTCTACCAGACCAGGAATCTTACCTGCAAGTCCTTCAAGGCCTTCCTTAATACCTTTCTTTACTTCTTCCTTTTCTGTATCTGTAAGCTCTTCCTTTAATTTCCACAATATAACATGTTTAACCATTCTTATTTGCTCCTTCTTTATCATTTATCTTCACTTTAGTTCACAGCCTTCTATATGCCTTGTTGTATCCAAGGCATATGTATATAACTGATTTATACAGCATTACACTCTATACACCCAGTTATCCTTTCTTGGCTTGCACTGTGGCTTATCTCCATCTGCATATCCAAGTATACAATGTCCGATTCCTTCATAATCGCCTTCTATGCCAAGTGATTTAAGTATCTCTTTACCCTCTGCACTTTCAAACTCTTCCTTAGCTCTATGTATCCAGCAGCTATCTACGCCAAGTGCATGTGCTTCAAGCATAAGATTACCCATAACTAAAGAACCATCATATACGTATGTAGGCACACTCTTATCAGCCAGAACAACAAGTACAACCGGTGCACCATAAAATGGATCAAAGTCTTCTGGTTTACCCATAAATGCTGCATTCATCTTAGAAAGCTTATCTCTAAGTTCCTTATCAGTAACAGCGAGTATAACAGGTGACTGCCTGTTCATGCCTGTAGCTGCATATGTTCCAGCTTCAACTATCTTATCTATTACATCTGCAGGAACCATGTCACTTTTATACTTTCTTACGCTTCTTCTTGTCTTAATCATTTCCAACATATCACTCATAGTAATCTTCCTTTCCTTAGCTTCTATAGCTGCTATTCTAATTTCTTCTTAATTATATACCATCATTCACATATCTGTTACAAATATTTACAAACTTAATTGCATTTAACGATATAGACGGCATTAGTTTAAGAGGTTATTATCCCGTTATATGCAGCATTCCTATAAGCACAACTGCAGCCAGTCCATAATATGTAACAACTGCAACAAGGTCATTGATAGTTGTTATAAGTGGTCCTGAAGCTACTGCAGGATCTATCTTTATCTTATGGAAAAACATAGGTGTAAGCACTCCTATAAGGCTGGATATGAGCATAGCCAGCAGTAGTGATACTCCAACACAGCCTGATATAGCGAATGCGTAGTGCCATGGCTTGCCTTTTACAACCATAATATATATGCCAAGCAATACGAATGCCATAGAGCCTAACAACAGACCATTAGCAAAGCCTATACGCATTTCCTTTAAGACGAACTCTAACTTCTGTTTAGCTGATATATTTTCATCCATAAGCACCCTGATTGTAACAGCAAGTGACTGTGTTCCTACATTACCTGCCATATCAAGTATAAGTGACTGGAAGCATACTATAATTGCAAGCTGTGATACTACATTTTCAAATATACCTACTACTGATGATACTCCCATGCCTAAAAAAAGTAATAATATAAGCCATGGAAGTCGTTTTTTCATACTGGCAAAAAGCCCCTCTGTAAGGTCATTTTCCTCAGTTAAACCAGCAAGCTTTGCATAATCATCACTCATCTCTTCATCAACAGCTTCTACTATATCAGAAGATGTGATAACACCTATTATTTCTTTATCTTTGTTTAATACTGGAATTGAATCTTCACTGTAATCCTTTAAGTCTTCGATACATTCACTCATCTTTTCATGAGCATATACATATGGATAAGATGTACTGATTATATCTTCAAGCTTCTGATACTCCCTTGCAACAATAAGATCCTTTAAATCTATTGCTCCATAATATATATTGTTGTCATCAACAACATATATTGTATTTACATTATCGTTTTCTTCTGCCTGTGATACAAGTTCTTTCATTGCACCCTTTATAGTCTGCCTGTTGTTTATACATATAAAGTTAGTAGTCATCTTACTACCAATCTCATCATCATTATATGAATAAATCAGACATACATCTTCCTTGGCATCCTTCTCCATATGTGATATCAGAGCCTGTCTTTCTTCCTCTGACACATTATCAAGGATATCTACAGCATCATCTGCATCCATCTTTTCGAGGACATCTGCAGCCTCATCCACAGACAGTTCTTCTATGTACTCTGGTGTATCCTCCAGATATGAGAACACCTCTGCAGTCCACTCAACACCAAGAATCTTATAAAGACGAATTCTGGTATCTTTATCTAGTAGTTTTACTGCATCTGCTATATCATTCTCATGATATTTCGATAATTTTTTACGGATTACCTCATCAGATCTGTTACTTTTAAGGATTCTCACTATATCTTTGCTATAATCCTTATGAATAACTACATTAGATAGAATCTTATTCATCATTATTCTCCTTTCACTATTAAAATGTTAAAAGAACAATGACAAAGATTAGAAAACAGGTAACTTTAACAGACTATTGCACACGTCCCTTTTAGAAACGCAGACAATAGCTTTGTCGGCTTATAATCTATGTCATTGCTTCCTATTTGAGGACTATCATGCCCGTCCATTATCGTCACCTCACTTTTTAATTTTATATAAGCATTTTCATGCTTATTCAACTTTTTCATTTTATAATCTGGTCATTTATATGTCAACTTAAATCAACGTAAAATTTCCGGCTTTGATACCTACGAATTGTTCCGTGCTACGCACTCCCACAATTCTCCCCAATATTCGCATATCGTGGGATTTCATCCCACTTTTATGCTCATATTGGGGCGGGTCCCAAGGTCTTTCACCCACCTATGAGCAAGCTCATGTGGGTTTAGACCTTTTGACCCTGGTATCATTATATATTCTTTTTTCTTCTTCGTGATAAAACACATATCATTCCTGAGCTTATAGCAAACAATAACCACACTGTGCCTGCTGCATGCATTGTATCTGATGTAGCAACGCTGTTATCTTTCGAATCTACAGATGTGTTATTATCAGGGATTACTGACTGGTTATTATCTTCAGTATTCTTTATTATATCCTTGTAGACAATCGCATATGTTGAAAATCTGTCCGTTTCAAATATGATAGTATTATCATTTTCATTATAATCAACAGATATATTTTCTGCTTCTCCATTATGAATTCTTATTACACTATACTCTCTTTTTATTGATGCATCCTTATTGATAATATTATCTGGAATTGCAACTTTAAGTTTTATAGCTGAATTCAATTCATGAACACTATTTTTATTACCATCTACATTCTTATTAAGCACGATATCAAGTATGGTACCTATCTTTTCATCAGCTTTAAGCTTATTATCAATTAATTTCTTATCACTGTCAGTCACTTTATTTTCGATATTGTTTATATCTATTGTAACTTCTACTTTAACACCATTCTTGAATGCCTTAATTTCTTCTTCTGTAAAAACACTGTTAATTATTTCATTATTTGAACCCTCAATGGTCGTATCTGGTGTATCTTCTTTCTTTACAACTTCAACATTAATGCTTACATCTGCCTTAATCATAGGAATTATTGTAACATCTGTCTTATTTCCACATACTTTGCAATGATGTGACTTGCTTCCAGTTTCTGTAGTTGTAGCTTCCTTATCTACTGTCCATTCGTCACTGTAATCGTGACCTAATGCTGCTACCTCTTCTGTCTTTGTTGCACTACATCTTGTACATGTGTATGTCTTTTCTCCGGCTTCGGTACATGTTGGTGCTTTTGTTTCTTTTCCTTCGCCCCACTCATGACCTAATGCTGCTATTTCTGTTACTTCTGTCTTGCTATCACAGCCTGGTCTTGTACAGTGATGTGACTTACTTCCTGCTTCTTCACAGGTTGCTTCTTTATCTACTGTCCATTCGTCACTATAACTATGACCTAATGCTGCTACCTCTTCTGTCTTTGTTTCTCCACACACCTTACATGTATATACCTTTTCACCTGCTTCGGTGCATGTAGAATCTTTTGATATTTCTCCATCATTCCATACATGTTCTTTATGCACAAGTGGCAAATCATTATAAGATGTTCTTTCCCACTGTAATGTTGTAAGGTCTTTTAACTTTCCAGCACCTGTATATGGCTGAACCTCTGTACTCAGTCTGTCTGCTGCATATAATACATAATCACTATATGGCAGTGCATTCTTGAATTCTTCTCTATCCTGAACAAGTGCTACCTCGCCTGCCTTATCTGTGTTAAGTGTTACCTTTAACTCTGCCTGCTTGCCATCAAGCATATATATAGAATTAAATGCATTGATATATCCGGCTGCACTGCTTCCATTACCACTTATAAGTACATTAGTCATACCTGACATATAACAGTTCTCAAGCAGCATATGTGCTCCACAGTTAGATGAAGCACCATTACTTACTATCTTCTGTGCATACTCTGAACCTGCTGTTTTTTCTATATCCAGACGATAATTCCTAAGATTCTGTGCATCCATAATACAATTATATACATGTGCTGTACCGAATCTTAATCTAGGCATTCTGTCCATAGAATCCTTATAGTAGTTATTAGCAAATGTTACTGTTATATTCTTAGATGATGTATCCTCATCGCTCTGTCCAAGAAGATGTGTTTTCTTCTGTCCATATGCATAATTACATATCTGTTCATGTGTCATTCCAGATTCAAGCAAATGCTTGTAATATGCATATCCATCCGGATTAGCTTTCATAGCATTCATCATATTATCAAAGAATGTTCCACCATCACTTGCTGGAAGGAATTCACACCATGATATTGTTATATTACTATAAGCTGATGGAGTCTTGATATCTATAACACCATCATATGCCTTATAAAAAGTACAATGGTCAATCCATATATTAGAACTACCCTTTTCTATAGTCATATAATCCCAGTCATTACGGTCATATCCACCACTTGTTTCATCGTCCCATTCCCAGAGTTCATCAAACTTAATGTTTCTTATAATTATGTTGTCAGAACCTGTTATATCTATACATGTATGTGTAATCTTAGCACCATTCTTAGAATAGATTGTAAGATTGCTCATACCTGCAAGCTTTAACATAGATACTCCTGAGCTGATAAGATCTGGATGTGTAATAGGATAATTCTTATGTGCAGTTATAAATGACTTATATTCTGAATACCCCTCAACTTCTTTATCGCCAAGTGCTATATCCGCTGTAAGCTCTATAACTGATGCACGTCCGCTTGCTTTGACACTCTTTATCGCATCTAAGAATTCTTTGGCACTTCCTGCCTTATAATAATTCTTTGACTCTTCAAGAAGATTACCGCCACCAGTTACACCGGCACTTGCTGCATAACCTTCAACATTATACTTGTAAAGACCAGTATCATCACCATCATTTTCATTGTATGTGTCTGATACATACTGTGTTGTAACATATTTCTGTTCTGCTTTAGTTGTTACATTTCCTGCATAGTTAATACCAACTGCACTAAATACTGAATAAGGATCCCATCCAAGATAATTAATCTTAATCATCTCATCTGCCTTTTTCTTAGATATCTGTGATCTGTTAGCATTAATAGCATATCCTGGTCCATAGCTTCCATATTCATAAAATCTTGCAGCCTTGGCTGAATTACCACTCATATCTGCATATGGATTAGCTGCATTTGCACGTAGAATTTTTCCCATATAACAGTCTATCCATGTTATATACGCATCTGCACCCCAAGGTCGTGCAAGATAATACTTGCTACCTGAGCATCCATCCTCTGAAAGAACCTGACACTTATAGAATGTAAGTCCATAAGCTGCATCTGCTGAAGTCCTAGGAGCACATACATAACCTGAATTCTTGTTGGCATTATATCGGAATACAAGCTTACAGTCGTTAAATAACGCTCTAGGCTCTCCACCATATATAAAGTCTACATTACCTGCTATATAACACTTGTAGTAATACTGTGTACCCTTATTGGCACATAATGTATCCTGATAACCAAGTATTCTTACATTAATATAAGAAGCATTATCAGCATCACTGCTTAATGCATCTGCTGACTCATTGCTCTTAGTTCCATCTCCAAGATAGTTATATGTATTCTCGAACGTAAGATTCTCTGCCGTAAAGTTGTGTGCTGTGCTTTCAATACGTACTGCACAACGCTTATCCATGTCACCTCCGGCAAGTTCTTTAACATCATAATATATTCTTGTCTTTTCACTATCCTCTCCTATAAGAGAAATATAAGGTGATGATACAACAAGGTGTTCATTATAATCGCCTTCCTTAACAAGGATAACAACTCTTTTTGTATTAGCTTTATCAACTGAATTTACAGCTGCCTGAACTGTCTTATATGTAGGGATGCCATTAACTTGCTCTCCATCTGTTCCATCATATGCAGAATCTACCACTTTATCATAATTTGTCAGATATACATAATTAAAAGTTTCCCTGGTTACACTGCCATCTTTAGCCTTTATAAGCAGTTCAACATCATTTCTTCCTGCTGAAAGTGAAGCATCTGTAAATGCAAATGTGCCCTTTACAGCTACAGACTTTTCATCTACAACTGTTCCATTAATCTTTAATGTAACTGTTGACTGTTTTTCAACAACTCCTTCAAGTGTAAGCTTTCCGTCATATACTGTGTTGTATGATCTTCTTGTTATAGTAAGTCCTGCCGAAGAATCTTCATATGCATATTCTCCTGTATGTCCTGCACTTGGTACTGCCCATACAGAATCTGATGGATTACTATAATTATCAATCTTGCCATCTATGTGTGAGTATGCTATGACATAGTAATAATATGGCATCTCTGCTTCAACATCACTGTCTTCATAAGCACATTCGCTTATTGTTGCTATGAGCTTGGCATTATCACTTGTTTCATCATATGAATAACGATACAACTCATATGTATCTGCTCCATTAACCTTATCCCATGCAACATTAATCTTATCACTTGTTGATAATGTACTAAGCACTGGTTTATCAAGTGCTGGTCTTATATATACTTTATCTGACTCAACGTATGAATTAATCTCACCGTCAACACCAAGCTTTCCGCTCACCCTGAACTTGTAATCGCCAGCTTCTTTTAATATATATCTGTATGAAGTATCTGTAAGTGCAGACTCAACCTTACTCCATGTACTTCCATTATCCTGTGAAACTTCAAGTACATATAAGCCATCTCCGTCTGCCTCTACTTTATTAGTCCAGCTTACATCTATGTATTCTCTTGTGTCTGAACCTATAGCTGTAACTGTATCTATTTCCGGTGCTGTTCCTTCTGCCTTGTAGCATTTATTCTGGTCATAAAGAACTGTTCCATCAGCAGCTTCATACTTCATATTCTTAATAGTCGCCTCAACTCCGGCTAATACAAAACCATAAGATACTGCAGTAGCAACTTTATCTGTCTTAAACAGCTCTGTACTTGTATACTTGTACACTAACTGTTGTTCTGCCTGTCCTTTTGGTGTAACAGATATAGCCAGACCCTCGTCTGTCTTTACCATCTCAAAATGCACCATTGTACCAACAGCTACAGTTCCTGATAATGCACTTCCTGCACCAACTGGTTCACTTGTTCCTTTGTAATATATCTGCTTTAATTCTGTTGACTTTCTTATACCGGCTGTAGCTATCATGCTGCCATCATAAGCACCAAAGAATAAGCCGTTGCTTGAGCTGTTTCCACATGAATTAATAATTATATCTGCTGATAATTTATTAATATCTGCTGTTTCTTCAAAACCATAGTAACTTACTGTTGAACTTATATTAGTTTTATCTGCTGAAAGTGTACCACCTGTCTGTGTCAGCTTAAGCCTCTGTCCTTCCGGCTGTACTACAAGACTATCTGTGCTGCCTGTTATAACTGGCATCTTTGGCTGCTCAACATATTCAACTTCCTTGGCATCGTATACTACTGATATTGACTTGATATAGGCATCTCCTCCTGTAGATACTATCTCTACTGTACCTGCCTCCTTAGAATCATATCTGTAAGACGAAACTGCTGTTGTTGTACTCGCTGCTTCTCCACCTATTGTATACAAAGCATACATACCACTATATGCTTCTACAGATACCGTACATCTTCCAGTTACAGGAACTACTATCTTCGTCCCACCATTAAACTGCGCTTTATCACCAGATGCAGCCAGCTTTCCTGTACTTGCATCAATATAAAGCCCATTGTAATATCCGGTATTATTTTGTATTGTCTTATTAAAATAATCACCAGAACCAGACACGAAAGACCAGCTTGTTATCTGCTCGAATATAACTTTCTGTGTCACTCCACCTGATTTAACTGTTATATCTGCTCCTGACTTAAGCTTATATGGCTGTGCTATGAAATCACAACCAATAGTAAGTGTATAAGGGCCTTCTCTAAGCCTTATATTATCCTTTGAATCAAAGCTATATGTATATCTGCTGTTATCTTTGTAAGTATATGTATA
>ENA-OQKF01001111-OQKF01001111.1-human-gut-metagenome-genome-assembly--contig:-NODE-1111-length-13155-cov-3.221676_pt1 | contig 13155 bp, 13 predicted proteins | sample MGYA00242617_ERZ504784 | MGnify/ENA primary metagenome ERZ504784 (study PRJEB26092, sample SAMD00036364) | human gut metagenome | host: Homo sapiens | study: EMG produced TPA metagenomics assembly of... | reverse complement strand
ATCTCATTCATATTTTTATAAGGACGATATGTTGGTTCTTATTCGCGCGAGTGCGCATCCTGCCGGAGGCTTTTTTATATAATAGGAAATGCAATTTCCTATTATATAAAAACGTCCTTGTCCGCTACCGGACAAGGACGACATATATCGTGGTACCACCTTATTTTACTGACAGCTTACGCCTGCCAGCCTCATTAAGCCGCATTCACAGCTTAAGCACGTTAACGGGTGCTTCTCGTCACAGCCTACTCGTCCCTGCCTCAGAATACATTTCTCTTACGTTCTTTTTGATTGTACGTCTCCTCATTCTGCATGGTTCTGGATTTCGGTGTGCAGCTTTGGGATGTATTCGTAGTCTCTTCCTTCGTGCGCCTCTCACCTGCCGGCTGCTCTCTGTACGGGTGTATCCACCACTACTTCTTCCCTTCATTGCCTTTGCATATTGGTTATATTTTCTTTACCCTGCTGTTATGCTAACTGATTTGACATGCTTTGTCAAGCAGATTGTGTAATACATTTATCCAAGATATACATAATCCTGTTCCGGTGCCTCGGCCGGTTCAATGTGCATCAGATACAGTACTGGCTGCTCTGGTGCAAATGGCTCTGTCGGCTCAAAGGAATATCTTACACGAACACGATACCATTTCTGCATCTGGATATTTGTAACTTTTGGAATCTTACACGGATATCCATACAGACGGACATCATCTGCACAGCAGGTCATAATTTTTCTGACAGGAACGAACATATCATTCTTCATTCCTTTCGGACGAAATGCCTGTGCGACAAACTCAATCTCTTTATCCATATACTGGTCTGGATGATCATATGCATCTACATACCAGATTCCAAAGTCTTCATCTTCAACTTTAATTGGATTTTCCTTAATATCAAATGGCAGGTCTTCAGCTGTCGGCTGAATGATCTTGCCGTCCATTCCTTCAAATATCAACTGTGCCATTGGATTCTGTACCTTAAGTGCACGTCTGAATCCGGAACGATCCACACCTTCCGGGCAACGGTTGATAATGATAAGCTCTGACTCGGTAAGCTGCTCCATCAACATATTTCTCATGTTTTTCAGGTACATATCCAGTGTCGTTCCATTAACAGTAGAATAAATTCCCTGAATCTGCCATTTGCGTGGGTACTTAAGCTGTAACAAATCTTCCAGCTTCCACATTCCATTGTATTCAATGACAACCTGCGCCGGATGATAGTTCTTCTCGCAGTTTGTAAAAAATGCTGCATTTAACTGCTCAAATTTATCTATCTTTAAAAGCACCATATCATTTTCTTCCAGATATTCCTTGGAATATTCTTCCTCACCTTCTTCACAAAGAATCAGAAGTGTAAGTCCCGGTTCGATCCATTCCTGCTCCATCAAAGTATCTTTGACAAGCAACGTCTTTCCACTGTCCAGAAATCCGGTACATATATATACTGGTGTTGGTTCCATCATTGTTTTTGCTGCTCCTTTATATCTTTACTATTGTACATGGAATAATTTAGCCAGTTCGTCTTCTTTGAGATCTGTTCCAATTACAACCATACGTCCTGCATAATCAGCATTTCCTTCTCTGACCTCATACTCCTGCGGAACAAGATCAAACTGCTTCCAGTTACCGTCTGTCATCTGGATAATTCCTTTGGAACGAAGGATTGTTCCATAAGCATCTGTCTCAGACAATGCTTTCAATAAGTAATCCAGCTCTTCCTCTGTGTACTTGTGCGCAGTTTCCTTACCCCAGCTTGTGAACACTTCATCCGCTTGGCGATGATGGTGGTGGCCGCATCCACAACTACACTCCTCATCATGGTCATGATGATGCTCATGGTGATGACCGCATCCACACTCCTCGTCATGATCGTGATGATGCTCATGGTGATGACCGCATGTGCACTCCTCATCATGATCGTGATGATGCTCAAATAATCCTTCAATCTCTGCACCGTGCTCGAGAGCGTGACGGATTGCGTCTCCGCTCAGCTGATCCCACGGTGTGGAAATGATTGTAGCCTTGTCATTCTTCTCTCTTAAAAGATGTACACAAGCCTCTATCTTCTCGTCTGTCATATTCTGAGTTCTGCTGATTACGATTGTCGATGCATGCTCTACCTGGTTCTCGAAAAACTCTCCAAAGTTGTCCAGGTACATTTTCGCTTTCTTTCCATCTACAACTGTAATTCTTCCTTCTATTTCAATGTCTGCATCTTCTTTTACATTTTCAATCGCTGCTGCAACATCAGAAAGTTTGCCGACTCCTGATGGCTCAATAATTACGTGATCCGGGTGATACTCATCCAGTACTTTTTTAAGTGCTACACTAAAATCTCCGACCAGTGTGCAGCAGATGCAGCCTGAGTTCATTTCAGTAATCTCGATTCCTGCATCCTGAAGAAATCCACCGTCAATACCAATCTCACCAAATTCATTTTCAATCAGCACAAGCTTCTCACCTGCGAAAACTTTTTCAATCAGTTCTTTAATAAATGTAGTCTTTCCGGCTCCAAGGAATCCAGATATAATGTCTACTTTTGTCACGTTTATTACCTCTCTTCGATATTAAATACAAAAATATGTTCCGTTTTTTATATTAACACAAAAAATGTTGTGTTTCAAGGCTATGTAAGTCAAAGCTAACCTATTTATTTTTTCTATAAAAGTTCATTGTTTATAGTTATTTTGCACAATCTTACGTATGCATTGACTAACTCATTCGTTATTTCTTACAATAATTACATAGGATTAATCGTAATGTATGTTTGATTCTAACAATCAAAGAGTCAATGTCAAAGAGGAGGAATAATAACATGGCTGATTATGTAAAAATGTGGGAAGACCTTGGAATGGATATCAATAATCACGACAATCTCTGTCAGGTTCTTCCAACAGCAGTTGGGGATGTATTTATGACACAGGAGAACCGACCGAAAGCAATGGATTTCTGGGATATGGTCATTGCTGAGGTACATGGTATCCGCCCGGCTGAATTAATTGAGGAGCAGAAAAAAGGACGCAAAGTATTCGGAACATTTTGCGTATATGTACCAGATGAAGTTGTCATCGCTGCTAATGGTATTGTGACCGGACTCTGTGGTGGTTCCCAGTTCTGGGTTCCGGACGGAGAAAAAGTCCTGCCGAAAAATATGTGCCCGCTTGTAAAAGCTTCTGTTGGTGCAAGACTTGGACGTACCTGCCCATTCTTCCGTATTGCAGACATGTATGTCGGGGAAACCACATGCGATGGCAAAAAGAAAGCTTATGAGATTCTTGGAAAAGACGTTCCGATGCATATTATGGACGTTCCTCAGATGAAACGCGAAAAAGATATTGTAAAATGGAAAGATGAAATTGCTGATTTTGCAAAAGTTGTAGAAGATTTCACTGGTAACAAAGTAACACCAGAAAAGCTTGCTGAGGCAATCAAAATCTGTAACGAAAAACGAAAAGCAATGCAGAGAGTTTATGATTGCAGAAAGTCAAAATGTCTGCCAATCTCCGGACGCGATGCTCTGCTTATGACTCAGATTTCCTTCTTTGATGATCCGGTACGTTGTGCTCAGATGTGTAACCGCCTGGCTGACGAACTGGAGCAGCGCATCAAAGATGGTGTATCTGTCGTTCCGGAAGGAACAAAACGTATCCTGATCACAGGAACACCTCTTGCAGTTCCAAACTGGAAATTACACAATATCATTGAGACAAGCGGCGCTGCTGTTGTCTGTGAAGAGATGTGTACCGGAACAAGATACTTCGAAAACCTTGTTGATGAATCTGTCGAGACACTGGACGAGCAGTTCATGAATCTGTCCAGACGTTACATGAAGACAAACTGTGCTTGCTTCACACCGAACACCGGACGTATCGATGACATTCTCCGCATGGTAGATGAATACCAGGTAGATGGAGTCATCGACTGCAGCCTCATGTTCTGCTGCCTGTATGATACAGAGAAACGCGCAGTTGCTGAAGCATTAAAAGAAAAGAACATTCCGGTTCTCTCTCTGGAAACAGATTACACCGATACAGATGCTGAACAGCTCCGCACAAGAATCGGTGCATTTGTGGAGATGTTAAGCAAATAATGGAAGATAAAAACGAACATATCCGCTATTACATACTCTTTGATAATCACACCCAGGGGATGATGCTTCACGAGCTTCTGTGCGATCACGATATCCCGAATCGTATCGCACCGGCCCCTCGGGCGACAGATGGCAAAGCCGCCTGTGGAATGGCGCTTCTGATACATCCTGATGATATTGAAGCTACCAGAACATGCATCGAAGAGAACAACGCAGAATATGTCAGCATCGTTCCATTAGAGAACCAACTTCATAAAAAGAGAGACCGATATTGTTAATTGGGTACACCCTTAATCAATGATGGGGACGTAGTATTTTAACAAAATACTACGTCCCCAATTGCGTAAGAAACGAGACATTTTTCAATGCCTCGTTTCTTTAATCTCATAATAGGTATTACAGTAATCCACCAATTGATAAGAATAATGGTGCAAATACGAGAGATACTACTGTCATAAGTTTGATCAGGATGTTGATTGACGGTCCTGAAGTATCCTTGAACGGATCTCCTACTGTATCACCAACAACGGCTGCTTTGTGAGCCTCGCTTCCTTTTCCACCGTGATGTCCTGTCTCGATGTACTTCTTAGCATTATCCCATGCTCCACCTGCGTTGGACATGAAGATTGCCATAAGAACTCCTGTTACAAGAGCTCCTGCAAGAAGTCCGCCAAGAGCCTCAACGCCAAGAACGATACCTACAACCAATGGAGCTGCTACTGCCATAACTCCTGGGAGAAGCATCTCGTGAAGAGCTGCTGTTGTAGAAATTCCTACACATGACTTGTAGTCCGGTTTCTCCTCACCTTTCATGATGCCCGGTTTCTCACGGAACTGACGTCTTACTTCCTCGATCATCTTGTAAGCTGCTTTAGATACTGACTCCATTGTAAATGCAGAGAACAGGAATGTAAGCATACCACCGATAAAGATACCGATGATTACTTTGTAATCAAGGATACTGATGGAATCAAGTTTAACTGCCTGTGCGTATGATACGAACAGTGCAAGTGCTGTAAGAGCTGCAGATCCGATAGCGAATCCTTTACCCATAGCTGCTGTTGTGTTACCAACAGAGTCAAGTTTGTCTGTGATGTCACGAACTGACTCCTCAAGACCAGACATCTCTGCAATACCACCGGCATTGTCAGCGATCGGTCCATAAGCATCAACTGCAACAGTGATACCTGTTGTTGAAAGCATACCTACGGCTGCAAGAGCAATTCCGTAAAGTCCAAATGTCTGATATGAAATAAAGATAGCTACACAGATCAGAAGAAGCGGGATAGCTGTTGATTTCATACCAACTGCAAGTCCACTGATGATTGTTGTAGCTGCACCTGTCTCAGACTGCTCTCCGATTCCCTGAACCGGTTTGTAATCTGCAGATGTGTAGTACTCTGTAATATTACCAATGATAACGCCGACAATCAGACCAGCGATGACTGCGATTGCTGCGTTCATGTTTCCAAATAATGTCCAGCTAAGTGCCAGAGATACGATGATAACTAATGCTGCAGATACATAGCTTCCTCTTGTAAGAGCTTTCTGCGGGTTAGAGTTCTCATCACCTTTTACAAAGAATGTAGCAATGATAGAAGCGATCAGTCCGCATCCGGAAATAGCCAGTGGGAATAATACTCCTTCTACAGCTGCCACAGCAACACCAAGTGTCAGAGCAGATACTAATGATCCAACATATGACTCGAACAGGTCAGCACCCATTCCTGCTACGTCACCTACGTTATCTCCAACGTTGTCAGCGATAACTGCCGGGTTACGCGGGTCATCCTCTGGAATACCAGCCTCAACTTTACCTACAAGGTCAGCTCCAACGTCAGCTGCCTTTGTATAGATTCCTCCACCTACACGTGCGAAAAGCGCGATAGATGAAGCACCAAGACTGAATCCAAATAATACGTCTGTGTTCTTAGTAAAAATGTAAACAAGGCTGACACCAAGTGCACCAAGTCCTGCTACGCACATTCCCATAACGGCTCCACCTGAGAATGCAATTGAAAGAGCTTTGTTCATTCCGTGCTCTTTTGCAGCGTTAGCTGTTCTAACGTTAGCTTTTGTAGCAACTGTCATTCCGCAGTATCCTGCGATTGTTGAGAACAGCGCTCCAACTACGAAACAAATAGCTTCAATCCAGTTTTGAATTCCTACTCCGATCAGTACGAAAAGTACTGCAACGAAGATAACAAGAATCTTGTACTCTGCACCTAAGAATGCACGAGCACCTTCAGCGATTGCATCTGCAATCTCTTTCATTCTGTCAGTTCCAGCGTCCATTTTGCTTACTTTATTTGCAAGGTATGCAGCAAATAACAAAGCTACTACAGCCGCAACTGGAACCAGATACATGTAATTGTCCATTGTCCAATCCCTCCATAGAATTATATATCCTAGATAGTTTATCACAGAGTTCTTAATAATTCAAAGAAAAAATACAAATTTCTTATTTTTTTCTTACATTTTTCTTATATTCTTCTGTTGAAAGCGTTTACAGTGGATAATCTATTGATACAAGCACCAGTCCATTCGGCGGTGCTGTTATTCCCTCGGAAGTATGTTCCTTCGCCTCCAGAGTATCTCTGGTCTTTTCTGGTTCATAGAATCCACGCCCCACACGGATCAACGTTCCGGCAATGATACGAACCATATTATATAGGAAGCCGTTTCCCGTTACACGAATAACGATTTCTTTTTCATTTTCTAAATTTGAATTTTCCTGTCCCCAATTCGAAGCCTGGAACTTATCCATTGAAATCTCTTTAATTGTTATTTCATGCACTGTACGCACGGTATCTTTCGCATTAGTCCGTACATTGCAGAAGCTTGCAAAATCATGCTCCCCTAAAATGTATTTCGCACCTTGTCTCATCTTTTCCACATCTAAATTGAAAGAAACGAAGGTGCTGTACCGGTTTTTCAGCGGATTTCTCACCTTCGCGTTATAAATGTGATATTCATATGTTTTGGATATCTCGTTCTGATATCTCGGATGCCAATCTATCTGCACTTCGTCAGATCTTACGATCACAATATCTTCCGGCATCTTCTGATTCAGTGCATATGCGAACCGGTCTCCCGGAATCCGGGATTCTGTATCAAAAACGGCTACATTTCCAAGTGCATGTACTCCGGAATCTGTCCGGCTTGCACCTATGATCCGGATGTCTTCTCCGGTCAGTTTACTGATCTGTCTATTTAGGATTTCTTCTATTGTAATACCGTTTGGCTGAATCTGCCAGCCACAGTAATTGGTACCGTCATAGGCAACTACTATCCGAATTCTTCTCACTCTTCAAAACCTCCTGTTAAAAAATCCAGATATGAAACGGTACATATCTTCCAATCACGAATACTGCTGCCACATAAAGAATCACAATTGCATAGGCCACACGGTCACGGCTCATATAACGAAGCGGCTTCATCTTCGTACGTCCTTCTCCTCCGTGGTAGCATCTTGCCTCCATCGCCATGGCAAGGTCATTTGCATGACGGAACGCAGATACAAAAAGCGGTACAAGGATTGGAATCATAGCTTTTGCTCTTTGAAGCATATTTCCACTTTCAAAATCTGCACCCCTGGCAATCTGTGCCTTCATAATCTTGTCCGTCTCCTCCAGAAGAATTGGGATAAAGCGAAGTGCTATAGACATTGTCATAGCAATCTCGTGAACCGGAATATGAATTTTGTTCAACGGTCCAAGCAGCTTCTCAATAGCATCTGTCAGCTCATTCGGTGTCGTTGTAAATGTCATTAATGATGATCCAATAATCAGATAAATCAATCGGATCGCCATATACACCGCATTTACCAGTCCTTCTTCTGTGATCGTAAAGATCCACCAGTGAACTAATGTGGCACCGCCTCTTGTCAGGAACAACTGAAATAATACCGTCAACATCAAAATCATGATAATCGGCTTCAGACCTTTCACAATATAACCAAACGGTACTTTTGACAAACGTACTACCATCACAAGAAATGCGGTCGCAATGATGTATCCTGGAATACTCCGAAACAGGAATAATGAAATCAAGAATAAAAGTGTGGATACAACCTTCACTCTTGGATCCAGTCTGTGCAATATACTTTTTGCCGGATAATATTGTCCTATTGTAATGTCTCGAATCATTTTTTATATCTCCAATATCTATTTACAAGCCTTTTATCTTTTTTTTGCTATTGTCTTCCTAATGCGTGCATAATCTCATCTGCTGCCTCTTCTACAGTTGTAGCAGTCACACCTACCAGGAATCCTTTCATCTTCAGATCATGCATAATGTATGTCACCTGCGGTGCTGCAAGTCCGACCTTCTCCAGTTCCTGATAATGTGCGAACACATTTTTCGGGGTATCATTATACATCACTTCACCACTGTTCATCACAATCAACCGATCCGCATATCTGGCGATATCCTCCATACTATGGGAAACCAGAATAACCGTCAGATCCGATTCCTTGTGCAGATATGCAATCTGATCCAGAATCTCGTCGCGCCCCTTCGGATCTAATCCCGCAGTCGGCTCGTCCAGTACAAGCACCTTCGGACGCATTGCCAGTACCCCGGCAATTGCAACTCTTCGCTTCTGCCCTCCTGAGAGTTCAAATGGTGATGATTTATAATATTTTTCTTTTAATCCTACAAGCTTCAATGCCTCTAGCGCCCGTGCCTCACACTCTTGCTGTGACAATCCCTGATTCTTCGGTCCAAAACACACATCCGTCAGCACATCTATTTCAAATAACTGATGCTCCGGATATTGAAACACAAGCCCCACCTGGCTTCTGAGTGCCCGCATATCGTACCCGTCCTGGTAAATGTTCTCTCCATTATAATAGATGGCTCCGCTTGTTCCTTTGATCAGTCCATTCAGATGCTGGATCAGCGTAGACTTTCCGGAACCTGTATGTCCGATAATCCCCACAAATTCTCCATGTGGAATCTCCAGGCAAATGTCTTTTAACGCATGTTTTTCGTAGGCTGTGCCTTCACTGTATACATAATTCAAATGTTCTATTTTAATTGACATAATGCCTCCACCAGTTCTTCCTTCGTCAAAATTCCATCCGGAATGTCAAGTCCTCGTTTCTTAAGCTCGTCCGCAAGAATCGTCACCTGCGGAACATCTAATCTGTAGTGCTTCAATGTATCGACCTGAGAGAAGATTTCTTTCGGTGTTCCTTCCATCACTACATGCCCGTGATCCATAACATAAATCTTGTCTGCATCGACCACTTCTTCCATATAATGTGTGATCAGTATAACCGTAACTTTCTTCTGCTCTCTTAACTTCTGCACCGTTTTTAAAACTTCTTTTCTCCCCATCGGGTCCAGCATAGCTGTCGGCTCATCAAGAACGATGCATTTCGGCTCCATAGCGATGACCCCGGCAATTGCTACACGCTGCTTCTGTCCACCGGAAAGCTTATTTGGTGAATGATGCCGGTAAGAAATCATTCCAACAGATTTCAAACTGTCTTCTACACGTTTCCAGATTTCGTCGGTTGGTACGCCCAGATTCTCCGGGCCAAATCCAACATCTTCCTCCACGACCGTTCCGATAATCTGATTGTCTGGATTCTGAAAAACCATGCCCGCACTCTGTCTTACATTCCACAGCTCGTTCGGATCTTTTGTGTCACGTCCGTCTACCCACATCGTTCCATCAGTTGGCACAAGAAGCGCATTTATATGTTTTGCAAATGTGGACTTTCCTGAACCGTTATGACCAAGAATTGCAATAAACTGCCCTTCTTTCACATCGATATCCACCTCATCGATTGCCCGGGACTTGCCGATAATATTGCCATCTTCATCCCGTTTGTCATATTCAAATACCAGCTTGTCTGTCTGTATCATATCCATGGGCTTTTTGTGCCTCCTCTAATTTAACTGTTTACTTTTTATCTTAAACTCTCTCCGGAGCCGGGTATTCTACTCCCATTGTGTCTACCGTAACTTTTTTCATCTTCTGCTCTTCCAGTGGTCTGTCACTGTAATCGGTTGCTGTCTCAGCAATTTTATTTACAATATCCATTCCTTCTGTAATCTTACCAAATGCAGCGTAAGCTCCGTCCAGATGCGGGGAATTCTTGTGCATAATGAAGAACTGGGAACCTGCTGAATCCGGATGCATTGCTCTTGCCATAGAAAGAACACCCTCTGTGTGTCTTAAATCATTTGCAAAACCATTCTGTGAGAACTCGCCTTTGATCGTGTATCCCGGACCGCCCATGCCTGTTCCATCCGGGCATCCACCCTGGATCATGAATCCACGAATCACTCTGTGGAAGATGAGTCCATCGTAGAATCCGTTCTGAACCAGTGAAATAAAGTTGTTCACTGTGTTCGGAGCAATTTCCGGATATAATTCTGCTTTCATAATGTCACCGTTTTCCATTTCAAATGTTACGATTGGGTTTGCCATGTTGTATACCTCTTTCTTCTATATTTTTATTTTAATTTTTCTCAGATTGTTGGAAATTACCCGAAAAGCGAATCTAAATTTGCAGTCATTCTGTTCCCGGTAATTTTCGAAAATCCTGAGTAATATTGTAGCGTAGGTTAGGTGTATCGTCAATATTTCCTGGTACTGATATATATTCTATATCTGAAAGCTGGATGGTCAAACACGTTGCCTAATTAATTGTAGTGTGGTGTAAGGCGTATGAGGCCTCCTTTTTCTTCGCAGCCGGTGTTCCAGAAGTCTTCAAGTTCGAAGATATCGCTTTCCCCATAAGTTGCTGTTTTGATGTACATTTTTTCATCTTTTTCTTCGTATCCTGTGAGCAGGAACCAATGCCAGATATAGTCTTTGTAGGCTTCGTTCTGATGGTGCAAAAGCAGGTACGGTACAGGAATGTCCTGATCTAGTTGTTCTTTAATAAATATAGCTGCTTCCTGCCATGTATGATCACCACAGAATTCTTCCATCCTGATGTAAATATCAGTGTGTTTCGCTTCATTTACATCTTGAATATATCGTCCAAGACCTTCCACGAACCAGCTAAGCTTCCGTACACCGCCAGCACGTGGTTTGAGGTAAGGTTTCATGATCTGGCTGAATGCCTTATAATCTTCTTTTGTAAGGCATTCTATACCGAATGGATAAAGCGGCTTCATCTTTTCATTCTGAAGTCCGAAATAAATGCAACTGTCGCATGCGGTCGCTGCAGCACAGCCACCCATATGCATAACCAGATTCGTGAACCAGTCCTGATTGCCTCCGTAGCACCCTTCTATTGTAAAATAATCCAGTTCTTTTTTCATATTCAGTCACTTCCTAACCAAATTTCTATATATTTTCACTTAATTTCAAAAATGCAAATGCAAAAATTATTTCTTGTATATTATATCCAACTCTGTCACTTCCTACAAGAGCGAGTCTCACAATGTCATCCCTGCCAAAACGCGCAAGAGCGATTCCTTTAACTTCGGATTGACTTCATTTTTCCAGAATGCTATTATTTTCCTAAGATGCCTGGAAAATGATTACCAAACGAATCTTAGCAATACGGCTAAACTACACATTTTCCACCCGGAAATGAACGAATATGGGCAAGGCAAATAATAAGGAAGAAGGAATCACTATGAAATTAGGTTTTATCGGCACTGGAAATATGGCATCTGCTATTATGGGCGGTATTATAAAGAATCAGATCATCCCTGCAAATGATATTATCGGAGCAGATGTCATGGAAGCTGGACGCGAGCGGGGTGCAGAACGTCGTGAGACAGGGCGGTCCCTATCGGGCGCGGGCGTAGGATATTTGAGAGGAGCTGTCCTTAGTACGAGAGGACCGGGATGGACAGACCGCTGGTGTACCTGTTGGCCTACCAAGGCCATGGCAGGGTAGCCAAGTCTGGACGGGATAAACGCTGAAGGCATCTAAGCGTGAAGCCCCCCTCAAGATGAGATATCCCATCGCAAGAGTAAGACCCCTTGAAGACGACGAGGTAGATAGGTCAGAGGTGGAAGTGCAGCAATGCATGGAGCTGACTGATACTAATCGGTCGAGGGCTTGACCAGAAGGTTTAGGGAAAACGGTTGTGGCTTGGTTGTTCAGTATGTGGTTTTGAAGGTATATGTGAAAATATCAATGCGCGAGTGGCTCAGTGGTGGAGCACCACCTTGCCAAGGTGGGGGCCGCGGGTTCGAATCCCGTCTCGCGCTCTTTTTATTGGCTGGAATTGCTTGATTTTTCAAGAATTTCAGCCATTTTGCATTCTCTGAAAATTGGTAGACAGTTGTAGACAGGAAGAAAGGAAGATCGACCATGAAGCTAAGGAACATTCTTCTTGCAGTAAAAGATATCGAAAAATCAAGGCAATTTTATCACGAACTCTTTGGCCTTCAGACCGTGCTTAATAGTGAAGGAAATATGATTTTAACGGAAGGCCTTGTGCTTCAGGATGAAAAAATCTGGAGAGAAGCTCTGGGAAAGGAGATTATTCCTGAAAATAATTTCTGCGAGTTGTATTTTGAAGAGCCGGAGATAGAAGCTTTTATCTGTAAATTGGAAACACAATATCCGTCGATTCAGTATGTCAATCGGCTTACAGAGTACAGCTGGGGACAGAAGATGGTGCGGTTTTATGACTTGGATGGAAATCTGATTGAAGTAAGAACACCCATGTACAAAGGAAAGCTATAGGCATTTGGAAAACAGCTGCCGAGTTCTGCAAGATAATTCTTGACAAAAAATAAAAGTTAGTGTATTCTAATCGTGCTCATGTGCATCGACTGCGATACTTTAAAAGGTCAGCAGCAGATACACATTTTATTTTATTCAAAAGTTAGATAGGACTAACTTAAAAAGGAGGTACTACTATTAATAGTCGATTTTTAACGGTGATTCTGGCCCTGGCTCTTTTATGCCTGTCTGCGGCATCTTTGTTCATTGGAGTAATTGATCTTACGCCATCCCATTTGATTACGGGAGGGGCAGAGCAGCTTGAGATTTTACTGATTTCCCGTCTTCCCCGCCTTCTTGCGATTCTCTGCACAGGTGTGGGAATGAGCGTAGCAGGGCTGATGATGCAGCA
>ENA-OQKF01001110-OQKF01001110.1-human-gut-metagenome-genome-assembly--contig:-NODE-1110-length-13182-cov-2.973497_pt1 | contig 13182 bp, 12 predicted proteins | sample MGYA00242617_ERZ504784 | MGnify/ENA primary metagenome ERZ504784 (study PRJEB26092, sample SAMD00036364) | human gut metagenome | host: Homo sapiens | study: EMG produced TPA metagenomics assembly of... | reverse complement strand
TAAGTAAAAATTCAGGATTTTTCAAGTTTTCCTCATTAATCTCAATAAGTCGATCACTTGTAAAAGAGCCATCCTTATTTACATCTGTCTGTTCTTTATATCTTGGAAGCGAGAGAGGAGCCGGTTCGTCTGTAGTTGGTTCACTATTTACTTCCATTTCTTTTCTTCTTTTTTCATCAAAATATTCTTTTACGAATACGCTGCCATATACATTGCTACAAGCGTTCCGAAGAGTATTGCGAGAAAGTGGAATAGAGTATTGATCAATAATTTCAGTCCAATCTTTATCTGAGTTTCCCTGTACTTTTGCAGTTATTTCGGCAAACGAAGCCTCATACTGTTCAGGTGTCATTCCATAATCACTTATTCTTTTTTCGAAATCCATAGGCGATCACCTACTCTGCGTTATCTGCATCCTCTGCAGGAATTACATCTAACTCTTCCTCAGTTTTAATCTGAGCAGTCATTTCAATATACTGATTTTTCATAGCGTTGAGAAGATCTACAACAAATATTTCTTTTTCATCACTATTTTCATCTGTATATGTAATTGTGGAACAATCATCAGAAAGTGTTCCTTTAATAGATAATTTATCGGTTGTATTACGTTTGAAGCTTAAACAAGACCTCATTTTATTTTCTCCTTTTAATCATAAAATTTTTTTAAAATATAACTGAAATATCAGAAATAATCTCATCAATAACATTATATTTTTTCAACTCTTCCTCAGTGAGATACCAGTCTTTAGATCTATTTTTATTGAAAGTTTTCTCATCAATAGATGTACGCTCAAGAACATAAGACTTCATATCCTCAATCTGTTTCTTATAATTTTTCTGTGCAGAATCAATTTGTTCTGCAGTACCGGAAAATGATGCATTTCCAGAATGAACCATCATTTGAGTATGTTTAAATGCATATCTCTTATGTCCGGATAGGAAAATAATAAATCCTGCTGACATAGCTACTCCCATAGCAACTGTAATAATTGGAATGCGCGAAGCAATACATAAATCTGCAAAGAAGTTTGCCTGTTCAAGATCTCCACCGAAAGAGTGTATTAATAAGCGGATCGGCTGCAGTTCGGAAGTTGGTATATCTTTTTCGGCAATATTTAACTGAATAATGATTTTTGCAAGTTCAATTAATGCATAATCTTCTTCAATTTCAAAATCAATATAGAATGTTCTATTTTTTCGATCCTCCCAGTAGGTATATTCTTCTGGAGTAGGAACGTCACTTTCTTTTGTTGTCCCAACAAGGGATAATGGTAAAATATCCATACGTTTTACCTGCTTTCCTTTTAATCCTTTATTTTTATAGTCACATAAGATCCGCAAGCTCACTAAGCTTTGATCTATAGTTATTTTTCAATTTGACACATCCAAAACTTTCGTTACCTTTAAACACGTCAATAAGTCTATTCATTCCGATATTTTGAATATTAGTATCTTTCTGTTCAATAATATCTCCCTCATAAATCTGTCTACATCCAGATTTACAACGTTGAATTATTGTTTTTAAAGTATAAACATCCAAGTTCTGAGATTCTGTTACGAGGCAAATACTATCCGACTCAAGCTCTATACCTCGTATATTTGCAGTTGGAATAATATCTAACATTCCACGTTCAACCATATATTCTACTTGCTGCATATCACCAAATTTTGATGCAAGAATATTTCCAATAGAACCATAATAAAGAAGCTTTGTAAGATGATCACCTTTTTCAAATCCAAGCGTCTTTGCATTTTTTAATGGCTCATAAGAATAGATAATGTAGCATTTTTTAAATCTACCCTTTTCAATTTCTTGCATAATATAATTAAGCGGAAGAGTAGTTTTACCTGAACCAGCCTTACCGTATAATACTGTAATATCATTAGTGTTAATTGAATCCATTGCAAATGCCTGAATATTATCTAATGGTTTTAATGTTCCAAATATATTAGATTTAAATGGTTTACATCTAATTGACTGGTAAGCTTCACCATCCCATTTTAATGTATCTACTTCATTTCCGTTCTCATCCTTAAGCAGTACATATTCATTTATCAAAAGATTTAATGTATTTTCATTAAGATGTTCATAAAAATAAGCCATCTTTTCTTCTGACAGACTTATTTCTTGGTATCCTTTATAATAATCAAAATTATTTTCAATAGCACTTTCAACATCTAATTCAAAAATCCATTTAGCAATTGTTTTACATGCAAGATCATTTGTAACAAAAATGGCATTTTCAACTGTAGATGCACATGCACAAATCTGATTATCTGGGGAATTTTCAAGACCTTTTGATTCGATAATAGATAGAATAGAATTGTCTGTTATAACAACTTTATACTTGTCAGTATTTTCATCTAAGATATGTAATATTTTACGTGATCTATATTTTGTTTCTTCATCTTTATTTTTTGATACTTTAATATGCTCTAATTCTTGAAGGGTAGTAGAACTAATATAAAAATAACTGTCTAATACATTTTCCTGTAATGCTAAAACAGCATTTGTATCATAAAATTTAATTTTGGCTTCGATGGTAATTAACCACCTTTCTTTTTATATTTCGCCTTTAGCGATGTATTCAGTTGTATTTTCCTTACTTTGATTTTTCCGCTTTGTCAGCATAGTAATCCTCAATATACCTCTTGTTTCCACAGGTTTTATAATACCCCACATGGTACCCTCTGGAATTCATGTACCCACCTGAGTATGGCTTTAAGATTTTTTTATCAATAAGGGACTGGATACCCTCTTTTGTAATTGTTTTAATAACAATACACACCTTTCGTTCTAAATTTCCTCGTAAGAGAGGATAGTAATTGCTACGCCTGAGAGTTGAACTCAGTTCACCAAGCTCATGAGGCTCAGTTAGATTCCGACCTACCGCCAGCTTTGTATCAATTCAAACTACAACTGGACCAGTTACATAGCCTAGTCCAGCCGCAGTCGCAATTTGTGAATGGTCACCCAGACACTCACCTCACCCCTGTGAGCTGTTTGTACATTTTAATTCGCGAACCCATATTTATTACACGCACTCGGCAACAGCGTGGGAGTTTACTTGCACAACTCTGCGCTTTCTTTTACTCTCCATAGTAGGGAAATTGTTCGATATGCCGGAAACCCTTGTTTTATATAGGAACTCGGCGTGTCAAAAAGTGCCGAATGCAGTAATTAAATGAATTTTAATTACCTTCAACAAAATTTAACAGAAATTTTTCTTTGTTCATTTTATAAAGTAAGTTTAATATTTTTCTTGAATATTTCTCTGGTGAATAGTCTCGTTTAAAACTATTTCCAACTTCTTTACTAATTCCAAAAGATAATTCTATTAATCGATTTATAGTTACAATATTTCCAATTTTTATAGAAGATAATTCTTCTAAAATTTCTTGTGACTTATCCTTTAATTGATTACAATAATCAGAATGTTTTTCATTAATTTGGTTTATACTTTTTGTAAAAGAATCATATTCATCTATTAAAAGTACGATGTTTGTCATTTGTCTGTTATTAGCTCTACCTTTCATCTTAATAAAGCAATTTTCAGTAGGAGTAGTCACCTTAGTTCTTGCTCCTTGATTTTTATACAACCATTCTTGTAACAAGTTCATTGGGCATATAAGATCTTTATTGATTCGTCCTTTTAATTTGTTCTTGGATTCCTCAATATCTTCCTGTGGAAGTTCTTTACCATCTTTAGTCACAGCAATTTCTCTTGTGTATTTCATAAACTCAGGGAAGTCACACTTTTTCATTCTTTTATTCCCATTTTTGTCAATTACTTCTTTTTTCATTGACATACATGGAAGTTTACTTATACGGTCAATCTCTTTAACACCATCAATTTCATAAAGTCTCTTACAGCTGTCGATTATTACTTGCATCTGTTATGTCCCTGGCTTTTTATCCAGGGCGGCTCCGAATTTCTCCGGAGTGTCGGATCATATCTTTGCCCACATCTTACATGTTTGGGCACTCAGCGCTCGTGTCTGTATTATTAGTTGCCATACTTCAACAGTTGATCTCTGAGCCTTCCGGTTACTTTAACTGGCTTTCACCGACTTGGTTGCTGATTAGCTTATATATCAATTATTTAAGATTTTTCTTTCTATTTTTCTTATTGGGGTAAATATTGCATCTTCTACGGTCCATCCACCGCCATTAATGCGATCTGTAATTGTATGATGTGTAATTTCAGGATAAGGACTTAACTTTGCTAATTCCTTAGAAGAATATTGTTTCCCATTATACTCATATTTCTTATTATATTGTTTCTTAGGTTTTGTTATAGCGTCTTCAACAGACCAGCCGCTATGATTTATTCTACTGGTTATATCTCCAACTGTTAAACCTTCTACTGTACTTAATTGAAGCAACTCAAATGTGCGATAGGTTTTGCCATTGTATTCATATAAACACTCAGCTTTTTTATTTCTACATCCAGGTGGTTGCACTTTTTTACCTTTTGGTTGTGTCAATGCCCTATCAATATTCCAACCCATATGTTCAACACGATTAAATATATCAGAAGAGGTTAGCCCTTTTACCTTGCTAAATTTTACCAATTCTTTTGCACTATATAATTTCCCATTATATTCAAATTTTATATTCTTTCGTGTTTTAGGCTTTGATAAAATATCTTCAATATCCCAACCATGTCCAAGTCTTGTTGTAACATCATGTGCAGTTAAATTTTCAACTGTACTAAATTGTAATATTTCTTCAGCAGAATATGTATTTCCTTTATAATCAATTTCTACCCAAGAATCTCCTCCAAGACCTCCGCCTTTTCCAATATTATAGCCATTATTTATACTATCATATTTATTAATATAATACTTTTCCAACTCTTGCGCTTCATTAAATGTCAAATTTTCTTGTAAAATAATATGTTCTATATTTTCCCAACCAAACTTTTTAATTGCAGAATAAACTGGTTGTTTTTTATAACCAGAACCATTTGACCAACGATCTTCTGGTTTTTGTCTAGTTAAACCTATATAAGATTTTTTATCAGGAAAATAATGCATATATACATAATAATTTCGTTTACTTTCAGCCATATTATCACCTTTTGTTTTTTTTATTTCTTAAATAATTGATATAATTAGCTTTCCAGCAGTTCACTGAGTATTTTTTGAACGGAGTTTCCTCCGAACCGGCCCATTTAATAACAAGCCAATACTGAAAGAATTACGAAATTATCTGACAGTTCATCAAGTCTTTTTGGATCTGGATTATCACTCTGTAACTCACTCCAGTAATAAGTCATGGCAAGCTGTGCCAAATTACTGGAATATCCAATTCCGATTCTTGATTTAGAAAATGTATTGTCCATACGTGCATATTCTGATTTGTTATTTTTATAAACGACACCACTTTCTTTTAAGTCATTGACAATAGTAGGGTAGTGTTTATAGCAATAAGCTGCACACTTAACCATTGTCGGCTGATTTGTGGCTAGAACGAAATCCGAATCATGATCGCTTCCGTTACTTCTTGCTTGAAAGTCAGTCTCAATATTATTTACAGCAATAATATTTTTTGAAAATTCAAAGTATTTTTCCATCTCGTTACTATATACATTATGAAAATAACAAATATTATTTGGGGAATTGTGAGGATTACGAAATGCACATAGATGTTCGTCATGTTGAAATCTTGTAGTGTAACACTGAATTACACTATTCTCACTTTTTAGAGTAGGATCTTTTGTAAAATCCTCACCAACAGAATAGAGTAGAAGAGCATAAGGGTTTCCACATGTTGTTAAATTGTCACCATTTACAACAATCTTGCCTTTTCTAAGCTTGTGTACATATGCAGAAATAATTTTTGACTTCTCATGTCTGAAAAATGTACTATTGCCAAATTCATGGTTGTGATCATATAAATCAGCCATCATCTCATAGTGGTTTACCTCATTAGCATTTTTTCTTAAGAATTTCTCAAACTCATTATTATCCTGCTTCAGTAACTCCACATATTCAATACTGGTGCTTGCAATATCCCTTACATCATCTTTGGTACATGGGAGAGTATTAACCATCTGATAACTGAGCTGTTGATATTCACCAAGCTTACTATGGTGATCAGTTTTTACAATACCAAAAACACTGCCATCTTCATTTACTTTCTTACACCAATACTCATATGCAGATTCTAATGAGCCACCCATCAAATCTTTGAATTTTTTCCATTTAATGGCATTGTCAGTAGTGATAATCTTAATGTCTTTCAAATAATGCCAATGACCAAACATGTCTTGAATCTGATATGTTTCGTAATCATTGCCTGTTTTCTCACACCAATCCTTAAAAAATAACTGTATATGAGATTTAAAACCACACATCTTAAATAAATGGTGTCTCATCAGAGCCATGCCGTTGATTTTAACAGTCCATTCCGGATTATAAGCATTTCTGCAATCTTTAAAATAATCAGCTTCGATCAATCCCATACCATCCCAAAGTGTATTCTTGACTTCAGTAACCTTCTTGTCTACTACACATTTCTTACCAATTCGACCCTTAGAATCAATGTAATCTTCTGCACGAACAATATTAGCCATTGTCTTAAAAAATGAATCCTGGTCTCGTAGAATAAGAATATCCTCTACAGGAATATACTTAGTTCCAACGATGGTAGTGGTAGTAAGTGGAGCGTAGGCAGACATCTCAACAATTTTTGCATTGTCATCTGTCATCAGTTTTCCAAGTCCGATAGTTAACCATTCATAAGCAGCTTTATAAAGATCAGAGTTTATAAAGATAACCTGTCCAAGCTTTGCTTTAGCACTGGTTCGAAACAACATATCATAGTGAATTGTCTCTTCACTTTTAATACTTCCATCTTTATTCTTAGTCTTATAAGTAACATCTACACCTTCGTTATAGAATTTATCTCTGATCTGCTCACGTTTTTTTTCATCATAGAGATCTTTGTTGTTCTCAACTTTCTCTAATGTGTATTTAAGACGTTCCTTTAATTCGCCATCAGAATTTTTATATAACTGCTCAATTCGCTTATGTTCATCCTCATAAGATCTGGTTCCAAAGTCAAAGTCTAAGCAAATAATATCTCTAGTAGATTCGCCTTTATATACATTAAGACCATTCTTTATAAGAAAAGCAGAGAATAAACTGTTATTAAGCATTGCTTCAGTGTAAGAGAAATAATCTCTTGTCCCTAAATTAACATCATATAATGTACCGGCACTGATATTTTTAATTTTAATTCCAAACTCACTAATGATAATCACCACCTTACATTATTGATGATCTTTCTTAGTAGAATTTTTAGTTGATTTAAATTTATATTTATTTCCCTTATTCTTATTATTACTCTTTGTCCATCCAATAGAAGAAGCTGCAGCATTAATATTACAACTAGGAAATGGAGGATAATCAGTCTCAAAGGCATATAAATTTAATATATTTGATGCATAGCGATGAAATTCTTCACGAGATGGTATAGCAGGAAATGTACCTCCTGTATAATAATTTTTAGTAGTTTTAGATGATAATCTCTGTGTAAGTGCAACGTTGTCTGTGTTTACTTCTGTATTCATATTTAGTATGTACTCCTTTTAACATAATTAGTATTAATCCTTTCTGTTCGAGGTTGATAAGTTACATAACCTACTAAAAATGTGAAGGGTTGAAGGGTAGTAGGTTATATAAAATTCTTCTTAATAGAAAAATTTTTTATTCACAAAAAATACAAATGTGTTATTTCACATCTGACTATTAATTTCTTCTCTATTTAGTTATAAGTTATATTGGAATTTATTTATCTGAATAGATAATGATAATAAATAATGACAATAATAATATAAAATCAATTAGAACGAAGCTAGATGTTGAAGCGTAGCGAAACATATAGCGTAGTGATGACAAATGAACGTAGCGTAAGCGAAGTGAGTGCGGCAGCCTCTGGTGGAACACCAGTAAAGTATAATCAAAATTTTATAATAAATATTTATAATCAATATTTTAAACTAACTATCCTGTCGTTCCGACAGTGCTTAACCGCATTCACTTCGCTAAAGCTTCGTTCATTTGGAATCACTTCACAATTTTTCGCTAACGCTTCAAAATTGTTCGTTCGAAATTGATTGATTGTATATTTTTATTGGAATTTTTCCGTTTATAATTGGAACATCACGAGAAATCCTATATAAAATAAGGCTAAAATGTAATTGTTACAAAAGTGTTAAGTTTGTTTTCGCCTTATTTTATATAGCGAAAAAGCGTGTTAAAAAATCGTCCATTTAAACTTCCCTATATAAGAGAATATATATAATAATATATATTGGAATTATAAATGGACGATTTTTGATTTTGCCCTTATTTTATATGGCGAAAATGTCTTATTCCTAGTAACTTGGTAGACATTTGGTTTTACTATATAAAATATGGCTAAAATCAAATTTTCAACTTTTCTAAATTTGTATTAAAATGAAAATTCAGGATCATCTTCATTACTTTTAATAAAATCTTCTGCTGAAAACTCTAAGTCTTTATGTCCAATTTTTATCAATTCATTTGTTAGGATAGATTGTGCTGTTAGATATGTGTCAGGAATTTTCCATACATTTTTGTCATTCTCCATTGAGAACGCAGGTAACTCACCCCAATAATCTTCTTCATTTCCAAACACTTCTTTATTGTATTTTTCAATACATTTATCATAGTAAGACTGTGCATTTTCATTTATACAAGTTACTACGTTTTCATTTAATAACTGTTTTTGTAAATAAATTTCTGTTTCAGGAAGTGCTTCTTTAATATCTTCTGGTGTATAAATAATTTTTAATTGTTTGTAACAATGATCCCATCCAAATTGATCTAATAGAAGTTCATTAACTTTTTCATAATATTCTTTTTGTCTGCCACTTACAAAAACCTGAAACATTTTTTCATATCCCATTTCAGTATGTAATACATAACGTTCTGTCTGAAGAATAAGTTTTTTTTCATCATCAGTAGCAATAGAACTTATTTCATTTCCATGATCGTCATATTCTACAATTACAGTTTCAGGTTCATATATAATAAGTTTTCTACTTTTTAGATTGTTTAATGCAGAAAATAAAATTTGTTCAAGTCTTTTATTACAGCGTTGATAAAAATTTCTTACTTCAAACGATGTTACTGTTTGATCTAATTTTATAAGATCTTTTTCACTTGTTTTTCCATAATTATGATTTGTAATACCTAAAAGTTCCCACCAGTTTTTCTTTGTTAATGTACTTGTAAATCCATCTTGTTTTGATAAATACTGTAATAAAATAACTTCAATGCAATGTGCATATATAGAATTATTCCCAAATTTTCTTTTATCATCTTTTTCAAGCGGAGTATCATAAATGTCTGTTATAATAAATTTCTGTCCAGATTTCTCCCAATCAAAGTAACATTCAAATTCTTTTAGTTGTGCTTTTCTTGCATTACCACCTTGAATAAAATCTTGTTTTAATAACTCACAAAGTTCTTTATAATTTTTTACAGTCATCCCAATTTTTAACTTTGATGTATTGATTTTTAATGGTACTTTTGGTTTTGTTGTTTTGGTAGTAGATGACTTTGTGGTTTTCTTTTTAGTTGTACCTGATGATTTAGTTTGTTTATTAGTTTCTTTTGGCATTATATTATTTTGCTCCTTTAATTGGTTCTTCTTGTTTTTATTTTTAGTTATTCTGAAAATATGTTATTTCAGTTGTGCATTTATTTAGTTCCAAATATTTCTTCTAAATTACTTCTCTTTACATTTTGAAAAAATACTATTGTATTCTTCTTCAGTTAGTGGTCTTTCTAAATCATATTCGTATTTAGGTTCAGATAGTTTTTGTGGTCCATTTGGATTATCTGGATCAACTGGTTCACAATAGAAATATTCTTCCTTACGTTTATATGCCTGTTCTGCTAACTCTGTCATATTAGGTTTTAAGTAAGGTTGTGGTCCACCGTAAGGACATGTTGAGATGTGCTTATTAGAAACCTGTTTCTTAAATAGTGATTGTAAATCTGATAAAGACTTTATTTGTTCCATGATCCTGTTAACCTCATAATATATTCTTTGTATAATGTTGGCGATGCTTCCTTTAGTAATTCTTCTAATTCTTTAATAGGTTTGTTCCAAATACATACGGTGAATGGTGCTTGACAACCATCGTAGTATTCTGCATAAAATTTTACTTTTGAATCTGGGATTACTTCGATTCTATCATAGTTTGCCCTTGCTACTCCAAATGCTGATTCACCATAACCAGATTTTGAAATTGCCTCTTCAAATTTATCAAGTTCATCATCTAATGATGAATCCCCTTTGTACCAAAACTCAGATAATAATTTAACTAAAACTTCAAAATTATGTTTTTCATTCATTTTTTTTACATTCCTTTCTTGAGATGTGATTAGTGGATTCAATATAGACTTCTAAATGGAATTTTATTTTATTCTTAGGAATTAAATTTAATGCGAAATGAGAAGTATATTAGTTTAATGTAATTTTGAGTTAACTTTGAGTTAACTTTGAATTAGTTTTGAATTAGTTTTGAGTTAAATTTGAGTTAAATTATAGTTATTATATTAGACCTGGATGGTAATCTGGGTAGTGAGTGTAGCTGAGATTAAAATATACCCCCATAATGGGACTTTAGATGAGTTTTTTAAGGTAAATTTTGACGAGATAGTTGTTAATGGTAAATTGGTAGGGTAGAGGTGTTTGGTCGATTTTTATGGTGGAATTTTGATATAAAGTAAGTGTGGATTGTAGATGTGTTAAAATACTGGGATTTGAGTGAGTGTTGAGTTAAAAAAATAAAGCAGCATATCCGGATTGGATGGCTGCTTTTAAATTTTTTAGTTAAATTGTGTGAATTAAGTTGTGTTTTTTTGATACCGAGAGATAACAGTATTTATATAGGAAAGAATGCGATTGGTGTGATGAGTAAAATGGGATTTGAGTAGGGATTCATTTGGATTTTATCGAATGAGTGTTTTGGTAATAGTGAAAAATTGCTAGTTATGCCAGGAAAACATTGAGATTTTGGTGTGGTGAGTGATGTATTGGGTATTGTGGGAAATTTGTGTAGCTGAACGGTATCGATTGATGGCTTGAATTTATTTGGATTGAGTGAGATGGGTGTATGATTTTGGTGTGATTTTTGGTGCTATTTTTGAGATGGTGATGTGAGAAGTGGTAGAGATTTATTGGGATTTTACGATACGGTGGTCGATACGATGGGAGAGTGATGGAGAGTGTGAGTTGGTAGGGATTTATTGGGATAGATGCATTTTCCAGTCAGTGTGGAGATTGACCTGCTTATGCCGCTGAGCCGATCCTGGATCTGCTCCAGGATGGAAAGTACCCCCATCCCTTATTTTCCATGACTTCTAATAGATATTAGAGGACATGAAAATATGCTTTTGCGATAGAAAATATAGAAATCACTATATACTGCAATCTGGCGTTGTCTGGCAAGGGTTTTAAACTGGTAATAGTAGGAACTTTTCAAAAAAATATGGTAAAAAGTCGTAGAAATCCAGTATTTACAAGGGTTTAATGGCTATTCATAAATGATAATTTTTTTCGGCAGATAGCGTGAAAACTGTTGCATTTGCAACAGTATCGTATTTATAGGTTTTATCTATAATAAACAATTTATCTATAGCTTTCACCTATAGTACGCCTTGCCATAACTATAACCTATACCAAACAATCCAGTTATAACTTTCACTTATACCAGACTCACACCCTTTTATGCACTTTGCACAACGACTTTTCCGATTCCCTAATTTTTCACCCTCAAAAAGACACTTTTTACCTACAATTCTCACCACATAACAGCCCACAACCCAACTAAAATCAACCACTTTGTGCAATATGCCTATACCGCAGCTCAACTCACTGCTTACAAAATGTATTTCTGACACGGACGTTTTCAAACAATTATACAATTACACACACAATAGCCATAATACATTAAATTGTATTTACATTTCTCCTAAATCCCTAGCTATTTTCTCGTTTACAGCTTTATTTATAAAATCATTCATACTTTTATAACCAAACTTGCCACAATGTATTTTCAATTCTTCTTTTTTACCTTTTTTAACTAGAAAATTAATTCTATCATAATTATTTTTCTGAAAGTCATTATCATATTTTACTTTATTGAATTTATTTTCATTATTATCTGACATTTATATATTAACCTACTTTCATTTTTTGCCTTATATAGAAGCTTTTCTACAAAAAATATATCACAAAAACCTTTAAAAGTCCAGTAATACAAGGGTTTACGCAAGTTTTAAAAACGTATCTGGATAAATGATCGAGTTAGTATACTATGTGCAAAGTGTACAAAACACTGTACTCATAGTGTATCTACTTTTGTAAAATATTCCGACTTGAAAACACTATGCACACAGTGTTATACTTGCGTCAAGCAATTGAGATACAGCAACAACGACTTGAAAGCCCATGTGGGGCGGTCAAAATCGAGATTGCAAAAAAGTTTTTAAAAAAGGTGTTGACACATACATTTGTATGTGATATAGTAACACCAACAACAGACAAACGTCTGTTGAGTGTCCCAAAAAAGTTGCCAGACTTATCTGGCTGTAACAATTAACCAACGCCCATGATTTTGGCATAGGGCATTCCGTACTTTGAAAAGTGAATGATGATTGACTAAATAGCAGTTCTTACAAATTGCAAGTTGTCTAGCGATAGCGTGAAGTCTTTCTGTTTTCCTCATAAAAGGTTCTGGCTTGTGGATTCCTCGCCAGTATTAGCGCCACCAGTAAAAGTGCGTGAAGGGTTGTAGCAGACCTACCGCCAACAGACCAGCGGTTACAATAAGCTACAGGTGTTGGATTACACCTAAGTCATGCGGTAAGAGGCTGATTCTGTCCATCGCTACCAGTAATTCGTTCTGGATTCGCTCGAAACTGGAAAAGCGGTTTATAAATACATAATACATAATTGTTTCACCAACTTATTTTCAGAGAGGAGGTGAAACTATGGTAACTATTGATGTAGTTCGGTGCAAAGAACACTACGAATTGTTCTTCCAGGGACGATTTCTGTGTTCTTGCGACACGAACGAACTAAAAAGTTGCTACGAGGACGCTGTAAAAAGTGTTCTATGTGGTAGCTTTAAG
>ENA-OQKF01001093-OQKF01001093.1-human-gut-metagenome-genome-assembly--contig:-NODE-1093-length-13347-cov-2.830030_pt1 | contig 13347 bp, 9 predicted proteins | sample MGYA00242617_ERZ504784 | MGnify/ENA primary metagenome ERZ504784 (study PRJEB26092, sample SAMD00036364) | human gut metagenome | host: Homo sapiens | study: EMG produced TPA metagenomics assembly of... | reverse complement strand
TTCACGGCGTATTATTATTCCGTCCGCTTCCAAAACATCTGGATCAGGCAGTGATCGAAAACGCACTTGCTCCTGAAAAAGACGTTGACTGTATGACAGACCTTTCCATGTCCGGTGTATTCACAGGCAAGAAGATTGGTTTCCCGCCATGTACACCACAGGCTTGTATGGAAATCCTTGATCATTACGGAATCGACTGCACAGGCAAAAAGGCAGTAGTAATCGGAAGAAGCCTTGTTGTAGGTAAACCGGCAGCTATGATGCTTGTTAAGAAAAACGCAACTGTAACCATCTGCCACACAAGAACAGTCGATATGCCGTCTGTGGCACGCGAAGCGGATATTATCATCGTAGCAGCAGGCCGTGCTGGCGTTGTTGGCGCTGATTATGTAAAAGCAGGACAGGTAGTTATTGATGTAGGAATCAACGTAAATGCAGAAGGCAAGCTCTGCGGAGACGTTGACTACGCAGCAGTAGAGCCGATCGTAGATGCTATTACACCAGTTCCTGGCGGAGTTGGAAGCGTTACAACATCTGTCCTGGTTGGACATGTTGTAGAGGCTGCTATGCGCAAAGTGAACGCTTAATATTTAATTGGTTTAGAGTTAATAGAACGATGTACCTGAAGTACATCATGTGTACAAGCGGAAGAAAAACTCTTCAGGGTAAAAACTGGAGAGTTTTTTTGTTGCAGAAAACTTTATTGAAATCCTTATTGCGGCAAAAGTTTGTTTTGCTATTACAAAAAATTTGCTTTTCTCCGTAAGATATTGTACTATAGAGGGTACAGATATATGGAGGTAACTCATTATGGGAAAAGTGATGGCAGTGAACATCAGTGTTAAAAGAGGAACTCAGAAGGTCAATGTGCACACTGTAAAACTGATTGAAAATTATGGACTGGAGAATGACGCCCACGCAGGAAACTGGCACCGTCAGGTCAGCCTTCTGTCTTATGAAAAAATAGAAGAATTTAAGGCGAAAGGCGCACCAGTAAAGGATGGTGCTTTCGGGGAAAATCTGATCGTACAGGGATTTGACTTTAAGACCCTTCCAGTAGGAACCCGTCTGAAATGCAACGATGTGATTCTGGAAATTACGCAGATTGGAAAGCAGTGTCACAACGGTTGCGAGATTTTCAAGATCATGGGAGATTGCATTATGCCCCGCGAAGGCGTTTTTGCCAAAGTAATCAAAGGCGGTGTGATCTCTGAAGGAGATGAAATGGTTTATGCTTGACAGATACGGAAGAAATATTGACTATCTGCGGATATCTTTGACAGACAGGTGCAATCTCCGCTGTATCTACTGTATGCCGGAAGATGGAATCCGTCAGATTCCAAGGACAGAACTTCTGAATACAGATGAAATCGTGAGAATCTGTAAGGCAGCCAGTGAACTTGGGATTTCCAGGATCAAACTGACAGGAGGAGAGCCTCTTGTCCGCAGAATCTGCACCCCATTAGTAAAAGAACTGAAAGCCATTCCAGGGATCTGTCAGGTTACACTGACCACCAACGGAATCCTTTTGGGAGAACAGCTTCCGGGACTGATGGAGGCCGGTCTGGATGCTGTAAACATCAGTCTGGATACTTTAGAAGAAACCACATTTCGCAAAATCACCCGCAGGGACGATTTTCACCAGGTTTTAAAGGGACTTAGGGCAGCACTTTCTTACCCTTCCCTGAAAGTGAAACTGAACTGTGTCCCCACTTTTCAGTCGGACGAGGAACTTTTACAGGTGGCAGCTCTTGCAAGGGAGAATCCTCTTCATGTGCGTTTCATTGAAATGATGCCAATCGGTCTGGGCAAGGAGTTTACAGCCAGGGGAGAGGAACAGATAAAGGCTGTTCTGGAGAAGGAATACGGGTTAATGACACCGACGGAAGAGAAACTTGGAAATGGCCCCTGTCATTATTATACCTTGGAGGAGTTTACAGGCAGGATCGGATTTATCAGTGCTCTGTCCCACAAATTCTGTGACAGCTGCAACCGTGTAAGGCTTACTTCTACCGGATTTCTGAAAGGCTGCCTGCAATTTGAGGACGGAGCAGATCTGAAGGTTTTGCTTCGAAGTGGTTGTTCTGATGGGATACTTAAAGAAACGATAGAAAAAGTTATTTATGAAAAGCCTGTAGGCCACAATTTTCAGGAACATAAGAAGGGAAACGAAGAATCCCACATCATGGCTCAAATCGGTGGATGATTTTGAAAAACAAAAGAAAACACGACTTAGAAAAGTCGGATTTGCATGTTGTATTACTTGTACAACTTATGCAATCCGGCTTTTTGTATATTTCAATATAATTCCAGATGCAAAATTGTGCAAAAATATTGTTAATTAATAAACTTATTCATATTTACTTGCCAAAATGAACAAAAAAATATATAATTTCATTACAAAAATAGTCATGTCTGTTAAAAAATACGCAAAGCCGGAAGCTTTGGAGGACGGGGACAAAAGACCTGGAGGCATCTGGCAAGTAAGGAGGTTAACAAAATGGTAGATCAGTCATATTACAAGAAAGCAGATGAGATTATTGAGCATTATGAGCGGTGTGCTGCCTCATTAATCCCCATCATGCAGGATATCCAGGCGGAATATCGGTACCTGCCTGCAGAACTTCTGACCTACGTAGCCGGACAGATCGGCGTTACTGAAGCGAAGGCCTTCAGTGTTGCAACCTTTTATGAGAACTTTTCTTTTGAACCTAAAGGAAAATACATTATCAAGGTATGCGATGGCACAGCCTGTCATGTAAGAAAGTCAATCCCGGTTAAAGAAGCATTCATGAAAGAACTGGGATTAAGCAATAAGAAGCATACCACAGATGATATGATGTTCACTGTAGAGACCGTATCCTGTCTTGGTGCCTGCGGGCTTGCTCCCACCTGTATGGTGAATGAAGAAGTGCATGCCAAGATGACACCGGAGAAGGTAGTAGAGCTTATTAACAGATTGAGAGGTGAGAACGGATGAGGATTAACAGTAAAGAAGAGCTGCAAAGCAAAAAAGCTGAGATCGAACAGAATATCCAGAGCTTCACATGCCGTGTTCTTGTCTGTTCCGGTACCGGATGTATGGCTTCCGGTGCTCAGAAAATCTATGATGAGATGGTAAGACTCTGTGAAGGTATTGATGGTGTAGAGATTGAAATGCAGAAAGATATCCCTCACGTAGGCGTTATCAAGACTGGCTGCCAGGGTCTTTGCGAGCTGGGACCGCTTGTAAGGATTGAACCATACGGATATCAGTATGTACATGTTCAGGAGGAGGACTGTCTGGAGATCGTGGAGCGAACTGTACGCCTTGGACATCCTGTAGATCGTCTTTTGTGCCGCCATGGAGATGAAATCGGTCCGAAGCCTGAGGATATCCCGTTCCTTAACCGTCAGACCAGGATCGTTCTTGAGAACTGTGGTAAGATTGACGCGGAATCCATTGACGAATATATTGCAGCAGGCGGTTTTTCTGCCCTCGCCAAAGCAGTTACAGAGATGACTCCCCAGGATGTAATTGATGAAGTTACCAGATCTGGTCTTCGCGGACGCGGAGGCGCCGGCTTCCCGGCAGGTAAGAAGTGGTCACAGGTAGCCAGACAGGCTGAGAAGATCCGATATGTAGTATGTAACGGTGATGAGGGGGATCCGGGAGCATTTATGGATCGTTCGATCTTAGAGGGAGATCCTCATGCGGTTCTTGAAGCAATGGCGATCGCCGGATATGCGATCGGAGCATCCCAAGGCTATATTTATGTTCGTGCAGAGTATCCGATCGCCGTGCAGCGTCTTGAGATTGCGATCGAACAGGCAAGAGAGTACGGTCTGCTCGGAAAAAATATTTTCGATAGCGGATTTGACTTTGATATTGAATTAAGGCTTGGAGCAGGCGCGTTTGTCTGCGGAGAAGAGACGGCTCTTATGACTTCTATAGAAGGAAACAGAGGAGAGCCGCGTCCGCGTCCGCCGTTCCCGGCGCTGAAAGGCCTGTTTCAAAAACCGACAATTTTAAATAACGTGGAGACGTATGCCAATATCCCTCAGATTATTGTGAACGGACCGGAGTGGTTCGCTTCGATGGGAACGGAAAAATCAAAAGGAACGAAAGTATTTGCTCTCGGCGGAAAGATCCATAATACAGGACTTGTAGAAATTCCGATGGGAACGACGCTTCGCGAGATCGTAGAAGAGATCGGCGGAGGAGTGCCAAACGGAAAGAAATTCAAAGCTGCTCAGACGGGAGGCCCGTCAGGAGGATGTATCCCTGCAGAACATTTAGATATTCCGATCGATTACGATAATCTGCTTTCAATCGGTTCAATGATGGGTTCCGGCGGTTTGATCGTCATGGATGAAGATACTTGCATGGTCGATATCGCGAAATTCTTCCTTGAGTTTACGGTAGATGAGTCATGCGGAAAATGTACTCCGTGCCGGATCGGAACACGCCGTATGCTTGAAATCCTTGAGAAGATCACAAAAGGTCAGGCAACGATGGAAGATCTCGATAAGCTGGAAGAACTGTGCTATCATCTCCAATCAAATTCTCTGTGTGCGCTCGGACAGACGGCTCCGAATCCGGTGCTTTCGACTTTGAGATATTTCAGAGACGAGTATATTGCTCACATTGTAGATAAAAAATGCCCTGCCGGAGTATGTAAAGATCTCCTTCAATATAAGATCGATCCGGATAAATGTAAAGGTTGTACGCTCTGTGCGAGAACCTGTCCGGCAGATGCGATCATCGGTAAAGTAAAAGAAGTGCATATGATCAATCCTGAAAAATGTCTCAAGTGCGGAGCTTGTATGGAAAAATGCCGCTTCGGAGCAATTTACAAAGAATAAGGAGGGCAGAGAAGATGGGAAATGTGAATTTAAAGATCAATGGTTTAAATGTGACAGCGCCTGCCGGCTCTACGATCCTTGAAGCGGCACAGGCTGCGGGAATTAAGATACCGACTTTGTGTTATTTAAAAGAGATCAATGAGATCGGCGCCTGCCGTATGTGCGTCGTGGAAGTAAAAGGCGCAAGAAATCTCGTGGCATCTTGTGTACATCCGGTTGCAGAAGGGATGGAAGTGCAGACGAATACGCCGAAACTTCTTGATTCGAGAAGAAGAACATTAGAGCTGCTTTTGTCGAATCATGACAAAAAATGTCTGTCTTGTGTCAGAAGCGGGCAGTGTGAACTTCAAGAGCTTTGTCAGGAACTCGGAGTGACAGATGAAAATTACTTCGAGGGCGAGACAACACATTATGAATTGGATGAAAGCGCGGTTCATATGGTGCGGGATAACAACAAATGTATCCTTTGCCGGAGATGTTCTGCCGTCTGTGAAAAAGTGCAGAGCGTAGGAGTGATCGGACCGAACAACAGAGGATTTGCCACGTTTATCGGCTCTCCGTTCGAGATGGGACTGGGAGATACAAGCTGCGTCGGCTGCGGACAGTGTATCGCGGCATGTCCGACGGGCGCGCTCTACGAAAAGAGCAATATCGACGACGTTCTTGCCGCTATTGCGGATGAGACAAAACATGTTGTAGTACAGCCTGCTCCGTCGGTGCGGGCGGCTCTTGGCGAAGAATTCGGTTATCCGATGGGAACAGACGTAGAAGGAAAGATGGCTGCGGCTCTTAGAAGGATCGGATTTGATAAAGTATTCGATACAAATTTCAGTGCAGACCTTACGATTATGGAAGAAGCTCATGAATTTTTAGACAGAGTGAAAAACAAAGGAGTCCTTCCGCTTATGACGTCATGCTCACCCGGATGGGTAAAATATTGCGAGCATTACTATCCGGATCAGCTCGATCATCTTTCAAGCTGCAAATCACCGCAGCAGATGTTCGGAGCGATTACGAAAACATATTATGCGGAAAAGATGAACATTGCGCCTGAAGATATTGTCTGCGTCAGCGTGATGCCGTGTACGGCGAAGAAGTTTGAAATCCAAAGAGAAGATCAGGACGCAGGCGGCGTTCCTGATGTAGATATTTCGATCACGACAAGGGAACTTGCACGCCTGATCCGTAAAGTCGGAATTAATTTCCGCAGTCTTCCGGATGAAGGATTCGACGATCCGCTCGGAGAATCTACAGGAGCGGGAGTGATCTTCGGCGCAACAGGAGGCGTTATGGAAGCGGCTCTTCGTACCGCAGTGGAAGAACTGACAGGCGAGACGCTTGAGAAAGTAGAATTTACAGAAGTTCGTGGAACAGAGGGAATCAAAGAAGCGGTTTACAACGTAGCAGGAATGGATGTGAAAGTCGCCGTTGCTTCCGGACTTTCCAATGCGAAGATTATCATGGATAAAATAAGAGCTAAAGAGGCGGACTATCATTTTGTTGAGATCATGTGCTGTCCTGGAGGATGTGTCAACGGCGGCGGTCAGCCTCAGGTGCATGCGGATGTGCGTAATTTTGAAGATGTAAAGGCAATTCGTGCAAAGGTACTTTATGATAACGATGCCGCAAAAACATTGAGAAAATCTCATGAGAATCCGTCCATCAAACGGGTTTACAGCGAATATCTCGGCGAACCGGGAAGTGAGAAAGCGCATCATATTCTTCATACAACATATGTAAAACGTACAGTGAATTAAAAAGTCCGAGAAACAACTGATCTTAGTTGTTATGGACCGCGCTGTTACTATATGTCAAATATTTTATAACACAGGGAAGTCTTTTAGATTTTCCTGTGTTATAATTATAAAAAGCTGTTTTATTAAAAAGATAACTGACAGGAAATGAAGATAAAACAAAAAGTTGTGAACAATGTGACTTTGCCGGTCGGTTTATCGGGAAAGGGGAACGGAATATGGGATGGGATTGGCATAAGTTTCGGAAAGATACGGCATTTGCGACAAGAAATCTGGTCTGGTACACTTTGATCATGTCGGTTGTGACAGAGATGGTCTCCGCAATGGTTTCGGCATTGACGAAGACAGGCGGTTCGTCAGAGTCGCTTATTTCGGAGGTGACGGGAACGGCAGCTTCCGCAGGGATGATCGCAGGAGTTTTGATCGGAGTTTTCTGTCTTTTTAAGATTGACGGTACAAAAGCAGAAAAGATCGATATTTTCCAAAAATCGAAACGAAAGATGACAGCAGGCGCATTTTCAAGATTTTGCATCTACATGATCATGGCTCAGATGGTCTTTTCGTTGATCGCAGCAGCAGCGGAACTGATTTTGAATCAGTTGGGGCTTTCGATGGATACGCTGACAGAGCTTGCTTCGGTCGGTTCTGATATGGGGATTATGATGATGATCTATGCCGGATTCGTCGGACCGGTTGTGGAAGAACTCGTTTTCAGAGGATTTCTTATGAGACGGTTTGAAAAATATGGTAAAGGATTTGCGGTTATTGTCTCGGCAGTTTTGTTCGGTGTTATGCACGGGAATCCGCTTCAGATCGTATTCGGAACGCTCGTGGGACTTATTTTAGGATATATAGCAATCGAATATTCGATAAAATGGTCGATCATCCTTCACATCGCGAATAACTTTATTCTCGGAGATGTGATCGGCGGCTTGTTCGGGCTGCTTCCCGATGATGTGGAAGGGATTGCGTTTACTGTATTTTTAGGTATCGGTTTTGTGATCGGTTTCGTTCTTCTGATTATAAGAAGAAAAGAGTGGATTAGCTGGCTGAAAGAAAACGCTGCGCCCGGGAGTTATTATCTTAATGCTCTTACAACGCCTTCGGCAGTGATCTTTATCGGTTATAATCTGTTGAACGGGCTGATGCTTTTGACGCTGATATTTATGGAACCGTTTTTGTGAAAAAGGGAACGTCCTACAGGAGGTATGAGGAATGAAAGTCATTGATTTTAAAGATGCAAAATGCCGTCATTGTTATAAATGCGTACGAAACTGCGCGGTAAAAGCGATCAGTGTCAAAGACGAGCAGGCGCGCATTATGGTCGATCATTGTATCAACTGCGGGCGCTGTCTGGAAGTCTGTCCGCAGAACGCAAAAACATTTGCAAGCGATCTGGAAAGAGTGAAAGGATATTTGGCACAAGGGTTTAAAACGATCATATCGATCGCTCCGTCCTATGCGGGAGTTCTTGATTTTGATCAGCCGGGGCAGGTCGTGGCCGCGCTTTTGCAACTTGGATTTTATGAGGTGAGAGAGACTGCGGAAGGGGCGGCTCTTGTGACAAATGAATATAAAAAACTTGTGCGGGAAAATGAGATGCCGAATATTATTACGACATGCTGTCCGAGTGTGAACGATCTGATCGAAAAATATTATCCCGACTGCGCGAAGTATATGGCTCCTGTCGTATCGCCGATGGTAGCCCACGGCAGATATATTAAGAAAATATACGGATCGGATGTGAAAGTTGTATTTTTAGGTCCGTGTATCGCGAAGAAGCAGGAGGCGATCGGAGACGAGAGAGTATTCGGCGCGGTCGATGCGATCCTGACATTTGAAGAGCTGGCAGACTGGTTCGCCGAAGAAGGGATTGATCTTCATCAATGCGAAGAGAAACCGATGGGGAACCCTGATCCTAAGATCAACAGACTCTATCCTGTCAGCGGAGGGGTGATCCAGTCTGTGATCACAGAGGAAGATGCAGACGGATATCATAAAGTATTTGTAGACGGACTGGAAAACTGTATGGAGATGCTGGAATGTCTCGGAAAGGGAGAACTGGATCATTGCTTTATCGAGGCGAACGTCTGTGAAGGCGGATGTGCGAAAGGACCTGCGTCGGCACATTGGAACACATCTTATGTAAAGACAAAAGTAAAAATAGAAAACGGAGTTTCTTATAAGGCGGCGCGTGATCTTCCGGATATGACGGCGGAAGAACTGCACAAAGAGTTTAAAGACTGTAGTCTTTCAGATGCGATGCCGTCCGAAGAACAGATCCGTCATATTTTGAAATCTACCGGAAAATATTGTGCGGAAGACGAACTGAACTGCGGGGCATGCGGATATTCTACATGCAGGGAAAAAGCGGTCGCAGTCTTTCAGGGAAAAGCGGAATTGTCTATGTGTATGCCTTATGCATTGACACAGGCAGAGTCGATGTCTAATGTCGTGATGGATGTGACGCCGAATATGATCTTTGTCATCGGAAGCGATATGAAGATATTAGACTGCAACAGGAAAGGGCAGGATCTTCTCGGAGTCGGACGGGAGGAAGCGGTACAACGGTATATTTTTGAATTTATCGAGACAGAGGATATTGAAGAAGTGCTGGACACGAAAAAACCGGTGATGCATAAAAAGATCAAGATTGATAATGACAGGCTGACAGTGGAAGAGACGATCGTATACATTGACAATCTGGATGCCGCTTTGGTGACATATCAAGATGTGACGCGGGAAGAAAAAGTGAGGGAACAGCATTATAAGCTGAAAGTCGGAACTGTGGAAATGGCGCAGAAAGTGATCGAAAAGCAGATGATGGTCGCCCAGGAGATCGCGGGGCTGCTTGGCGAGACAACGGCAGAGACGAAAGTTACATTGACGAAATTGAGAGACTCGATATTGAATGAAGAAGATTAAAGGTAACAGTTCAGCCATGATAAGCACGTAGTGCGGTTTTACGAATGGCGCGGTTGAACTGTTACGATTAAAGATGAAACAGATGAAAGTCAGAAAAAAGAAGTAGGACGGAGAGAGGTTCATGAGTGTAAGTATTGATGTAGCTTGGAAGAGTTTGAATAAACATCACGAAGAATTGTGCGGAGATAAAGTAGAAGTGTTAAAGACGGAAGATTCCGATATACTGATCCTTGCAGATGGGATGGGAAGCGGTGTGAAGGCGAATATTCTGGCGACATTGACGTCGAAAATTCTCGGAACGATGTTATATGAGGGGGCGGCGTTGGAGTCGTGTGTAGAAACGATTGCAAAAACGCTTCCGATATGTCAGGTGAGAAAGGTGGCGTATGCGACATTTTCTGTTTTGCAGATCTTTCACAGCGGTGAGGCGTATCTTGTAGAGTTTGACAATCCGTCCTGTGTGTTTATCCGTGATGGGAAGATTGTGAACTATGCATATGAAACCAGCGAGGTCGAGGGAAAAAAGATACATGAATATCGGTTTCAAGTACAGAAAAACGATTGCTTTGTCCTGATGAGCGACGGTGTGATCTATGCCGGAGCGGGATCGATTCTGCACCTTCAGGGATGGACGTGGGAAGCGATGGCGGAGTATACGCTTAAATGTACGAAAAAGACGATGTCTGCGTCCCGTCTGGCAGTTATGTTAAGTCAGGCATGCGACGAACTGTATGAAGAAAAACCGGGAGACGATACGACAGTTGCGGTTGCACGCGTGATTGACAGAAGAATTGTAAATGTTTTTACAGGACCGCCGAAAGAGAAAAAAGATGACGAGCGGATGATGTATGAGTTTATGCATACGGAAGGAAAGAAAGTTGTGGCAGGAGGAACGAGCGCTAATATTGCGGCGCGTATCCTCGGAAAAGAGATTGTCACAAAGGTGGACAGCCGTAATCCCGATATTCCTCCGATGGCAGTTATAGAAGGAATCGATCTTGTGACGGAAGGAGTGCTTACTCTCGGAAAATGCATAAAGCTTTTGAAAAAATATGTAAGAGATGAGTTCGATGCAGAATTTTTTGATGAGCTTGATGCGGAAAACGGAGCGTCTAAGCTGGCAAAACTTTTGATTGAAGAATGTACGGAACTGAATCTGTTTGTAGGAACGGCTGTGAATGACGCCCATAGAGAGTCGGAACTGAACTTTGATCTGAGTATGCGGCAGAATCTTGTAGAACAGCTTGTTTCTACAGCAGAAAAAATGGGAAGAAGAGTAAAAGTAAAGTATTATTAAAATATTTTCCGAAAGGCAGGAAGTAAAAAAGCAGGAAATAAAAAGAATAAAAGAAAAAACCGGCATTGCTTCCGTGGGCAGATGAAGAAAAGAGTCTGCTGTTGGATGCAATGCCGGTTTTGTCAGAAATATCAGACAAAAATGTTTACTTCAAAAGATAAGTGAAAGTATTGTTTTCTTTTTTAAATGTAACTTCTGCATAATCACGTGACGTTCCTCCCCTGTCGAGAAAATCAGAAGGATTAAGGTAAAGATGTTCTGCCAGAAGCCGGAAATCTTCGGGAGCTGTGATCGTGAACATTGACGTTGCATCTTTTTCATCTGATTGTTCGTAAGCAGCTTTATCCGGATCGGAATTGTTCTCATCTTTGGCAGAAGAAAAGGATGCTAAAAGATCGTTCCATTTTTTGTTTTTCATTGAGTCGCCGCTTAAGTATAGAGTGACAGAGTCGATATCTTCTGCACGGATAAGTCTTTTTATTTTGTATCCGTATTTTTCAAGACAGGAAAGTGTATTTTCATAGTCTTCGTAAATGTACAATGATCCGATCGAAAACGTCTTGTAATTGGTTTCATCTTCGGAGGAAGTTACCGGAAAAGCTGTATTGACTGCAGCATTCCATTCACGCGTTCCGTTCACCCATGAATGGAAAGGCTGATTCGTATTCGTCTCTTTGTTAGGAACATGGCGGATCGTAAGGGAAAATTCTCCAATCGGAACTTCGCTTCCGAGTTTTCGGATATCTGTGTTTAATACGTCTTTTTCATATGCGCTTAGAAGTTCTGTTCTTTGTTCGGCAGTCAGAAGTAATTCTTCGGGCGTTATATAAATATCCTGAAGCGAGACAGAAGATACGTTTTCTTTCTCCACATGGAAGATCGGGAAAAGTTCCTTGCGGTAATCTTCTTTTTGGCAGAGCTTTGTGAATGCCTCAAGCGTTTCATTATAGGAAACACAGTAGTTTCTATAAACTTTCTTCCCGCTTTCCAGTTCAAAGCAAAATGCGGCGCATATATAATTGTCGGAATCTTTATCCGTCTGCATCGATGTCTGAGAGGAGTAAAGCGTGTTTGGAGTAATGCCTTTTTTCACGTTTTCGATTCCCGATTGCGCAAGATTGTATAAAACGTCAACGTCATCGGAAAGAACGAAACTTTCCCTGTCATCCTCTGAAGTATAGTCTTCGGGATACCAGAAATAGGATGCGAACGAATCGGGAAGCGTTCCGATCCGGGCAATTTTTTCTTCTTTCGGAAGGTATGTGTCATATCCGGTAAAATCAAATTGAAACACTGCAAGCAAAACGGCTACAAACCCGATGGCAATTACGGAAGAACGCCATCCTTTTAATAGCATTTTCAGATCCTGCCAGTAAATAAACTCGATCAATCCGCATAGCAGGACAATGGCGAGCATACTTAAGATAATGATCCATTTTGTGCCGGAAGCTCCGATAAATGATTTTACAAGAAGACTGATAAACACTGCGGTCGGAATACTGATCAGTACTTTAAATACAGGCGGTGTAAATTTAAACGCAAGGGCATTTCCGGCTGATTCCGAAGGATAAATGCGATACAGCATGATCGAGGCCGCCAAAAGAAGAACGATCAAAACAAGAGCAGCGGTGATCATAAACACATTCGAGTAAGAATTATTTTGTTCAAGCATGCGGATGAACAACGGAAATGGCGAAAGATATTCCGAAAGTTTTTCAGGTATACTGTCGTGTACGTTATAAGTTGTCTGGAAAAACGCATCTCGCAGCGACGGAAGCAGTGTCAATACGAGGCTTGGATAGACTCCGATGACAAGTGTTCCGAGGAACATCGTTACGCTTCGTCCGGTCAGCATTCCCGCAAAAATACATGTGTGATAGATCAGAAGGAATGCGAGGATTCCCGTCCCCATTGTAAGAAAACATTCTCCGGCGAGAGAAAGAGTCATAATTCCTTTTACAGCGCCGACAAGGATCGTCAATACAGTACATACTATATATGGGATGAGAAAGAGGAACAGTCCTGCCAAATAAGAGATTGCGAACAACTGATGACGTTTGAGCGCAAGTCCGTGGTAAAAATCAAGTTTTTCTTTTTTATGCATGAACTGAAACCCGCTTATTCCGACTGCGAAAGCGAGAATTCCGATCAGTATGATGAGAAAAGCGGAATTATATCCGTTAATGAATCCGGAAAATGTATCCGCGAACTCTTTTAATACTTCAGGATCTTCAGAATAACTGTCAAGGTAGATCAGTGTGTAAACAGGCATTGAAAGAAATAACAGGACGCCGGAAAGGGCGGCGAGCCATCCTCTGTGCCGTATGTCCTCTCGTATAAGTTTAATATAAGAAATCTTTGATATCATAACCGGCTGCCTCCGTTTCGCTTATAAATATTTCTTCGAGTGTAAGCGGAAGGACTTCTGCAAAAACAGGATCATAAGTCTGTACCGCAGAAAGAATATCTGAGTGGCTTCCGCGAAGTGTGAGCGTAAGTAAAGAACCGGAACGCTCCATTTTTAAT
>ENA-OQKF01001086-OQKF01001086.1-human-gut-metagenome-genome-assembly--contig:-NODE-1086-length-13401-cov-4.359575_pt1 | contig 13401 bp, 8 predicted proteins | sample MGYA00242617_ERZ504784 | MGnify/ENA primary metagenome ERZ504784 (study PRJEB26092, sample SAMD00036364) | human gut metagenome | host: Homo sapiens | study: EMG produced TPA metagenomics assembly of... | reverse complement strand
CGGTGCATGGTGGCACAAGCTGCAGTGCGACAACGGCGTGGTGGTCTGGTTCGGGTGAGGCAAGTCCGACCGGTACCATGCGTGCCCGTCCACGCTGGTTCCGGTCCTCGACCCGGCGGTGTCCATTGCTGCGGCCAGGAAGAACGCGGCGTAAGGCGATACAATTCGTAATAACGAATAGGCAAGGGCCGACGGAAAACTCCCGTCGGACCTTGCCTATTCCCGTCTCATGCCGTTTCTATCCGCTCCACCAACAGGATGTAGCCGTAGACGAATCAGACACAGGAAAGTCTGGTACTGTCCCTGATCACGAGCTTGGGAGTCAGGATGCGGCGGTTGCCACTGACCGTCTCACCGTTGATGACCTTGATCAGCAGTTTGGCGACCTTCGTTCCATACACGCTCGGGTCTCGGTGTACCGACGTGAGCGATGGATAGATCGATACGCACAAGAAACTGTCCTCGAAGCTAACGATAGCCGGAAGATTATGCGGATATCGCGGTGCGTCCGGATTCCTGGACGGCGTATTGAGCAGCCACTCGGTAATGGCATGCAGACTGGCTGCGGCCAATGTCTCATTCTCGTAGATGAAAGCGGTGGGCGGATTGCTTCCACACAACATTGCAAGCGTCATTGCCGAGGCGATGTCTACGCTGAAGTTGGTGTATTCGACACGGATCGACTCAAGATCGCAGCGCTTTGCGAATTCACGGAACATTCGTTCGCGATCACGCGAATAGTCAAGGGTGCGGTCCCCCGATAGATATGCGATACGCCGGTGTCCGCATGATACCAAATGTCGGAGAATCGTTTCCATGGCGCCTGAATCGTCAATCGACAGCGAGGGCACGATGTTCTCAGGATCCGGACCTCCCGCAAGCACAGCCGGCACACCGAGCCGAGCAAGCAGCGCGGGGCGCGGGTCGTCAGCACGCAGGTCAACGAGGATAACACCGTCAACACGCTTACGTCGAGCCCAATCCTTGTAGACCGACAACTCTTCCCTGACCGATGAGCAGGGCTGATACAACAGACCGTAACCTTTGAGACTCAGGGATTCATGCAAACCGGTCATGAAATGCAGCATGAAGCCTTCGTCCCGAAGACCGTTTGAGGAGCGTGCCGGGGCGAAGCCAACCGTCATGGTCTTCGATGAGCCGAGCGCCTGCGCCGCATACACCGGGCTCCAGCCAAGCTTCGACGCAGCCTCTTTGACGCGCCTTTTGGTCTCTTCGGAGACGCCGGGACGATCGTTGATCGCGAACGATACCGCGGTCTGCGAGATTCCCAGCTCGTCGGCGATGTCCTTGAGGCCCACCCGATGCGGTTTGGCGACCGGATGCGCGGCTCCTGACTCCAAGTGGAGGGGGTTTGTGTTCATCGTCGGCTCCGTGCTCGTCATCGGCGTACTCTCCCGTTTCGAGATATGTTGGTTCCCTGCAATGGGGAACCTCAAAAAACGGACTTCGATAGCACTCACCATTGCATGCATACTGCATGAATCAGTTTAGTATATGGCATGGCCCACATCGATACAGAACTTCTTTGCCCTCATTCCTCACAAAGTGGAAATTCGCACGGCATGCATTCGATACGGGCCGAGATGCCGCCTCCGGGTAACACCGATATACCGGCTCACCCGGAAGCGATGTATTCGTCAGAACAAACAGCGGCTCCTAGAGGATCGCGCCGTCTGCGCCACGTACCTGCATCTCATAGATACGAGCCGCAGTGTCGCTGCCCTGCGTCGGCTTGTTAACCACCAACTTGACGTAACGGGCATTGACCGGGGCAAAGGCGTTGGACGTGGCACCTTCAGTGTTGCCCTTGACCAACGCGACCTGCGTGTATTCGGTTCCGTCCTCACTGACCTCGATCGCATATTCCTGCGTGTTCATGCTGGCATCCTCTCCACCGGCTTGAGCATGGGAAATATCGACTTGAGAGACGGTCTTGGGTGCGCCGAGATCGACAACAAGCTCATGCGGAGCCGGGCCGGTGACACACCACTTGGTCTTCACGTCGCCATCAACCGCGAACTCAGGCTTCTCGTTGCCGTTCGTGAACCCGTCGGCGCTGACCTGAGCGCCTTGAGAGAGCAACACAAGGTCCATGACATCCGCGGAGACGACAATCTGCCCCTTCAGCGTCGCAGTGGCCTCGCCGCTCTTGTTCTTCGCGGTGATCTCAACGTCATACACGCCCTCCTTGTCGTAGGTGACGGTGACGGACTTGCCAGTGGCATGCTCCTTGCTTGATCCGGGCAGAAACCAGGCGACCTCGGCAGTGTTCTTCGAGCTTGCGGAGGTGAACGTCACTTCGTCGCCCACATTCAGCAGTGTGCGCGAAGCCGTGGCACCGGCTTTCGGCTTGCTGTTGTCGGGCCAATCCATATCGGCCTTGGCGCTCGTGCCTTGCGTACCATAACGGTCTACCGGCACAATCTCGAACGTGGTGTTATTGGTCTCGCCTACACGTGTCAGTGCGTTTGCATAGAAGTTCTCGACGTTTGAGACGCCAAGGAACGAACGGCTCTTGTCCTCGTTGATCTGGTAGATCTCGTAGGCCGGAGCCTTGCCATCGGTCTTCCATGAAATGCGGGCACCGGCATACAGGGCGTCATCGTCGAACTCGCTGTCATCGACCTTGACTTCGGTGACCTTGCCGAGCTCGGTCTCCTCGGAGCCATCCTTGAGCGTGATGTTGCCCAGCAACAGCTCGTAGCCGGTCTTATCCTCGGAAGACTGGTAGGTGAAGTCGATGCCGGTGAGCGTCTTGTTCGACAACTTGGCGATGTCGTAGTCGATGACACCCCAATCGTTGCCGACCTTCTTCTTGCCATTGACGGTTTCGACCGAGCCATCCGCGAAGGTCAGCACGGCCTTAAGATCGGTATCGACATTGGCCTTGGCGGCAATCGACAGCGTCGGCTTTGCCCCTGTCTTGACGCTCGCCGAGTACAGCTTGACCATGGTCTTGCCATCCTTGGCGACCTTGCCCGAGAACTTCAGTGACGATCCGCCGTACCAGGCGTCGGCATCGCTGTAATCGGCCTTGGTCTTATTGCCGCCCTCATCGGCGACTATCCAACGATAGGTCGGCTGGATATCGCTGACGGAACGGTTGTTCCAATCCATCTTGGAAATCTGCTTGCCTTCACGGAAGAAGCTGTAGCCCGAACCGTTATTGAAGTTGGTCACAAACGGCAGCGAGGTGACAGCCGACTGCTCGGCCACGTAATTGGATACGCCGGTCCACTTCTCATCGTCCTCATACGGAGTGCTCACCGATGGATTACCCTCATCGTTAACCCATAGACGACTCTCGTTTTTGCGGAACGTGGTCGGATTGCCGGCGGACCAATATGCCCAGCTCGGGCAGTACAGGCCGAGAGAGGTATGCGTCTTGCCATCCTTGCCGGCGAACAGGTTCCATTTGACCGGGGTGTCATAGCCGTCGGCCTGCACATCGATACCGGCGTACAGAGAATACGGGTCGATGCCGAGTTCTTTGGCTTTGGTTGCGGAGGCGGCAAGCAGGTCGTCGCCGGCCAGTTTGTCCTCGGTCCACCAGAAGTTCAGAAACATCTCATCGGCTATCGGATGATCGCCATCCGTCATGTACATCGAGTTTTCATCGGTAAGGGCATTCTGCCAATCGATTGAGCCGTCCTTGGTCATCGAGTCGTAATACACGACACGCAGGTCGGGGGCCTGCTTCTTGAGGTAGGCGATGAACGCCTGCATCTTCGTCGCGTAGTCGGCTCCCAGCGAGGTTTCATTCTCACCCTCTGTCTCCTGGTTGATGAACCAGCCATCGAAACCGTACGTGGTGGCGACCTCAATGAGCTTGTCCGCCACGGGGAACGAGCCATCGGACTTTTGGGCAAGCGTCTGGTCCAGCCATTCGACCTTGCCTCCTGATACGTTCTGAGGGAAGAAGACTGTGCCCAGCACCGGCACGCCGTTGGTATGGCCCATGTCAGTCACATCAGGGCTCGGCGGCACGATGATGCCTTCGCCCGAAGAGCCGCCCCAGTACACAAGCTCGTCAACGTACTGCCAATACGAGAACGTGTTCGCGTTCGCGGTGTTCAGGCCATGCGGGGCGTTGCCGCTTGTCGAGGAGTTCATGATCGATATGGCCATCACCTTGGTATCGGTGTTCTGCGTGTCATTGACTGGTTTGAGGTCGGCCTTGTCCACACGCTTGGCCAACGGCACAGTGCTCACATTGTATGCTAGATCCGGGTCTTTGTCCGCATTCCACTTCAGCAGATCTTCCGGGAACCAGTAGGACGCCTCGGGCCGGTTGCCCAGCACAAGCTCCTCATTCTCGTTCTCCGGTGTGATCGTGTACTTGGTCGCGGAGGTGCCTCCCGAGCATGCCGCCAGCGACATCGCAAGCATCGCGGCAAGAGAGGCCGCCAGCACCCGGCGCCACGTCATTGTCTTGTTCATCGGTTTCCTTTCCTGTTCTCCCCGCCGCATTCTTGCGTCGGGACATATCTGTATGGGCTTGGGGCCCGCGCGCCTGTTCAGTCGCGCAGCAACACCTCTGACAACGCCTCGATGACGCCTTGCGGCATATGCGAGGAAAACCACCGCGGCTCCCCGTAGTCGCCCGGCGGCATTTCCAGCGTGTGCAGGGTGGCGAGCGCGCGTATGCCCTCGCGCTGAACGGATTGCCAGGCCCGTTCCTTGGTGAAATAGTGCATCTTGGCGTCGGCGAGTATGTCGAAGGCGTCTCGCTCGACCGGCGACGGCGCAATCGAAAGTCCTCCAGCCACGTGAATCGTCAGGTCGCCGTCCACATTCAGAGCGCCGACCTCGACGCTTAGGCTTAACGTATCCGGGTCATAGTCGACTGTGCCGCTGATTGGCCGACCGCCATGGCGTATAGAGACCGATGCCGGCAAATCGCCGTCCGGCTGTTCCACACCTCGCAATATGAGACGCCATGCGCGTGAGCTCGGCACCAGCGAACTGTCGCCGTCAAGCGCATGTACGGTGAACATGCCGCGCGCCCAATCAAACGTAAGACGGGTCGAAGCCCATTCTCCGCCGACCGACTCGCCGTCATCCTCCCATAGCGTGAACGTGCCATCCGCGCCCGGAAATACCAGTACATCGAATGCCGACGGGTTGGAAACATCGTTGAGTGGAGCGCCGTCGAGACGTTGCATCGGTATGATGCCTCCGGCTTTGGCGAATACCGGGATACGGTCGAGAGTACGCCATACACCGAGCGTGCGGCCCTCCGGATTGTCGGCTACGTAACGTCTTCCGTCGAAGAAGTCGAACCATTGGCCGACTGGCAGCCAGACCTCTGCTTTGGCACGGCCTGCGGCCTGATCGGCCGGTTCGAGCACTGGCGAAACGATCAGCTCGGTGCCGAACTCAAATTCCGTGGGCACGGTGCCGCCCCCGTGGTTCCAGTACATTGGCTCGACCAACGGCAGCCCGTCATAAGCCGCGCGACGGTTCATCGTATGCAGGTACGGGATGAGTCTATGGCGCAAACGAAGTGCGGCTATCATCGCCTCGCGAGCCGGGGAGTGGAAGTTCCATGGCTCCTTGCCGTTGAATGGGGAGTCGGTCGAGTGCAGACGGTTGATCGGGCTGAACGTGCCGAGCTGGTACCATCGGGTCTCCAGTTCCTCGTCCCGGTAGCCGAACATATGCCCGCCTATGTCATGGCTCCACCATCCGTAGCCGATGTTCGAAGCCATCGTCGTAAAGTACGGCTGGAATTTCAATGATTCCCACGATACGACCGTATCTCCGGAGAATCCGACCGGGTAACGATGGGAGCCGTAACCGGCATAGCGCGAGAACGTGATAGGCCGCCGACCTCGCGAGGCCGAGTCCAGGAAGTGCAGGTGGTTGAGCATCCACAACGGGTCAAGTCCCGGCTGGCGAGTCACGCTGCCTTGTTGCCAGTCGATCCACCAGAAATCAACGCCCTGAGATTCCATCGGGTGGATGATTTGATCGAAGTAAGCGGACATGAACACCGGCGAGGACGCATCGAACTCAATCGAGCTGCCGGACTTGGAATCAACGCCCACTGCCCGAGCCATGCGATCGTAGCAGTCCTCGAACGCACGTATGCCGTCTCGCGGATGCAGGTTAAGCGTGGTTTTGAGACCCCGCTCATGCAGCCATCCCAGAAAACGTTCCGGGTCGGGGAACAGGGTGCGGTTCCAGGTGAATCCGGTCCACCCTGAGCCATAGCACGGATCGGGATCGGTCACATGCCAGTCCATGTCAAGCACCGCGACGGTGAAAGGGATGCCCTCTGTTTCAAAACGTTCTATCAGCGTACGATATTCGGTTTCGCTGTAACGATGATAGCGACTCCACCAGTTGCCCAACGCCCAGCGAGGCAATAGAGGGACCGGTCCGGTGAGCTGGTGATAGTCATGCAGTGCATCGTGGATACGCCGCGCGTATCCGAAAAAATACAGATCGGTGGAGGAGACCGGCTTACGGGCCACCCATGAGCCAAATGGATTGGGGCTGCCATTGACTTCAGATGCTTCGACTACCAGATTGTCGTCCGAATCGTCAAGAATCATCCAACCGTCACCCGACAGCAGGCCGGGTTCGAGTTCGGTCGGACCGTCAATCTGGTCGAGGGTTCGCACAGTGCCGCCCAGATTGGCATTCTGAGCGTCGCCGTAACGCCAAGTGTTGTGTTGTGACAGCGAATCCTTGACACTTACCGCCAAGCCCTCGGCAGTGAACGGGCCTCCATCATAAACGATACGTAACCGTTCGGTCTCAATATCGAGCCAGCCATCGGCATCACGGCGAACAGTGTATGCCGCAGGCTCTCCGAAATCACGGTTGACGACGCTTTGCGTTCGTTCGTCGACGAAGACGCCGGCATCCGACCATTCGAAACGCACCAAAGAGTCCGTCAGAATCGAAATACGCCACCGATCCCCCCGAATGATGGCTTCAGGGCGGGCCACCGGATCACTATTCGGCGGCTGACCGGTGAACAGCGTCGCATCTACCATACGTCGTCTCCCCCATTGGATGCGCGATGTGTGTGAACAATGGCGCACCGATACCGGTACGTACCGGTGCGCCGGATGCGCAAATGTAATGAGTGCCAACATCTTGCAAGGAATAGCATCGTCTGTTATAGAAAGGCCGGCCGCCAAGTTCAAGCCGAGGAGAGCCGGCCCCTTCGAAGAGGAACTTCGAACAATTATTCGGTTATTTCGATGTCTGGATGTCCGGACAATGACGAACGGTTTGTACTACATCGTATGACCGTTCGTCAATGCGTCATCATTCGCCTTTATGCTCGAAAGCTGGATCGGACACCGCATTGTAGGCATGGCCCGCCACGAGTTCGACGCGCTCAAGGCGGACGATGCCCCGATTGGCGAGCTTGGCCGGATTGCCAGCATCAAGCGAGGTGATAACGCATGGCCTTTCACCCTGACGATTCAAGTTCGCCCATGCCTCGAAGAGCGAGCCGCCCGGAGCTTGAGCAGCTCGCATGAGCGGGTCGCCCTGTTCATCCACAGGGATGACAATCGCTGTCGTGCGTGGCGGTGCAACCGTATCCCGGTGGGTGGCGATTGCGTCTCGGAACGCCTTGCCAACGTCGGTGAGAGTCCCGTCCACATCGAACAGGCCAAGCTGGTGCTCGAAGAACGGGAAATCCGAGAATGTCGAGGGGATGCGGTGAGAGCACCACCACGTGACGCCGAACACATCAGGACAGTCAGCAATCGCATCAATCGAGCGCCGGCAGAACTCCGGAGCATCGGCGGAATCGATCACATTGCCAGGTGCTCCGATTTCCTGTACCCACACCGGGCGATGCGGATCAGCAGCGAATGCCTTGGATAGTTCAACGAGCCAGGCCGCGTGTCCCAGGCTTTCGCATGACATCGGACCGTAATGCTGTCCGGTACCGTTGAATACCCAGGAGTGCACGGTGGTCACGTCGCCCTTGCATGAAGCATATCTAGGCAGGAAGGCATGGCCATCGGCGTACCAGATTGCGTCGTTTTCGCTATGCGCGATTAGACGGCCATCGCGCCGGCATCGCTTGGCAACCAATCCGATAAGCGTATCCAGCCATTCACCAATCTGCTCGGCATTGGCCGGCATGCGTCTGGGATGTGTGGCATCAGTGAACTGGTTGCACTCGTTGCCCAACGTAAGGCCCGCAAAGGCCTTCATATCAGACAACGTACCGTAAATCGCCTCAGTCAACGCACTCTGGGCTTCTATCGCCGACTGATCGGTGAACATGCTGCCTTCATGCCAGGAGACCAGCCAGGAAGGCACGAAATCGAAACTCGACAAGTGCCCCTGAATCACATCCACATAGACATCGAGACCGGCTTCTCCACCGAGTTCGACCATACGGCGAACATCTGCCAATGCCTTGGGATTAATCCAAGTTCGATTAGGCTGCAGCAGCGTCCACAGGGGAAATATACGCACATGATCCGCACCCAGCTCGGCTATCTGCGCCAAATCCCGGCGTATGACTTCCCATTTGGGATTGAGCCAGGTGTAGAACCATTCGCCCGAAGGCGTGTAGTTGACTCCGAATTTCATGGTGAACCTTTGATTATTCCTTGACCGATCCAGCTTCCAGGCCATTGAAGATATAACGTTGGAAGACAAGGAAGAAGATCATGATCGGGACGAGGGCGATTATGGTGCCGGCTGCGACCACACGCGGATCGGACACGAAGGTGCCCTGCAGACGGCTCATGCCGAGTGTAAGCGTGTAGTGCGAGTCATCAGTCAGCACGATTAACGGCCACAGGAAGTCGTTCCACGATCCCATGAAGGAGAAGATGCCGACCAACGCCATGGTTCCCTTGACCTGAGGTACGCATACGCGCCAGAACCGTTGCCAGACATTGGCTCCATCGACCTCTGCGGCTTCGATCATCTCGCGAGGTATGGCCTTGAACGCATTCATGAACAGAAGAATGTTCATGGAGCTGACCAATCCAGGCAAGGCAACGCCGATCAGGTTGTTCTGCAGCTGAAGGTTGCGGATAATCAGGAACTGCGAGATGAGGATCGTCTCACCGGGAACCAGCATCGATAGGAACAGCAGGCCTACGACCAGCCCCTTGCCTTTGAACTTGAGCAGGGCGATCGAGTAGCCGGCGAAGCATCCTGAGATGATGTTGCCACCGATGTTCAATGCCGCCACGATCAACGTGTTGCACACGTAGAAGAGCAACGGCAGACGATTGAACACATCGACGAAGTTCTGGATTGTCGGGTCAACGGGGATGAGGTAGGGCGCGGCGTACATGTCGTCCTTGGGACCTTTGAACGCCAGTGAGATCTGCCACAGCAGAGGTGCCGCCAGGAAGAGCAGCAGAGCGATCAGCACGATGATGCGAACGACCTTGCCCGGAGTGACATGATTATATTTGTTTTCCATGACTGCGTGTGTGCCTGCCATCAGTCTTCGCTCCTGCTCTGAATGAACCATTCGATGCCGATGATGCAACCGAGCACCACGAACATCACCATGCCGAGGGCACCGGAGTAGCCGGTTCGGGCGTTGATGCCGGTACCTTCCTGCTTGATGAGCATGGTCATCGTCAGATCGGCGCCACCGACGCCGCCGGAACCTCCGGAGAGCATGTAGATCTCGCCGAAGACTCGGAAAGCGGACATCGAGCTGAGCAGCTGACTAGGATCATCGTCATTCTGCATCCGGGCAATGTGACGTGCAGGAACTGGCGGATGCCACCGCACCCGTCAATCGAAGCCGCCTCATATAATGTGCTGTCTATATTGGCGATGTTAGCCAAATAGATAAGCATGTAATAGCCCAGACCACTCCAGATCGTGACGGCCATGGCACTGAAAAGCAGCAGCCAGCGATCGGTCAAGAACGGAATTGGCGTGGTGATCCATTTGAGTGCCTTGAACGTGCCGTTGAGCAGACCATCCTTATCGAGGATATTGGTCCACAGCAAGCCGACGACGACGCTGGACATGATGACCGGTGTGTAGAAGGCGGTGCGGAAGAAGTTCATGATGCGGGTCTTCTCGGCCACCAGGGAGGCCAGCATAAGAGGCAGAATCACCATGAACGGGACGATGCACACCACATACAGCGACGAGTTGAAGAACGCCGTCTGGAAGCGGCGGTCGGTGAACATGTCGATGTAGTTTTCAAGGCCGACGAACGTACCGGGCTTGAGCAGGGTGGAATCGGTGAAGGAGAGCCTGATCGTATTGAAGAACGGGAACAGGGAGAAAGTGCAGATCCATAGGATCGGAGGCAGCACGAACAGCCAAGGAACAATGCGTCCGCTACTGTTCGGTCCCAGACCCGCCTGGCGTGAGGCCTTGGCCGCGCGCTTCCTTGATTTCGCTTCGCTTGCCATAATTAGAGCCGTTCGTTGCAGTACTTGACGGTGGCGTCAAGCGCTTCCTTGGCCGTGATCTTGCCTTGCAGCGCTTGAGCGATTTCCTCACGCAGCATGGTGGAGCAGGCGGAGGTGAACTGGGCCGGGCCCCAAATCTCACCGTTGCGAATCTGATCGGCGGACATACGCATGGCTTCGGCGTCCATGGTATCGTCGGACGGGTTGAAGAATTTGTCGTCAATGGTACCCTTCGAAGACGGGAACACGTTCGCCTTCTTGTCGAATGCCAGCTGGTTGTCTGAGTTGGTCACGAATCGGGCGAACTTGATAGCCTCCTCCTGGTGCTTGCTTGTGGCATTGACCGTAAGCATCTCCATGAACATGTTCGGCTTGGTGTTGGCGATGAAATCGGTGATCGCCAGATTCTCGAACACCTTCGGGGCGTTCTTGCGAATATCGTCCACACTGTAGGCGTTGCCGTTCATAAACGCCTGGGTTCCACCGTTGAAGCTCTTGGACTCACCCGAGGTGGAGCTGTTGAGCATGTCATCGGTGAAGGCGCCGGCGTTGTACATGTCGATGTAGTGCTGGACGAATTCTACGCCTTTCGCGTTGTTGAACGTGAACTCGGTGTGGTCTTTGTTCATCAGTTCCACGCCATACATGCCGAAGTCCTGGATGGATGGGATGCCGGAGGTCAGTGCATACTTGCCACCGCAGTTGGAGCCGAAGGTGTCGGCCATCGCGAAGATGTCGTCCTGCTTGGTCGGCGGGTCGTTCGGATCCACGGTGATGCCGCACTCCTCAAGCACCGCTTTGTTATAGAAGGTGGGGCCGGAGTTGAGGTACCAGGGGAACCCGTAGGTGCCTTCCTCAAGGTCGGTTCCCTTGAGTGTGGCGGCGTCCCAGGCGGCTGGAAGGAAGTCATCTTCGGCTTCCGGCACGGCATCGGCGAGATTGAGCAGGATGCCCGCACTGGCCAGCGCATATGCCGGTTCAGGGCCCATATCGACCACGTCTGGCAGTTCTCCCGCAGCGGCGTCGGTGGACAGTTTGTCCTCGTAGTTGTCGGCTGGCTGGTCGACCCACTTGATCGTGATACCGGGGTTCTCCTTCTCGAACTGGTCGATCAGTCCCTCGAAGTAATCGGTGAACTTCTCGTTCTTCAGATTCCATGTCTGGAACTTCAGTTCGGCGGTGCCGTCGCCCGAGCTGGATCCGCAAGCGGCGAGTCCGCCCACAAGGGCAATGGCAGAGCCCAATGCGACCGCCTTCTTGAATGTGCCTTTCATGGTGTTTTCTCCTTTGATATATTTGGTTTGTTCTTCGAAACGTATGGTGGGAACGCGGTCATTGCCGACCGGTTCATGTTGAGCGCTCACGGGGAGGCTGAATTCCGTTGGCGAACGCATCGATTCGACTGCTATGTCGATTGACGGTTGGAGGCAAGGACCATGCCCGGGTTCAGGACCCGGGCCGAATCCGTATCAGGCGCGGCTTAGGCGCAATGTGGTCAGTTGGAAGGGGTTGAGCGCCAGTTCGGCGCCTTCGGCCTGCTGCTTGCCGCCGATAAGTCCGGCAGGTTCATCCGGGTAGGATTCATCCTGTTCGAGCGTGTTCGTCTCACGCACCGTCCAGCCGTCCAGCGTACCGCCGACATGCAGCATTGCCTTGGCTTTCGCCCCGGCGGCCTCATAGAGTCGGGCCACGATGTCGCCCGAACCATCATCGGCGAGCTTGATCCAGTCGATGACCGGCGTGCCCTCTATGGGTTCCAGCGTAATCGGCGCGGCGATGTCGGGCATGTTCTCAATCGTCGGAGCATTGATCTCGCCAGCGGCGGCGACCAGTGGCGCGACCGAAGCGCATGGCAGTACGGTCCAGTCGAACTCGTGGTGGCCGATGTCGGTGCGTGGATCCGGTGCCGTCGGAGCCGCGACCAATGACATGCGCACCATCGTGCCGGCGAGGGCATCATCCCGATCACGTAGCGAGCTGACGTCGGAGCCATAGGTCGAGCCGTTGGCCACGCCAATGCCGTATGAGGAATCGTGTATGCGAACGAAGCGATGTGAACAGCTTTCGAACATCGCCTCTTCGCCTTCGGTGTTCTTGACGATCGGGCGTTCGATGAGGCCATACTGGCATTCATACTGGGCACGGCTGGCGCTCAGTGCCATGGGGATGTCTACCTTGAGCAGCTTCTCGGGCACATTCCATTCGACATCTGCATGGAAATCAAGCTGGCTTTTGCCCGGGCGCAACGTGATTGTGGTGGAAATCTCGTCGTCGCGGTAACTGTTCTTGGTGACGATCACGGCGGACCCGTCTGCGGTGGTCTCGATCGAGACGATATGTCCGTCAGCCAATGCGGTGGCGCACAGGAAGGCATCGCGTTCGACATCCCAGGCATCGAATACGCCAGGCTCGTCCTTGAGAATCTCGTAACGGCCCATTACGTGATCCTTGGCGACCATTTCGCGTCCGGACTTCAGGTCGATCATCGAGTCGACGGTGCCATCGGCGGCAACGTGGACACACAGCAGCCCGTTATCCAGCGTAGCCGAGCCGTCTTCGCGACGATTCACCTCGACTGGTTCGCCACAGGAGACCAGCGATGCCGGACGCCACGGATCGACATCGGCGAATTGGCTGATCCGGGCTTTGGCGATACGGGCCACGTCCGGGTTGGCGACGGCGATTGCCGCGATCGCGTCACGGGCGATATCCGAGAGCGCCTTAAGATCGCGGGCATATTCTTCTCGGGCCACGCGATGAGCCCATTCAATGGCCGAGCCGGGAAGGATGTCATGGAACTGGTTGAGCAGCAATGTCTTCCAGATGCGATCAATCCGCTCAGTCGGGTACACATAGTCGGCAGCTTCGAGCGAAGCCACGGCACCGCGATATTCAACCGTGCGCAACATCGGTTCTTCCTTTCGACATCCGCGTTTCATCCCCTGCTGAGAGGTCAACGTATTGCGATCCAGCCCGAAATAGACTTCGCCTTTCCATC
>ENA-OQKF01001071-OQKF01001071.1-human-gut-metagenome-genome-assembly--contig:-NODE-1071-length-13476-cov-2.983295_pt1 | contig 13476 bp, 14 predicted proteins | sample MGYA00242617_ERZ504784 | MGnify/ENA primary metagenome ERZ504784 (study PRJEB26092, sample SAMD00036364) | human gut metagenome | host: Homo sapiens | study: EMG produced TPA metagenomics assembly of... | reverse complement strand
ATCCGGTTGTATTAAAGAATCCAGAAGGAGCTGTAGAATTTGAGCATGTTCATTTTGGCTACAATCCGGAGCATACAATTATTCATGATTTCAGTGTAAAAGTAGAACCTGGACAGAAAATTGCAATTGTAGGACCGACCGGAGCCGGCAAGACAACGATGGTAAAATTACTGATGCGTTTTTATGATGTGTCAGGTGGTTCCATCAAGGTAGATGGACATGATATCCGCGAGTTTGACAGAGGAGAACTGCGTCGTATGTTTGGTATGGTACTTCAGGATACATGGCTGTTCAAAGGAAGTATTGAAGACAATATCCGTTATGGCAAATTGGATGCTACACATGAAGATGTGGTGAAAGCAGCGGATGCAGCTTATGCACACCGGTTTATCCAGACTCTGCCGGGTGGATATGGTATGGAGCTGAATGAAGAGGCAAGTAACGTATCCCAGGGACAGAAACAGCTTCTGACGATTGCAAGAGCGATTCTTGCAGATCCGAAGATTTTGATCTTAGATGAGGCTACAAGTTCGGTCGATACACGTACTGAGGTGCGTATTCAGAAAGCAATGGATAACCTGATGAAAGGGCGCACAAGCTTTATTATCGCGCACCGTCTGTCTACGATTCGTGACGCAGATCTGATCCTGGTCATGAAAGAGGGAGATATCGTGGAGATGGGCAGACATGAAGAACTACTTGCGAAAAATGGATTCTATGCGGATCTGTATAATTCACAGTTTGAACAGACTGCTTAAAAAGGAATTTTGAAACATGAATGTGGAGCCGGGAAGGCTGTCAGATTAAGGGCAGTTTCCTGGCTTCATTTAAATTAAGTATTTTATAAGATTTCTATGGTTGTGCGAAGGACGGATTCTATAGTATAATGTAAATTCGTAAGGAGCTAAAGAGAAATGTTAGAAGAAAAACCAGAATATAAAAAACGAAAAAAATATACGAAAAGACGTCAGCAAGTTATCAGACAGTTATTTTTTACAGGAGTGGCAGTCGTTGTTGTTATCATCGGTTGTGCAACATGGGCATTAAAGTCTGATAATATGGCAAGAAAGGCTGATATACAGGCAAAGACATCTCAGACCGGCAGAAAAGCGGATGCAGCAAAGACATCGGTTGAGAATGGGGTACAGGCGAACAGTAAAGCTGTGAAAGAGAAGACAGATGATAAGGATACATCAGATACGGCTAAGAAGACAGAGACGGCAGAGGAGCGAATTGCAAGGGTAAGACAGGAAGCAGTTACGGCAGGATATCCGGAGAAGGTCATTGAACTTCTGGATAAGAATCCGGAGACGGTACAGTTTGTGGAAGATTATGGAAAGAAGAAAGATCAGGCACCGGCTGCAACTGTGGAAGCAGAAGATGGTTATTCCGGTATGTTTCCGGAGATTCTCCAATGGGATGAAAGATGGGGATATTCTCCATACGGAACGAGTATTATTGCAGTAAGCGGCTGCGGTCCAACTTGTGTTTCTATGCTGGTCGTAGGGCTTACCGGAGATAAGACAGTGACTCCTTCAGTAGTTGCTGATTACGCAACACAGAACCATTATGTAGATGAGAATAATGATACGACCTGGGCATTTATGACATCAGGCGTGGAACATTGGGGACTGACGTGCCGTGAGAGTAATGGGAATGAGAGCGAGATCGCAAAAGAACTGGAGGCAGGGCACCCGGTCATCTGCAGTATGCGTCCGGGAGACTTTACAGATATCGGACATTTTATCATATTGACATCTTATAATAATGGAAATGTCACGATTTGTGATCCATTCAGCCTTGAAAATTCCAAGAAAAGCTGGAATTATTCCCAGATCAGTTCCCAGATCAAAGCAGTTTGGGTATATTCAAAATAATTCATAAAAATTCATAAAAATACAGCCTCTAAATAAAAGTAGAGGTTGTATTTTTTTAGAAAATGGGTTACAATTGTTTAAATGTATACAATAACACAATATAAAAAGACATCCCAAAGATACGGGAGGGCGCAAGGAGGGACCCTGGAATGAGTAATAATGAGGTCATGAAATTAGAAGAAGATAAAGATTTAAAAGGAGAATTTGAGGAGCTTTGCAAAGCCCTTCGTAATAACCATAGAATTAATCCCAATCTTTATGTAGAATATGATGTAAAGCGTGGACTGCGTGATTCAGCTGGAAAAGGAGTCCTGACAGGACTGACTGAAGTTTCAGATGTAACAGGATATAATCTGATCAACGGACGTAATATTCCGGCAGAGGGACGTCTTTATTATCAGGGAATTAATGTTAATGATATTGTAGACAGTCTGAAAGACAGAAAATTTGGATTTGAGGAGACTGTATATCTGTTGATGTTCGGACATTTACCAAATAAGACAGAACTGGAACATTTCCTGGATGTAATGTTTGAATTACAGGAGCTGTCCGGACGATTTGTCCGTGATGTTGTTATGAAAGCTTCTAATGAGAATATTATGAATGCGATGCAGCGTTGTGTATTGACACTGTATTCTTATGATGAGAATCCGGACGATATTTCTCCGGAAAATGTACTTCGTCAGGCACTTGAGCTGATTGCAAAACTGCCACTTATTGCCGTATATTCTTATCATTCATATAGACATTTCCGTAAAGATGAGATGCTCTTTATCCGTAACCCGGAGAAGGGATTGTCATTGGCAGAGAATATCCTTCTGATGCTCAGACCAAAGGGAGAATATACAGAACTTGAGGCAAAGGTACTGGATATTGCGCTTGTACTTCACGCAGAGCATGGCGGTGGTAACAATTCCACGTTTACAACGCATGTAGTAACATCTTCAGGAACAGATACTTACTCTTCAGTAGCAGCTTCTATCGGTTCTCTGAAAGGACCTAGACATGGTGGTGCGAATCTGAAAGTTCAGAATATGTTTGATGATATTAAAGCTCATGTGAAAAACTGGGGAAATGAAGAAGAAGTGGGTGCTTATTTACACAAGATTTTGAATAAAGAAGCATTTGACCATTCCGGACTGATCTATGGTATGGGACATGCGGTTTATACATTGTCTGATCCAAGAGAGGTAATCTTGAAGAGATTTGCCAAAGCTCTTGCAGAAGAAAAAGGACGGATGAAAGAGTTTGCTCTCTATGAGCTGGTAGAGAGTCTTGCAGGTAAGATGATCAAAGAGCAGAGAAATCTTCAGAAAAATGTCTGCGCAAATGTAGACTTTTACAGTGGATTTGTGTATTCTATGCTTGGTATTCCACAAGAACTCTTTACGCCAATCTTTGCAATTGCCAGAATGCCGGGATGGAGCGCACACCGACTGGAAGAGTTGACAAATGCGAACAAAATTATCCGTCCGGCTTACAAATATGTGGGACATCATACAGAATTTGAGACAATGGAAGAGCGCAGCGCAGAGAAGATTACAGATGAAGATGTAAAAGAAGAGCCGGAAAAGTGTAAGAAAGAAGAAAAAGGGAAAAAATAAAAAATATATAGATACAGGAGCATGGAATATGGAAGAGAAGCAGGAAAAGAGCAGAATAGACAGACAGTTTGATTTTATCCGGGAGATTGATAAGGAAAAGTTTATTACAAGACAGACTTTTTTATCAGATGCAAAGCGGCGTGAAAACGATGCGGAGCATGCATGGCATATGGCGATCATGACGTTGCTTTTAAGTGAGTATGCCAATGAGGAGATTGATGTTCTTCGGGTTATCAGTATGCTTCTTATCCATGATCTTGTAGAGATTGATGCCGGAGATACTTATGCATATGATGAGGAAGGAAAGCAAACTCAGAGAGTACGGGTAGTAAAGGCAGCAGACCGGAACTACAGAATCCTGCCGGAAGATCAGGGGGAAAAGCTTCGTGAACTTTGTGAAGAATTAGAGGAGGCTCAAACGCCGGAAGCTAAGTTCGCTCACGTGGTGGATAATGTTCAGCCGGCGATGCTGAATGATTATACAGAAGGAAAAGACTGGATTGCCAAGGGTGTGCGGTTAAGCCAGATACTGGAACGCAATGCACATACAGCAGAAGGTTCACAAAAACTGTGGGATTATGCATATACAAACTTTATTGAGCCAAATGTAAAAACCGGTAAGATTAAAGATGATACAAAGTAGATAGATTAGAATATAAACAATCATAAATGCCATACAGACTGACAGATATCTGGAATCAGGATATTTATAGTCTGTAGGGCATTCTTGTTTATCATTTTGAAAGCCGCTGATAGAACTGCTCATAAAAATCCACATCTTCTATGTAGGGGAGAAGATAAAAAGTCTGAAGTATCTGAATACTGAGTGCCTTTATCTTTTCACTGTCTTCGGATGTCATAGCATAGTTTTGTAACGGTTTGAGATAGTAGTGCCAATCGGATACAAATTTTTCGTGCCTTGAAAAATCCGGCTCATCAATCCATTTACGGACTTTGATCTTTGCCTTGCCGGGTTTTGGACATTCGTGAGTCTGGAGAAAATATGAAAAAGAATCATTTTCATAGTAACGCCCCAGTGGAAAGAGCCGGCAGAATCCCGGACGGAAAGGGTGTATGCTGCAACGGCCATTTTTATTCAAATACGTGCAGGAATCGGTATTTACATTCATTTTAAGGTGAGGCAGGATCAGTCCGTCTACGACACCAAGTTCCAGGGAAGAAGCAAGAAGAGCCGCAGGCGTGGTCTTAAGACCCGTGCATAACCGGTAAATATCATACGGGTCCAGAACAATAGAATCTCCCATACCCTGACAGCAGGAAGCACACCCCTGACATCCCATACAATCAGCTTTTACCATATCGTTGGCAGTATATAGTCTACCATCTGAAATTTCATTTAAATCAATATCTCTTAACATATTTAAGTCCTCGTTATTTTATTATCACAGGCATTCATGAAATGTAAAACTACCTGGATTTATTATAATAAAAATATTGAGATAATGTAAAGGAAAAACAGTGTTTTTGTACCTTTCGAAAGGAAATGTATGGACTTTAAAAATTTACTGTGTTAAAATGTAACAGTGATGAGATATGAAAACAAAGGAGTGTAAATATATATGAGCAAGAAGATCAGAACGGAGGCGGTTGACTATCTTTTTAGCGCCATCTTAAGTCTGGAGAATAAGGAAGAATGTTATACATTTTTTGAAGATATCTGTACGATCAATGAGCTGTTATCGTTGTCTCAGAGATTTGAAGTTGCAAAGATGTTAAGAGAGCACAAGACTTACCTGGAGATTGCAGATAAGACAGGAGCTTCCACAGCAACGATCAGCCGTGTGAACCGTTCATTAAACTATGGCAATGATGGATATGATATGGTATTTGAACGAATTGGCATGGGAAACGAAGAAGAAAATAAATAAGAAGAAAAAATTCAGATAGAATAATGAGAATGATATCAGGGACTGTTTCGGAAAAGAAACAGTCCCTTTGTTTAAGTGAGAATTATTTCTCTACATATTTTCTGGAAAGAGCGTAAGATCCGATCCATCCAACTAATGTTACGATAGTCAGGATAAACAGAAGAATCCAGGCACTTGTGTATGCTCCTGTTCCGTCATAAATCGCAGCAACCATAAGAGAACCGCATGTCAGACCAACCTGAGTAAAGCTGTTTGCAATACCATAAGCCTGTCCATATTTCTTTGTACCAAATACAGCAGCTGTTACAAGTGGTGGAGTTACAGTTCCTATGGCATCTCCAAGTCCGAAGAGGACTGCCATAATATAAAGTATTGTTACATTGCTTCCCATTAACATGAAGATGAAAGATACTGCGAATGCAACACATCCACATACAGTACTGACAACAACACCGAAACGGTCATTTAACCATCCAAGTACGATCTTGCCAAAGATACCAACCATTGAGTAGATGGAAATAATTGCAGCCTGAATTGCCGGTCCGTGCATCTCTTCAATTGCCGGTGGGAATTGTCCCAGAGAACCGGAGTTAATAAGACCGTTGCAAAGCATACCGATCAGCATTAACCAGAAGAAGAATTTTGGCCAGCACTGCTGAACTTCTAAAGAAAGATCGGACTCTTTTTTATCAGAAGATTTATCAGCAGTTTTTGTATCGGCTTCGTCACTTCCGTATGGTTTCAGTCCCATATCCTCAGGACGTTTACGAAGGATGAAGAAAGCAGCTGGAAGAGCGATTACAAGTACGATCAGAGCCATGATCTGGTATGTATGTCTCCAGCCATATTTTTCAAGTAACATAGTTACAATCGGACTGAAGATTGTACCGCCAACTCCGATACCAGCCATTGCAATACTCATTGCAAGACCACGTTTTTTAGCAAACCAGTTTGTGATCATCATACTTACTGGGATCAGTGCAGAATTTAACCAGAATACTCCAATGAATACAGAGGAGATATACAGGTGAATTGCATTCTGAGCCAGTGAGTAAGAGGCGTAAGAGAGTGCGAATCCGATAATGCTGATGCATTGGATTTTACGCATATCGCCTTTTGCAAGTCTGGAAGAAACCATAGGGGAAATAAAAATTCCCAGTCCTTGAAGGATTGTATTTGCAAGAGTAAATCCGCTTCTTGAAAGACCAAGTTCTTCTGTTACCTGAATGAGGAATTTGTTACTAAGTGCCATGATTGGAGGTACCATTGTACATGTGATGAGAAGACATCCAATTACAATGTACCAGCCATAGTGTATTTTCTTCTTTTCAATAGTCTTATTCTCCTTGTTTGTTTAACCAGTTGAATGCACAGGTTGCGTGTACAGCAGCTCCGTACGGAAGAGCATCTTCATTGAAGAGGACTCCTGGGTTGTGGTGCTGTACCGGACATCCGTCTACCTTTGCTTCTATCATGAAGTAAGTTGTTGGTACATGTTCAGAAATAAAAGCAAAGTCATCGGAAGGTGTTACCATATAATTAGTTTTTCCGATGATTCCCGGTTCAATTTCAGAAGCATAACCGGCTAATTCCTTTGTCATCTCAGGATCGGAGTATGTAGAAGGAACATCGGAAAGTACTTCATAGTCAACGGTTGCACCAAAAGCTTTTCCCTCATACTCGCAGATTTCATGCATTCTGCTGACTAGTTTCTCGCGAAGCTCTTTGTTGTAAGTACGAAGAGTTCCCATCAGAACAGCCTCGCCTGGGACAATATTCGGTGTTGCTCCTGCGTTAAATGCGCCAAATGTCAGGATTGCACGCTCAGCAGATGGTGTCTCACGTGCGATCAGGTTCTGAAAAGCACTGTAAATGTGAAGACCAACATTAATTGGATCGATACCAAGTTCCGGCATTGCTCCATGACAGCCATTTCCATGAACGGTAATCTTGAATCCGTCACAGGAAGAGGTCATATAACCAAGTCCGTAATTCAGGGCTGGTTTGGAAGAACGCCAGCCATGTGTCATTGTAGTTCGTCTGTTAGGACAGGAGAATTCAGTTAGTTATTTGCGAGAGCTGGATTCTAATTACATTCGGTTGGAAAGCATGATGATGGAAATGTTTGGAAATGGTATCACAGAATTTTCACTTCACAGATATCATTATGGAATGGAGATTCTTGCAACCAAAAAAGATGTTCTTAAAATAACGGAGGATCTGTCAAGAGATGGATTGTTCGCAGAACTTAAGAAACGAAAGACCGGCTGGAACTTTTGTATTGGCTATGGTTTTGGAGCAGGAATCGCCCAGGCAAGATTGAATGCGTTGAATGCATGCCATGAGGCAGAACTAAAAAAGAATACGAGCTATGTAGTAACAGAAAAGGAAGAATTGATCGGCCCTCTTGGAGTGGAGGCAACTGAGACATTTATGGTTGATAATCAGTCTTACCGGGATATTAAGTCAAAACTATCACCGATCACGGTCAGCAAAGTTATGTCTGCCTTGGAGACATCTGCAGAAAAAGAGATTACAGCACAGGAACTTGCGTTCAGGTTAGGAGTTACAAAAAGAAGTGCGAACCGTTTTCTGTCAACATTAGAGCGTGAAGAAATATTGAAAGTTGCATATAAAAAGAGAACTACTTCCAGAGGAAGACCGGAGAGTGTATTTGTGCGAAAAGAAAAGTAGCCGATGATGGCTACTTTTTTTTGTGTACTGGTTCTGGTAATTCATCAATAATCCTTTCAATCAGAGCTTTCTTTGCATATACATCAAAGCTAAGAGAAGAAATTAGAGAAAATAACTGCAGATATTCCCGGTCACTGTCAGAGAGACCTTCCATATCTTTGAAAGTATTCTGAGAAGTCTCGTATGCTTCGCGGACTTCATCTTTTAAGTTCTGAATCTGGCTCTTTGCTGTGTCGCAGACTTCTTCGTAGATAGATGCAACATCGACAGCACTGTCTGTATCAAAATACTTTTCCGTAATTGGAGTAAGAATCGTCTCAATATCCTTGATGGACAGGATCGTTTTAAAATAATAGATAAAAATCATGACAACCACATGTTCTTTGGAATACTTCTTCTTAACCGGTGGTGGGAGAAGGTTGTTCTTTGCATAATTATTGATCATTGTTTTTGTCAGAATCTTATCATCATCGTACCGCTTACTGGAGCTTAACTGTTCGTCCATAAAGCTGGTCACCTGATCCATATATAATTCAATATTCGGTATATCCTCAGAGCGTACATAATCCATATTGGAAATACCTTCTAACATGCTGTCCAGTAGTTCATCCATATTAATCTTCATAATTGTCACCTCAATATAGATATTATATAGTAATAAAAACTATATGACAAGCAAAAAATAAAATATTCACACATTGTTAAGAAAATAACATAACGAGCTAATGAGCAGTTAAAAATAGGTTAGATTAGTGGAGAAGAGTACGTGTGTGGGGTAAGATGAATGCAAGAAAATTGCGAGGAGGCAACGAAGATGATCAATGCAATTTTAGCAAAATCTTAACATATGTATGTGATATAATAGGAGCACCTAAAGAGGTGTATTGCGTCATCACTTTGGCAGTGGAATGGAGAACATCTATATGAAAATTTTGAAAAATATAATTATTACGGCTGCAATGCTGGCAGCAGCGACAGCTATATGTTTTATTTTGAGGCCGCTTGTTCCGACAGACACGCATGTGCCGCTTATTTATGTGTTGGCAGTACTTTGTGTATCCAGACTTACAGAAGGATATTTTTATGGGGTGCTGGCATCTATGGTGGCAGTTGTGTGAGTCAATTATATATTTACCTATCCATATTTCCAAGTGGATTTTACTGTGACCGGCTATCCGCTTACATTTATTGTAATGCTGACAGTATCTATTTCAGTAAGTGCATTGATGACTCAGATCAAGATGCAGGAGCATGTGCGGTTAAAGGCAGAAAAAGAGAGGATGAGAGCAAATCTTCTAAGAGCAGTGTCTCACGATATCCGGACGCCTCTTACTTCTATAGAAGGAGCAGCGGCTGGAATTATAGATAATAAAGATGTTTTGACAGAGGAGCAGAAAGAAGAGCTGCTTTTGAACATCAAAGAAGAGGCACAGTGGATGGTACGGATGGTGGAGAACCTGTTATCCATTACCCGGATGAATGATGAAGGAACAAGACTTACGACACACGAAGAACTGGCAGAAGAGATTGTCAGCAGTGCAGTTGTAAAGTTTTCAAAGCGTTTCCCGGACATAAAAGTCGAGGTGGATATTCCAGAAGAAGTTGTTATTGTTCCGATGGATCCAATCCTGATCCGGCAAGTCATTGTGAATATTATGGAAAATGCTGTGATGCATGGAGGATCGACGACGCAGGTGAAGGTAACCGTATCTGCGAATGAAACAGAAGCTATATTTTCTATTGAAGATAACGGGAAAGGAATTGATGGAAAGATTCTGCCGATGTTATTTACAGGTCAGATCAGCCACCGGGAAGGTGAGACGTACGATAATAAACGGAGTATGGGAATCGGACTTTCGGTATGTAAAAGTATTATAGATGCGCACAGGGGAAAAGTCTGGGCAGAGAATAAGATAGATGGCGGAGCAAAGATTTCATTTACATTACCGCTTGAGGAGGAAGAACAGAATGGAGATTAAAGACCGTGTATTAATAGTAGAAGATGATAAAAATATTCGAAAGTTTATACAGACGATCCTGGAGGCCAATGATTATGATGTGATTGCGACTGAGACAGGAAAGGAAGCATATAGTCTGATCACTTCCAGATGTCCAGATGTGGTGATCTTGGATCTGGGACTTCCGGATATGGACGGAATGAAGATTTTAACAGAAGTCCGTGCGTGGTCCAATATGCCGATTATTGTAGTTTCTGCCAGAGATCATGAAAAAGATAAGGTAGAAGCGCTCGATATGGGAGCTGATGATTACATAACAAAACCATTTGGAACATCAGAACTTCTTGCAAGGATCCGGGCTGCGATCCGACATTTCCGGGGAACAAGCAAGAATCAGGGAGAGAGGCAGAAGGTCACATTTTTAAATGGAAAATTGGTGATAGATTATGATAAACACCGGGTCTATGTGGAGGAACAAGACGCAGGATTGACCCAGAATGAGTTCCGGTTATTAAGTCTCCTTGGAAAATATGCAGGCAAGGTTCTGACATATGATTACATGATGAAAGAAATCTGGGGACCAAACATGAAGGGGGATAACCGTATCCTGCGTGTGAATATGGCAAATATCCGTAGAAAAATCGAAAAAAATCCCGGTCAGCCACAGTTTATATTTACAGAAGTCGGAGTGGGATACCGTATTATAGAAACAGATTCTTAGTTAGTCAGTGAAAGTGATTGTTCAACACAGAAACAATCACTTTTCGGTTTCATAGGTCATTGCGCTTCGTTTTTATCTTTGTTATAATTATGAAATATGATTTGGAATATTCTTGGTTATTGGAAGACAGGAGGATTAAGGTGCGGGCAACAGTACTTTGTTATAATTTAAAAGGGACAGCAAAAGGTCGGAAGATTGGATTGATTTTTGGATTTTTAGGCTACAGAGTCCGTCATGTGGAGAAAGAAGAATACTTGCTTCCGGTCGGTGAAGTTGCAGAAGGCAGAACAACGGAATCAATAAATGAAGAAGCTGGTGTTAAAACGAAAGAAATAGAAGCTGTATTTCAAGAGGAGATGCTCTTAATGTGTCCGGAAAATGAGCGTATGCTGGATCAGGCATTGCAGCGTATGAGAAAAGAAAAAGTTCAGGTTCCGTTAAAAGCCGTTTTGACAGAGATGAATAAGAACTGGACATCGGTGGCACTTCATGACGAGATCATGCGAGAGCATGAGAAGATGACAGGTGGAAAATAATAAGAAAGGAAACGAAAAGAACTTGAATATATATGATACGTTAAATGATAAACAGAAGGAAGCAGTCTTTCACACGGAAGGACCGCTTCTTATTTTAGCAGGAGCGGGATCAGGTAAGACAAGAGTCCTGACCCACAGGATTGCGTACCTGATTGAAGAAAAAGGCGTCAATCCATGGAATATTTTGGCAATTACATTTACGAACAAAGCGGCAGCAGAGATGCGGGAACGTGTGGATAATCTGGTTGGGTTCGGCTCAGAAAGTATTTGGGTGAGTACATTCCATTCTATGTGTGTGCGGATACTAAGACGCCATATTGCATTGCTTGGATATGACACGAATTTTACAATTTATGATACAGATGATCAGAAGACACTGATGAGGGATGTGTGCAAGTTGTTACAGATTGACACAAAAATCTACAAAGAGCGTATGCTGATCGGAACCATTTCTCATGCAAAAAATGAGATGTTGACTCCGGAAGAATTTCGGCTTCAGGCGGGCGGAGATTTTCATCAGAAAAAGATTGCGGATGTGTATGAAGAGTATGAAAAGCAGCTCCGAGCTAACAATGCACTGGATTTTGATGATCTGCTTTTAAAGACAGTTCAGCTATTCCAGACACAGCACGATGTGTTGGAATATTATCAGGAGAGATTCCGCTATATTATGGTAGATGAGTACCAGGATACGAACGGGGTGCAGTTTGAGTTGGTACGTCTGCTTGCTTCCAGGTATCAGAATCTGTGTGTAGTCGGAGATGATGATCAGTCTATTTATAAATTCCGTGGGGCAGATATCCGTAATATTCTGGATTTTGAGAAAGTATTTACAAAGGCAGCAGTCATTAAATTGGAGCAGAATTATCGCTCCACAGCAAATATCCTGAATGCAGCAAATGCTGTGATCAGCCACAATCACGGAAGAAAGGACAAGACGCTGTGGACAGACAATGAAGATGGTGATAAGATTGCATTTCGTCAGTTTGATACTGCATTCGATGAGGCGGAATACATAGTATCCGATATAAAAGAACACGTGGAAAAAGGCGAGTGCGACTATCAGGACAACGCCATTTTATATCGTACGAATGCACAGTCCCGTATGTTTGAAGAAAAATTCGTAACAGCAAATATTCCATATAAGATTATTGGCGGTATTAATTTCTATGCAAGACGGGAAATTAAAGATATTCTTGCATATTTAAAAACCGTAGATAATGGTCAGGATGACCTGGCGGTGCGAAGAATTATCAATGTACCAAAAAGAGGAATCGGTCTTACCAGCATTAATCGTGTGCAGGAGTATGCTGCGATGCATGAAAAAGGATTTTATGAATGTCTTAAGGGAGCTGACCTGATTCCGGATATCGGAAGAGGCGTGTCAAAGCTTGAGTCATTTGTAGCATTGATCGAGCACTTTAAAGTAGATGCAAAGGAATTGACACTTCATGAACTGATGCAGGAAATTATTGACGAAACCGGATATATCGAGAGCATTCAGGCAGAGGGTGAGATAGAGGCTCAGGCGAGAATTGAAAATATCGATGAGCTTTTGAATAAAGTCGTTGCTTATGAAGAAGTATGCGAAGAGCATGATGAACCGGTAACACTGAGTGGATTTCTTGAGGAAGTCGCTCTGGTGGCAGATATTGACAATCTGGATGAGAACAGTGATTATGTGGTGCTCATGACTTTACACAGTGCGAAAGGACTGGAATTTCCACGCGTTTATCTTGCCGGAATGGAAGACGGACTGTTTCCAAGCTATATGACCGTGACGGCCGATGATCCGGACGAATTGGAGGAAGAGCGAAGACTTTGTTATGTAGGTATCACAAGAGCCCAGAATGAACTGACTATGACTTGTGCAAGAAAACGTATGGTCCGCGGTGAGACGCAGTATAATAAAATGTCACGTTTCTTAAAGGAAGTTCCGCTGGAACTGATATCTACGGGAAATAAATTTTCAGGAAATGGAAAAAGTCTCACAGACCACGCGGATCATGAAGAACCGGAAAGAAAAACGGACTACCAGATGGCGAGACAGGCATTTAAGACGAAAGCATTTGCAGCAGTACAGCAGGGAAAATCCTTTGGAAAGCCTGCAGGGGGAAAGCTGGAGTATGGAGTCGGTGACCGTGTACGCCATAAAAAATTTGGAGAAGATACAGTTTTTTCGATAATCGCAGGAGGA
>ENA-OQKF01001067-OQKF01001067.1-human-gut-metagenome-genome-assembly--contig:-NODE-1067-length-13497-cov-3.489005_pt1 | contig 13497 bp, 9 predicted proteins | sample MGYA00242617_ERZ504784 | MGnify/ENA primary metagenome ERZ504784 (study PRJEB26092, sample SAMD00036364) | human gut metagenome | host: Homo sapiens | study: EMG produced TPA metagenomics assembly of... | reverse complement strand
AGCTTCTATGATACCTTTGATATGGATCGGTTTGCTGCGCTGATGGAGCAGATGGATCTTACCACGGCACGGACCGTGGAGAAGATGTCGCGCGGTGAGAATATGAAGTTTCAGCTTGCATTTGCCCTCGCACACAAACCGAGGCTTCTTCTTTTAGATGAGCCGACTGCGGGGATGGATCCGATCTTCCGCAAGGAATTTTACAGGTTGCCCCGGCAGCAGTTGGAAGTGCTGGACTGTTCCGTGATCATGTCGTCGCACTTAGAGGATGACATCCGGAAAGAATTGGATTATATCGGAGAGTTTGAGCATGGGGAATTTACTTCGTTTTATGAGAATGCATAAGGCGTTGTGGCAGTGAAGGTTATGCGGTGAGATGGCAATGGTTGAGTGAAGTGCAGAAAAATGTGCTTGAATCGAAACACATGGGTATTATGTGTAAAAGATAGGAGTGTCGAGGATGACGATAGAGGATAAGAAGCAACAGGAAAATTTGAAGAATTTTGACCGGAATTTAAAGGCGAGCACGGACCAGCTGGCATGGTTTTTATACTGGATGTTTGCAGCTGTTGTGCTAGTGTTAGGGATGACGCTGATTTTTGATGGAATATTTTATCGGGATGCGTGGCTGATACTGTGCTATGTGTGGATGGTCGTTTTTATGGATAACTATGTATTGGCACCGTATCAATGGAGCAATGAAGCCTTCAGCAGGAGGATGCAAAAATCGGATGCGGTTTCAAAAATACTTCGGTTTGTTCCGGTTTCGGGAAAAAACTACTTCCGTGTGAGGATGCAGTATCTTTGGAAGTTTGTGTGGAAATTTGGCGCATTTGCCATGCTGATCGTGATCGGAAGCATGAGCTTTACGCAAAAAATTTCTCTTGTGAGGGTGATGGAAGGTGTTCTTTTATTTTGGGCCGGACCGATGCTCATTGGGTATATTGAGTTGAAGGAATCACTTTTTTGCAGATAATGCCTAAAAGAACAAAGTGCCTGACACAATAAACATCATATAATATGCTGAATTCCCTCACAGATCCTGCGGGCAACCACCGGATTGTTCATGGTATACAGGTGAATTCCATCGGTATCGTTTGCCAGCAGATCAATGATCTGGCTTAACGCATACGACATACCCGCATCAAATAAAGCTGCCTTGTTATCTTCAAATTTATGAATGATCTTCTGGAAACGCTCCGGGAAAGAAGCTCCGCACATCGTAATCATTCGCTTGATCTGCGCGGCATTGATGACCGGCATGATGCCAGGAACAATTGGCACATTGATATCCGCAATCCTGCAGTCCTCCACAAAACGGTAAAACTGTGTGTTGTCAAAAAACAACTGGGAAAGCAGCACTTCTGCTCCGGCATTTACCTTTTCCTTCAGGTGGCGGATCTCTTCAATCTTATTGGCAGATTCCGGATGACATTCCGGGTAGCAGGCACCTAAAAAGCAGAAATCCCCCTTCGGTTTCAGATAGGAAATGAGGTCGGATGCATGCTTAAAATCATCTTTTTCGGTAAGATCCGGATTTCGGTCTCCGCGCAGTGCCAGCACATTCTGGATGCCTTCTGCGGTAAGGATTCTGGCAAATTCATCAATTTCTGCCCGGTTGTAATGCAGACAGGTCAGGTGCACAACCGGCTCCACATGGTAGTTCTGCTTAATCTTTTTGGCAAGTTCAATCGTGCGGTTACAGTTTAAGCTGCCGCCCGCACCAAACGTCACGCTGATAAAATCCGGCTGCAGTTCGCACAGCACATCAAGTGTCGCATCAATATTTTTCAGTTCACTGTCCTTTTTCGGAGGAAATATCTCAAAAGATAGGCTTTTTTTATGATTACATGCGTCAGAAATTTTCATTTTAATACCGTCTTTCGTTCAAAATTATTGTAATTACCCTGATTATAGCAGAAAAAAATAAAACGGTATAATACATAAATGATGCATTTCTCCATAGATTCAGGCTATAGCAGGAAAAATCAGCGATACGCCTGGAATCAGCACGACGCGGGAGCAGTTCTTTTAAGAAAAATGGAGTCCAAAGATCTGATTGGAAAAGAAAAAAGAACACATAGTTTTACAGATAATAAACATAATAAAATTACAGCGTAAAAATGCAACAATTCTTATAAGAGAGTTGCATTCTCTGGATGAAGGGGAATAAACATGGAGGTTCTTATGCTGAAACTGAGCTTGAAACCGGGCGAATACATTACATTGGGAGATAACATTAAAATTATTTTCTCCGGAGGCTCTGCCAACAACATACATCTGCTGGTGGATGCACCGCGCGAAATAAATGTTGCCAGAAACAGTGCGGGCAAAGACAAAAAGCCATCGCCTTATTATAAAGAAAAAGGAATTTCAAAAACAGCACAGCGTGAGATTGCAGAAATTCTCATGCGCGAAAAGCGCAACCAGTCGCATGTCAGCGGGGAGGAGACCGTGACATACAAAAAACGGTAATAAGCAAGGCGATCCTGGGGACATATAGAAAATTTTTGCTCTGTTATGTCCCACTTTTTTGGCACAGTGGGACATATAGAATCATTCCTCTGCATTATGTCCCTTATGTCTGCGGCAATGGGACGTATAGCGTTTTTTCTGGCATATATGTCCCAGGGAACAAAAGAAAAGGGACATAGTGAGTAAGTTTTCATGTATATGTCCCAGTGAGCAAAAGAAAAGGGACATAGCCGATAAGTTTCCATGCATATGTCCCAGCGAGCAAAAGAAGAAGGACATAGCTGGTAAGTTTCCGTGCATATGTCCCACAAGCAAAAGAAGAGGGACATAGCCGATAAGTTTCCGTGCATATGTCCCACAAGAAAAAAGAAGAGGGACATAGCCAATAAGTTTTTATACATATGTCCCGAAAGAGAGAAGAAAAAAATTCAGTCAGCAGATTTTCATACATATGCCAATATCCAGAAGGCAATGTGCATAAAAAATCCCGCCACAGAGGGAGGAAAAGATATTCTGTGGCGGATCTATAAGAAAAATCGCTTTCGCGAATTGTTTTTAGTCGGAACTGACAGCACCCCAACACCGTTTGTTAAAATACAACAGCCCCTTTTGTTTTGGTGGTTTTATATTACCAGTGCATTATGAACAGGTTGTGACAACATGCTAAAGAGTTTATGAAAATTCGAAACAACTTATAAACTTAGGCATAAATTTCTCAGCATGGTTCCTGGGCAGCAGGCGATTTTTTAAGGGTTCCCCAGATATGTCGATTCATGGACATCTAGTGTGTGATTGCTTATACAAAGACTTTTCTGTGCAAATCCGGAGATATCCGAACATTAAAATTTCCCTGTCCGAACAAGCCTCTTAAATCAATGTAAGTCGAGAATTACAATGAAAAGATTGGAGCAGTTAGTGGACAATAACAAACAATTAACTTTTCAATAAGCTGTGGATAGGTTATACTATTCATAGCTTATTTTTGTGGAAAAGCAGGGGGGCTTATATGGCAAACAGTTTAAAATTACCGGTTGGAATTGAAAATTTTGAAGAAATCCGAAAGTTTGGATTTTATTACATGGATAAAACAAAGCTTATAGAACAACTGGTGGAAACCGGAGGCAAAGTAACTCTTTTTACCCGTCCCCGCCGCTTTGGAAAAACATTAAATATGAGTATGCTGCGGGCTTTTTTTGAGGCAGGCGCGGATACGACATTGTTTGACGGGTTATATATTGCGGGAAACAAGGAAATTTGCGAACAATATATGGGAAAATACCCGGTCATATTTCTTTCACTCAAGAGCGTGGAAGGATTATCTTATGAGGATGCAAGGTATCGTATCACAGAGCTGGCAGGAAGAGAGGCACAACGTTTTTCATTTTTGTCAGAGAGTGACAAACTATCTGATAATGAAAAGGAGCAGTATCAGGCAATTGTCGCATTGCATAATGGCAAATATTCTATGGATGAGAATATACTGACATCAAGCATATATATACTGTCACATTTATTGCATAGGCATTATGGACAAAAAACCGTAATCCTCATAGATGAATATGATGTTCCACTGGATAAAGCGTTTCAGAATGGCTATTATCGGGAGATGGTTTCACTCATCAGGGGACTTTTCGGAATGGCTTTAAAGACCAATGATAGTCTGCAGTTTGCCGTTTTAACAGGATGCCTGCGTATTTCCAAAGAAAGTATTTTTACAGGATTTAACAATTTCGAGGTTTTGTCGGTTTTAAATGTTCCGTATGATGAGAGTTTTGGATTTACGGACAATGAGGTTGAAAAACTTCTGGATGATTACACGTTTTCAGACCACTATCCGGAAGTTAAGGAGTGGTACGATGGTTATCATTTCGGAAACACCGATATTTACTGTCCGTGGGATGTTATCCGGTATTGTAAAAGCCTGTGTGCAGATCCGAACGCAATGCCAGAAGATTTCTGGTCGAATTCAAGCGGCAATGCCATTGTGCGTAGATTTATAGACAAAGCGGATGTCCAGACAAAAAACGAAATCGAGCGTTTGATTGCAGGAGAATGCATTGAAAAAGAAATCTCGCTGGAACTCACATATGATGAGCTTGATAAAAACATTGAAAATCTGTGGAGCGTACTTTTTACTACCGGATATCTGACGCATCAGGGACGTACAGAAAGCGGAAAATACCGCCTGACTATTCCCAACAGGGAAATTAAAAACCTTTTTATAAAGAAAATTAGGGAATGGTTCAGCGATGTGTCCAGGAATGACGGTAAAAAACTGGAAGAATTCAGCAATGCATTTTTGGAAAAAGATCCGGAAAAAATTGAGCAGATCTTCGGGGATTATCTGTGGAACACGATCAGCATAAGAGACACGGCAGCTGCAAAAGAAAAGAAAGAAAATTTCTATCATGGCATTCTGCTTGGTCTGCTGGGCTATAAAGCAACCTGGCTTACAAAGTCAAATGCCGAGTCCGGAACCGGCTACAGTGATATTTTGGTTGAGGTGCCGGACAACCGGACAGGAATCGTAATCGAACTCAAATATGCAGAAAATGGAGATATGGATGCGGCATGTGCCAAAGCACTGGAGCAGATAGAGGAAAAAGACTATGTGGATAGGCTGAGACAGGACGGAATGAGGAACTTTATTAAGTATGGAATTGCGTGCTTTAAGAAGGATTGTAAGGTTGTGGTTGGAGAATAGGACAGGGAAATTCAGGAAATGTTTAGTAGTTAATGGATGGTTGTAAAATGCACGGAAATATTAGAACCTTTGCTTCTGCAAAAGAATGTTTGAAAGTGGTTAAGGAGAATCTGAAAACATATGGAATTATTTTTTAGATATAGAAATGCCTTACATTTCAGGGTTGGGAGTCGAATCCTTTTTTAGAAAGCTGAAATACATGATTGGACTGAGCAATTTTCATTCCTATAAACCACAGTATATCGAACAGGAGATATGGGCAAAACTGATCACTTATAACATCATGGAAACTGTGATAAACTATATAGTGTTGGAAACAAACGATACAAAACATGCGTATAAAGTCAATTTTACAATAGCTGCACATATCTGCATCTGCAGAGTCTTTTTCTGTCTGAACATGGAGAAGGACAAATATGACGTGATGTCTTTATTGCCAAAGAAATTAATCCCTGTCTGGAATGATCTTCAGTACTCAAGACTTCAAGCAACCCATTTCTGGAAAACCACGATATTTCATATGTAAGGCTGCATAAACATCATTATCATTATAACTTTTTAAGAGGCAGATTCGCAATCAGCCTTTTGTTGTACCATAAACAGCAAGAAATTTTCCTGCTTTCAACTGGTTTGTGGATACAGGAACATGACTAATGCTATATTTCTATGAATATTCCCAACTCGTATCACTAACTAAGTGACATTGGTTCTGAACAGTTACTTTCTTTTTTCCAAGTATTCATAAATACATTGGATGCATGGATAAACAGTTAACCCTTCAATAAGCTGTGGATAGTTTATACTACTTATAGCTTATTTTGTGGAAAAGAAAGGGGGAGGTTTCTACACAGCATGATTCCTTTCCCCTCGCTGTTTGCATATTCCCAGACAATCATCTATGGCATCATGGGAAACGTTTATTAAATCTGTTGCGTTGTCTCCTATCAAGGAAACTCTTGAAAAAATCGTCTTTACGAATGGTTTTTCAGTCAAATGTCTGGGTGATTTTTCTGTAATCATTTGGAGCCATTCCCACATAGGATGAAAAAACCCGGTTGAAATACCGCTGATTTGGATATCCGACTAAATCGGAAATATCTGTTATTTTTTTGTCGGTTTCTTTCAGAAGGCGCTTGGATGCTTCCACTCTTTTTTCTGTTAAAATCATAGTAAAGTTTTTTCCTGTGTGTTGACGAATCAGACGGCTGACATAGGAAGGATTTCGCTGTACATATTCAGATACACTGGTCAGACTGATGGATTGATTGTAATTGGATTTTATATATTTCAATACCTGCTCAACAATAGTGTTTCCGTTTGTCTTATATTGGGTATTCACCAGTTTGCATATAGATGTGACAATCGGGAAAAATCTAGTTACAGAAAAATCCTTTTCCGTGCAGTTCTTTAGAGTATTTAATTTATCATAGATTTCATCTTTTAAATCATCGTTTTGCGATATTTCACGCAAAGTAAAGGAGATGGAGGAAAGCAGGAAAAAAAAGATTTCCTCACTTATAATTTTATTCCCAGATAAATCAGATGTAAAACTATCCAGACATTTTATGGCTTCTTTGGTGTTACCGGCTAAAATTTGTGTTGAAAGAAACTGCGTCTTTTCGTGAACATTAAACAGGTCATATGATTGTGTGCTTAAATCGTCATAGAAAATAATTAAATCATCGGAATGGTTCTCATAATGGGACTGGCATATGGTTATCTGACGCCTCAGAGTATTTAACTGGTTAAAATTATTGGAAAGGCTGCTTATGCTGATCTGGAATATAACATCATTTCCATCCAGTTCATTTAATAGAAGTTCCATATCTTTCATCATGGCATAATTTGAGATGCCATTATTATCTGAAGGATAAATCCAGTATAGAATATCTCCAATATTATATAACAGAGCCTCGGAATCTCTTTTTTTTATTGCCAGTTCTGCCAGATGTGAGTAATAATATTTTTCTTCTATTTGATTGGAAACAGCGTCTGTATGAAGATGACATTTTAAAACAACAAGTCTGAAATTGGTGATGTTTATGTGCAACAGATCTTTTTGCACAAGCAGTTGCTCCTCAGACAGTGGAGAGGGCCAGAAAAGCAACTCTTGCAAAAACTGATTCCTGATGTAAGATACATTTTCATTGAAATAATTTTGTAATACCTTATAATTATTTTCTCGCCGTTTTATGGATTCAAGTTTTGCAGTAGCATGACGTATGCATGATAATGTAGATTCCGGATCTATAGGTTTTAAAATATAATCAAATACATTATAACGGATTGCGGCCTGGGCATATTCAAATTCAGAATATCCTGTAACCAAAATTACGAGTATTTCCGGATAAGATTCCTGTATATATTGTGTCAGCTCAAGACCGTCTTTTACTGGCATCCGTATGTCGGATAGTACGATACTGGGATGTTGGCTTTCAATAATTTCTATTGCTCCCGGAACATCTGGTGCACATAAAATATCAGAAAAAGAAATAGAACTTTCTGATATAAGCCGGGCAAGTTTTCTGCGTTGAATTTCTTCGTCATCTACAATTAAGATTTTCATAGATCGCTCCTTTTTGGTATTTGTATAAGAATATGTGTTCCACCTTTGTTATTTTTTTGTATCGTAATTCCATAATTATTTCCGTATGTAAGACGGAGTCTTTTTTGTATATTCACTAGACCGACACCGCTGCATCCGGAAAGGTTTTTCTCAGAATCATCCGATGGATTCCAATGATTGATGTTATCCATAATTTCATCTGGAATTCCACCGCTGTTATCTTTTATGTGTAGAATAATAGATTTTTCATCAGAGTCTGCGGTAACGGTAATGATGACTTCGTTTAGGGAATTATGAAAACCGTGTATAATTGCGTTTTCGATCAAAGGCTGCAGTGTCAATTTCGGAATGGTATATGCATGCAGTTCTTCTGGTACATCAATCAGAACAAGCAGTTTATTCTGATAGCGGATTTTCTCAATGAATAAATAATTTCTCACGTATTCTAATTCCTTTTTCAGGGGAACAATATTTCTTTCTTTTATGGCAAACCTTAATAATTTGCTCAAAGAAATAATAGCTTCCTGTGCTTCCGTTTTTTTCTGCAAAGAAATAAGACCATTAATACAGTCAAGAGTATTGTATAAAAAATGAGGATTGATCTGTGCATATAAAGAGGCCAATTCGGCATCCTTTGTAGCAATCTCCTGAGCATGCAGGGAGGAAGTAAGTTGGGATACTCTGACAAGCATAGAGTTATACACGTCCTCAAGTTCTTCAAATTCACCCTTTACATTCATATGTATAAAAGATGCTTTTCCAAAAGAATCCGTAGAATTTAATTTCTTAATAAACTGATTAAAGCGGTTTGCAATTACTCCGTAAGCCAGGGTGATGGAACCTGTAATTAATAGCAGAGATATAGTGGTAAGGATAAGCAAGTGTCGTAGCAGTCGATAGGAGCCGGCATATAATTTTGAATCATTTACAATTCCCATAAGTATAAAGTTGCCATATTTTAATTTTGGAGAACTTATATGGTAATTGTAATGATATAAGGTCAGTTTATTTTTTTTTAATAGTTCACGGCAGTCAGAATCAGATAAAAGGGAAAAATTAGAGATAATTTCACCCTTTAAATTGGCAAAACAGTAAGAGGTCGAAGCTGATGGAGCGTAATATCCTATAGCATCCGAAAAGACCCGTTTACTTAGGCGTACCGAAAATAAACCTAGAAATTGATTCGGTTGAGATATCTGACTGTTGTATATGGCGCGAAAAAAATATAAGCTTTTACTTTGGGAATCCCAGTATAGATCTCCCTGTCCGTGGAGTGAAATAATATCATTTTTTAATAGACTAAGTAATGCGCTTGTGTGCTTCCGTTCCGTTTCATAAACAGCGGTTGTTGAAAAAAGATCCTCGTTTGCGTTCTGAATGGAGATGGTAATCATGGGATTAGAGGTTGCCCAACTGTTTATAATATAAGAATCTGAAGGCTGGTTCATGAAGTTATTTAAAATTTCTGCTAACTGCAATTGATCATTTGTCGATGGGGACACAAGGTTCTTTCGAAGAAATTGCTGTGTGGCATCAGAATAAATGATGGAATCAGTTGCATAATAAAGGGAATCAAAATACCTGTTAAAATTGTCAGTTTTATTCATAATAGCGTTTTGCGTTTCCGAGGTAAGTGTGTTTTTTATCTGGTGAAAGTAAACATTCCGGACGGAAAATGCAATAAGGATATATCCAATTATGGATAATGGAAGTACGGCTGTAAAATATAATTGTTTAATGCTGAGCATTTTTATAAAATTGCTGACTTTCTTTTTTATAACTTTCATTGCAGACCTCCTCTGTAGTCTATATATTTGTTAAGGCTATTATGTATTTTCCCTAATGAAAAGTCCAGATGATGTCAAAATCTGTGAATCAAATGTAAAATATTGTGCAGTACATTTCGTACATGGTGCATGTTATCATAATTATATCAAAAATTAAATGACATGGGAGGTAAAAAAGATGAGAAAAACAAAAAAAATTCTGGCGGGAATACTCGCAGCTGTGCTGGTAACTGGACTAGCAGGATGTGGGGCATCATCACCAGAAAAAACAGGAAGTTCGGACAGGACAAAAGTTTCGATGGTTATTTTTGGTGGGGGCGGACAGGATACATTTGATAATGCTGCTGCTAAATTTAATGAAATGCAGGATGAAATAGAACTTTCTATTCAGCCGGCAACAGGTGATTACAATCAGTATCTTGGTGCAAGGGCAGCTTCCAATGATCTGCCGGATATGTTTTGGCTGACTCCATATGCACAGGTACAACAGTTTGCAAAGAATGGGTATCTTATGGACTTGAGTGATCAGGAATTCACAAAAAAGGTATATGACTATTCGTTGAAAGCTACCAGTGATGATGGTAAAGTTTACGCATATCCACTTAGACAGGAATTCCTCGGAATCTTTTACAATACAGATTTGTTTGCGAAAGCAGGAATCAAAGAAGTACCAACTACATTTTCCGAATTAAAAGAAGACTGTAAAAAGCTTCAGGATGCAGGTATCACACCTTTTGCAGCTACTTATAAAGATTCCTGGACATTGAATCATGCATTCAGCTGTCTGGAAGGAGCGGCAGTTGATAAGAACGACAATATGGAAAGCTGGATAGAATCCATGAACAACGGATCTGGAAGTTATAAAACAGATAAGTCTGATAATGTATTCGCTTTTCTGGACTTAATGAAAGAAAATTCTGGAGGTAATTATATGGATTCGGATTCTACAGCCGGATTTACTGCTTTTGCGAATGGAGATGCGGCAATGCTGTTTTCAGGAGAATTTTCATTATTGAATGTATCCACCATTGATCCGGATCTTCCAATCGGATTATTTGCTGCACCTGTCACGGATGACCCATCGGATGCAAAATTGGATGTTGATGTTGGTGTTGCATGTGCCATTAATAGTCATACAAAAAATAAAGAGGCATGCTTAAAGGTTCTGGATTATTTAAGTGATGATACAAGTAAAGACGGCTGGTTCGCAAATACAAATGATACCATGGGAGAAGCTGTTCCATGTATGCCATATGAGGGACAGTATTCAGCAAAATATATGGATGATTACAAAGCATATATGGATAATGGCACGAACCGACCGTGGGTATATCAGCAGCTGCCAGCAGGGAGCAATACGGAAATTGGCAATATTATTCAGGCATATATGGCGGGATCTGTAAACAAAGATCAGGCATTGACGCAATTGGATGAAAGTAATAAGGAACTTCTTAACCCATAGTAAACCAAAAAGATAAAGAGGACATTGCGTTCCTCTTTATCTTATATGAGGGGGGATATCATGACCGATTCAATATATAAAAAAAATAGAAAAAGATATTTATTGTTAATGCTCCCGGCACTGCTCCTGTATACATTTACATTGGTTATTCCATTGCTGGGGGGAACATTGCCGAACTCTCTTACCAACTGGAATCTGATGAAGGGAACAAAAGAGTTTGTGGCATTTGACAATTATGTGCGTTTGTTTCATGATAAGGATTTTCAACAGGCAATTATTTTTACACTGATATTGGGAATCATTACAATTATATTTACTAATATACTTGCATTTATCACCGCGTTTTTCCTTAGTGAAAAAGTATTTGGGGGAAGTGTTTCGAGAGCAATGTTTTTCATACCTAACATCATCAGTGGGGTAATGGTTTCCTATGTCTGGTATTTTATTTTTACAAGAGCAATACCGGATGTTGGAAAAATGCTATCAAACCATTTTCTGGCCAATATAAGCTGGTTTGGAACACCGGGATGGGCTTTTTTTGCCACATCTATTGTAAGTATCTGGCAGGGAACAGGATTCTTGATGATTTTATATATTGCAGGCCTTCAGACAATTCCAAAGGATGTACTGGAAGCTGCAAAATTGGATGGATGTGTTGGCTTAAAAAAAATTCGTTATATTGAAATTCCATTATTAATGACAACGGTTACAGTTAATTTGTTTGTATCCATTGCAAATAGTTTTAAAGCGTTTGATATACCGTTTGCTTTAACAGGAGGCGGACCGGGAGGAAGCACACAGACAATTGCACTTGATATTTATAATGATGCATTTGGATCTTTCCGGTATGGATATGCATCCGCAAAATCGGTTATTTTGTTTCTTATGGTAGCAGCGGTAACTCTTGTACAGCTTTATGTGACCAGAAAGAAGGAGGTACAGGCATGACAAAAGCAAAAGGAAATATATGGAAAGGCATAATTATGCTGGTATTGGGAACTGTTTTTATGCTCCCGGTATTCCTGATTGTGATGAATTCTTTTAAGACGGGGAAAGAAATTCTTACGAATTTTGTTTCTTTTCCAACATCTTTATATTTAGATAATTTTGTTCAGGCAATGAAGACAATGAGATATGCATCTTCTTTTCTGAATTCGGCAGTTTTAACGGTTCTTACGGTATTTATATCTTTGATTGTCAGCTATCTGGCAGCGTATGGAATTTCTCACCTGAAAGGAAAATTATCATCCGGCTTTTATATCTTTTTTATTTTAGGTCAGGTCATTCCGTTTCATGCGGTTATGATTGCCATTACGATTATGGCGAAGACAGCACATTTAAATAATTCACTGTTTGGTCTGGCACTTATGTATGGTGGGTTGAACTGCGGATTTGGAATTATGACTTATATGGGATTTCTTAAAAGTGTTCCGGCAGAATTGGAAGAAGCTGCAATGATTGACGGCTGTGGAGTATTCCGAAGCATGGTACAGATTGTTTTTCCTTTACTGAAACCTGCAACCGTTACTTTAGGGGTACTATATTTTTTATGGTGCTGGAATGATTTTGTTTTCCCGAATATTATGCTTGGAAAAGAAGAACTCAGAACGATTACCATGAACCTTTATGTTTTCCGGAGCAGTACAAATACAGAATGGGATTTATTCATTGCCGGTCTTACCGTGTCTTTAATTCCTATTGTAATCATATATATACTGGCACAGAAACATATAACATCAGGATTAACAGCGGGAGCTATAAAATAAATATGAAAAATAAACTATATAATGCTTTGTTTTCAGAGTTGAATCCATATTTTTACATAAAAGTAAAAGATGGACGGTCTGAGACGGGAAATAAGGAAAGCTATTACGGAAAAATTCCCCGGGATGACAGGTGCACCTTTGATATTTCCAACAATAAGGTGCTTGTCCACATGGGAGAATCCGGTAAAATCAAAGCAGCAAATTTCTACCGGGATTGTTATCCGGCAGATGACATTCCCGGCGTATGGATGCATAAAGATTTCTCTTCGGTGGCAGTATCTTATGAAATCTTTATAAATGGGCAAAAACAGGAAATTGACAAAAACACGGAATATACAATGGATTTGGTTGATAATATATTTCCGAGAACACTTTTGTACTTTGGAAATGTAAAGGTCTCTATTATTTTGTATGCCCCTATAAGCGAAAACGGTGATACGAGAAGCAATGCTTTTGTATATGGCATGTGTATTGAAAATACCGGTCCGGATCCGGTAAATGGTGAAATCCGGATTATTGGTGAAACAGATGCAGAAGACGATTTCCTGAAAAATGAGATAAGCATTTTACAGGGGAGCGGGAGAGAAACAACAGAGTTTTCACTCCCGGCAGCGGAACATATATGGATTCCTTCTGTCATTTATGCTCCGGGAAGATATGAAGAGGCAGAAAAGATCAGAAACAACAGCAGTTATTGGTTTGAGCAGACACATAACTATTTCAGAAATATGTTAGGA
>ENA-OQKF01001066-OQKF01001066.1-human-gut-metagenome-genome-assembly--contig:-NODE-1066-length-13503-cov-3.644587_pt1 | contig 13503 bp, 9 predicted proteins | sample MGYA00242617_ERZ504784 | MGnify/ENA primary metagenome ERZ504784 (study PRJEB26092, sample SAMD00036364) | human gut metagenome | host: Homo sapiens | study: EMG produced TPA metagenomics assembly of... | reverse complement strand
TGCCTTGTGATCTGTGTCACAGAATCCTTCATTGAAGGTAGTTTCTCTGCAATACCAACTACTGCTCCAATATTTTTCGAAAGATTCTTTCGTTCCAACATTGCAAGTTCAATACTATACATCAGATAATCAAATCTTCGTGCCAATTCATTTTCCTTCTCAGCCTCTATAATTGGTGCGATATGTTTCTTCAGGTCAGCCATTGCTTCTGTCTCAAGAATATCCCATGATTTCTGTTCTCGATATCGAAGAACATATTTCAAATGATGTTTTACAATGAAACTTTCGTTATTCAGATCACTTATCGCTTGTATTAATTCTTTCACTAATGTATTTCGATATTCTCTGAAATCTTCGTCTTTTTGATAGTCTGTATCTTGTAATTCTCTTGCAATCCTTGCTTTACATAAAAAGATCTTCTCGGACAATGTTTCTACAAAACCACTGTCTTTTCCATGTGGATTGACTCTGAAATATTCGAAGTTATTACAATAATCAAAAATCAGGAATTTTTCTTTATCCATTCCAGGACCTAGTAAATCTTTACAAAGTCTTGTTCCTCTTCCGATCATCTGACAGAATTTTGCATAACTTCTGACTTTCTTAAAAAATACAAGATTCAAAATCTCTGGAACGTCAATTCCTGTGTCCAGCATATCTACAGATACTGCAATCTGAGGCATCTTGTCCTTTTCTTCGAATTGTTCAATCAAATGTTCGGACTCTTTGATGCTGTAATCAATCTGTTTGATAAAATGACTGCCTTTCTCTGGAAAAAGCTTCTGAAAACGCTCGACAATTGCCTTCGCATGTTTACTATTTCTTGCAAAAATAATTGTCTTTCCCAATTTATCTCCACCTTCTACCTTTAATCCTTCTCTCATCAGATTGATTAACACAAGATCAATCGTGTCTTTATTAAACAGCCATCGATTTACAGCTGTATTCGGAATATCTTTCTCTACATTCTCATCATCATCGAATTCATCGTCAAATGCTTCTTTTTCTTCTTCAGATAACTGATCATAGTGGATTCCTTCTTCCATGATCTTTGTCTTATATTCTCTTGTTCGATAGTCAACCAGATATCCTTCTTTTACTGCTTCATCAAGCTCATACGCATACGTTGGAACCCCTCGCTCCAGATCAAAGATCGTATAGGTGTTTTTATCAATCTCATCTTTCGGTGTTGCTGTCATTCCAAGTAAAACCGCATCGAAATAGTGAAAGATTTCCTGATATTTCTTATAAATACTTCGATGACTTTCATCTACAATGATCAGATCAAAATGCGCTGGTGTAAATAATTTTTTTCCATCCTTTTTCTTTGTTTCATCGATTGCATTAGCATCGTTGGATACGTTGAAAATATCATTCTGCTGCTTTCTGGATCTTCTTTATTTTCAAGTAAATTGCATACTGTCAAGTCTGGAAGGAGAGTACTGTAACTCTTCTTTGCCTGAGAAACTAAAGCTTTACGATCTGCTAAGAATAAAATATTCTTTACATAATTATGTCTGCGAAGTACGTCTACCAGACTGATACTAACCCTTGTCTTTCCTGATCCTGTTGCCTGTACTAGCAACAGCTTTCTATGATGATTCATGATAGATTCACATAATACCGTCACGGCCTCTTTCTGATATGGCCGGTTTGTAATTTTATCTTGAATCTCTAAATGAATCAAAGGCTTTTTGCTTGTTCTTTGATCCACCATTCGCTGCAGATCTTCTTTTGTGAAAATACCTGAAACAACTCGCTGTGGATCATCCTGTGCATCATCAATGATCTGCATTTCAAAACCATTTGTTATAAAAATGATTGGTCTTTGCTGGTATTGATTTTCCAGACAATCCGCATATAATTTGGCCTGATGACTTCCTTTCATCGGATCTACACTGCTTCGTTTTGCTTCGATGACTGCCAGTGGTTTTCCATTATTGCTGTATAAAACATAATCGGCATAACCTTTTCCTGTACTGTTTGGCATACCTGTAACTGGCACTTCTGTAAGACAGTCCTTGCCAATCGTCCATCCAGCTTCCGCAAGATCAAGGTCAATGTATTTTCTTCTTGTCTCTGCTTCTGTATCTTTATCCACTTCATAACTTCGTCCAGTTTCATTTTCCTTACGAAGTTTGGTCATCTCTTCTCTTAGCTTTTCATTTTCCTTGATCGCTTCTTCTAATTTCTGGTCTTTTCCGCTTAGTTCTTTTTGAAGATTTTCTAATTCTTCCTGTGTTTTTTTCTCTTTTCCGGCATCTGGCAGCAGACTCATATCATAATGGCGATTTATATAGTTTTCACCATAACAGTAATCAATCCATTTACAGAACTGGAAAACACAGCGTAACGAAAGTACCGCTGCATCGTGTTTTACGTTAGTATTTGTATGTACTGCGACATTTCCAAGCTTAATCGTATATTTTAGCATATCAAATAATTTAGGCTGAATCAGCTTGCGGAAAGAATATTCGTGAATCAGGCTGGAAATATTATCACGATATGGCATGGTCAGGGCATCATCGTGGACATATACCCATCGCACTGCGAGTTCTAAGGCTCGTCTTGACAAGATTGCTGCTGTTGACGGAGATATGGCGATGCTTCGTTCCGCTTCTGCTGCCTGCATCGCAAAGTCTTTGAAACGATCTGTCTGTACTAGAAAGTCAAAATTCGTCTGCATGTGGTTTCCCTCCCCCTTATTTTTCCTGATTCTTTGGTATTTGGTCTTGGTTTTATTATACTCTTTGTATTGTGGGTGGTGCAATATAGAAATTTGTGGATGACAAACTTCGATTTGTTGATTTGGTGGACGAAGGCTGCGAATTGGTTTTGAAGGTTTATGTCTGCAACAATAACATCTATTGTATTAAGTTTTTTTACTGCTAATCCCGGTTGTGCAGCTCCTGTATGATATCTATATAGATCCATCAATTTTAACATGTAATAAACCCACATTGTATTATCATTTTTTAATGTAGAAACTAAAACCGCATGTTCTGTTGCATGAAATTTTCCTGTTGCATATTGTACATTACCGCATAATGCTCCTTGTCTACCTATAATAGGATAACATCCTTCATAACTTAAATTTTCTACGTATCCCCTTATCCCATTTCCACCATAGCATGGTATTTCATATTTATCTTTTAAATAATCATGAATATCTTCTGCTTTAGTTGTTATTCCTGCCTTTAAAAAATATCTTTCTTCTATTTTTTCAATCGGCAATAGCTTACTGTTTGTTATTGGATCACCAAACATCTCGACAAATCGGGCTTGGATTAAATTATCTAATAAATTTAATTCTTTTTTTGCTTTTTCCCTTATTTCGATAATTTTATTCAATTGCTGTACTATTTTTTTCTGTTCTACTATATTTCTTAATGGTATTTTCATTTTTTTCATTGCAGTTTGAGTAAGTTTTTTTCTTGTTGCACCATTAATCATCCCATCAACCTTATAAAACATAAGCGAATAACATAAATAATCAACATCTATTTCCTCTTTAGGCTTTAGTACATGTGCATGATTATTTACCCAACATTTTCCTGAAACTCTGTATGCTATAGGTTTCTCTTTTGATCCAAAATTACCACCATCTTCAGCTAATAATACTAGCTCATCATCAAAAATGTAATCATTCACATAATCTTGTATTCCGTTTGCACCATAATATGGATATTTACCTTCTTTTCTATCTGATGCCGTTATGGGAATCCTCATTGAATCCAAAATTTCACAACATTCTTCAACACGTGTATATTTCAATTTTTCCATTCTTCGTTCCTTGCAAAATTCAAATTTTAAGGAATGAATCTTCAATTTATCTGGTTATGACATATATTTCTGATGGGATGCCTTTACATTATTCTGATTTACCATTGCATATTGCATCGTTGTATCAATCTGTGAATGTCCAAGAATCTTTTGCACTTGTTCAATTGGCATTCCTTTGTCAATCGCTCTCGTTGCCATTGTTCTTCGGAATTTATGCGGATGGATTCGTTCCAATCCAAGCTCTCTTCCTAATTGTCTTAATCGAATCTCTACCCCACTGATCTTTAAGCGATCATATGGTGCATCTAAAGTAACGAATAATGCTGGGTTCTTATCTTTCCTACTTTCTATATATTCCATTAAATGTACTTTTGCTTTCGCATCAAAATAAACTCTTCTTTCTTTATCTCCTTTTCCGTATACAACACATTCTCGTTCTTCAAAATTAATATCTCCTATGTTCAAATTTACCAATTCACCCACACGTATACCTGTTGAATATAACAGATCAATCATTGCAAGGTCTCGAATCTGTGTACAATGATCCCTTAATTGTTCGATTCCTTCATCTGTGATCACACTTTTTACCACTGTTTTTGTCTTAATCTTATGAATCCTTCTCATTGGACTTTTTAAAATGTAATCTTCTTCCTCCAACCATGTAAAAAAGCTCGATATATTCCGTCGTATATTATCAATTGTAACATTCGAGCAGTTATTCCTTTTTTGATAATCTGCAAGATATGACCTCATTTCATCTGTCGTTATCTTGCGGATTTCTTTTTCCGTTTGTGAAAGCATATGTTCTGCTGTTACCTTATAATATTGAATGGTACGTTCCGAACATCCTTCTACTCTTTTTGCATCCAAGAACATTTCCAGAAATTCTTCATTCGATATCTGTTGTTTCTCTAGTTCATTTTCTGAAAATGTCCTTAGAATTACTTCCTGTAATTTTTTCATCTGTGGCACTGTTAAATACTCTGCCATCTCATTTAGTATTGTTACAATTTTCTCTTCCATGTTGGTACACTCCTATATACCAACATCCTTCAACCATTTTTGCTCCTAAATCTATGAAATAAAATATTGACATTCCTGATAATATGTTTCAGCTTCTTTTTGCATTAATTCTAATAATTGATCCACTTTATGATGTTCTCTATATTCTTTTAGTCCTTCTAAATACTTACTGCGATCATCATCTAAGATAATAAATGGTTTTAACTCATCATATTTCAAGCTTTCCCGAAACAATATCATTCTTCCTGTTCGTCCATTTCCATCCTGAAATGGATGAATTGATTCATATCTTGCATGAAATTCAGCAAGTGTTTTCATAGTTTTTTCTTGTTTATGATACCAATCCAAAAGTTGCCTCATCTCTGCTTCTACAGCCTTTGGCAATGCTGTTTTATACATTCCGATCATATTGGGACGTTTCTTATAATCTCCGATTGCATATCCATTCGCTCGATCTTCAAAAACTCCTGATTTCAACTCATAATGCATGCGTTTTATTAGATTCTCTGTTAATTCTTCTTCCAATGTATCTAACATATGATTAAACATTAAGAAATGTCCATTCATTTCCTCTACATCTTTGGCTCGATAATAGTCATCGTTGACTGGTAATGTTCCATTATCAAATAGTGATGCTGTTTGTTCTGGTGTCAATGTACTTCCTTCAATCTTATTTGAATTGTACGCCATTGCTCTTTGCGTATAAGCATAAACTCCTGTTCTGTCAAATCGTTTTCGTTCTATTTTAAAACGTTCAATTAACCATCGTTTAAATTCTGACATTTTAATATCGCCTCTTTTCTATCCGAAATATTCTTGCATTAATGAATCATATAGTAATTGTGTTTTTTCTAATGATTTCTGAACTTCAAACTTCGATTTGTCTATTCGTTCAAGAAACATTAGATACTTCTGTTGCAGATCTATTGGCGGAACAATCATTCTTCTTTGTTTCAAAGAATTAAACTCTATGTTATCAGCTGTTACAGCCCTAACACCAGACAAAATATCTTTTTCTTGCATCTTAAATTGAACAGCTAAAAACCTCGTCAAAATTCTTTCTCCTGGTATAAATACTTTTAAATCTTGATTAACTGTTATAGGAACTTTATTCACTGCAACTGGCAATGTATGTTTTAAAATTCCACTTCTAATAACCATAATTACTGAATTCACAGGAACCAAACGTGCAGTACTATTATCTACTCCTAATTGATTAATTTTAATCTGACTATCTTTCAATACATCTGTCTTCATGTCTTTAGCTGATACCCATGGTATATCGCCATCTTTATAATATTCTGGATGAGCTTTAGAAGGTGTTCCACCTCCATATATCTCTTTGCATAAATTTTTTACTGTATCTGTTTCCCATTTTTTATCATTGTATACAGCGTCACCAAAGAGTTCTACAAATCGGGCTTGAATTAAATTATCTAATAACAATTTTTCCTGTTTTTCATCTTCTATTAAATTTCTAACCTTTTCCAACTTACTAATTATACTATCTTGAATAAATAAATCAGGTAATTCCAATTTATATTCTTTAACACTTTTCGCTGATAAGTTAGGTTGTGAACTTCCATTATTAAATTTAAATAACTGCTCTTTAATTAGAGGTGTTTCCAAAGCTAACATCAAATATTGTGGTCGTACTTTTTCTAAATTCGGTCTAATAATAACAAGTGATGAAGCAATAGCCCCATATATGTTGTCATTAATAAGTGCTTTCTTTCCCAAAGAACCCCTTAGACAATATAAAATATCATTTTGTTGAAATTTTCCGGAATTTAATTTCTCATATTTTTCAGGCGTTATATAATTCATTGCTTCAAACTCTATCGCTCGACCATTTAAATGTCCCGCATTAACAAACGGGATTCCACCACTCGTTATAATTTCTTTTTGTGATGGATAATTTTTCCCTCTATCACCATTTATTAATACAGCTATATCTCCTAATTTTACTTTTCCCATCTATCATTTCCTCAAATTCGCTTATAATTTCACTTTTAAATTTAATTTTGTTATTGATATCTATATTTTTATCCAGTATAATAACTATAGATGTTACCATAACGGTAGGCGGTTAGCCTCCTATACGGAAGTTATAGTCCGGTTTACATAGAAATCCAATTATTTTGGAAATTTACTTAGGAGGATTTGACTTATGTTGACTATTGATAACCTCATCGGCATTATTTGTCTTTGTACGACTTTTTATAGTCTTGGTTATTCACATGGACAACGTGATTCCAAGACAAAAAAATAGCCGCCCCAACCTGTAAATGAGCGACTATTTCGACTTATAATATCAGGCTAACCGTCTATCGGTAGCATCTTTTCTATTTATAGAATATCATCATCTCGCCCACTTGTCAATGCATTATTATATTGTTTAATATAGTTCAAAATACAAATTCAAATTTTTCTATCTGCTAATCATCATTTTCTTCCAACATTTTCCTTAATTCCACCAGATTCTTATGAATTTCCACCTCTAATTCCTCAATATCTTTCAATATTTCCTCTGTTGGTGGATACTCTACCGGAATATACTCGATCTCTTTATATTTATTAATAGAAAGATCATAATCATTCTCGACAATCTCTTCTTTCGGCACAAAAAAAGACTGTTCTGTTCGTTTTCTTTCTTCTTCCTTTTCTAGATTCTGATATCTCTCAATAATATCAGGAATATCATTCTCTTCAATTTCCTGACGTTTATCATCTAAGGTTCTTCCATCAGCTTTCATATCATAAAACCAAACTTTATCGGTACCACCTGCTCCTGTTTTTGTGAAGAGTAAGATAGCTGTGGATACTCCTGCATATGGTTTGAACACTCCTGATGGCATGGAAATCACTGCGTCTAATTTATGATTTTCAATTAATTCTTTTCGAATCGCTTTATGTGCACGACTGCTTCCGAACAATACTCCATCTGGTACAATAACTGCTGCCCTTCCTCCAATTTTCATGATACGAAGGAATAAAACAATGAATAATAATTCTGTTTTCTTGGTTTTTGCAACTTTTAAAAGATCTGCTGATACTCCATCATAGTCTAAACTTCCTTTAAATGGTGGATTGGCAAGAATTAATGAATACTTTTCTTTATCTGTATTCATCTCTGACAAGCTGTCTTTGTATTCAATATTCGGATCATCGACTCCATGAAGCAGCATATTCATTGCTCCGATTCGAAGCATCGTTCGGTCCATATCGAACCCATAGAACATCTCATGATTAAAATGCTCTCTTTGTTCCGCATTTAAGAATAAATCTTTGTGGTTTTTACGCAAATACTGCTGTGCTGCCATTAAGAACCCTGCTGATCCCATTGCCGGGTCGCAGATGATATCAGATGATACTGGTTTTACCAATTCTACCATCATCTGAATGATATGTCTTGGGGTTCGAAATTGTCCGTTCTTTCCTGCACTTTCCAGTTTGGATAACAGATATTCGTATAAATCTCCTTTACTGTCTCCTTCCAGATTCAATCCATCAATCCCATCAATTACTTTGGTAAGTAATGCTGGCGTTGGAATCTTAAAGATCGCATCTCCCATATATTTACTATAAGCAGATTCTCCATCTGGATGTAGATTTTTAATAAACGGAAATACTCCATTCATCATCAGATCATAAATCTCATTCGCATCTCCCAAATTCTTAAATTTACTCCAACGATACTGCTGACAATCTGCTGGAAAAATTCCTTCGTATGGAATTCCTAAAATATTTGCATCTCTTTCCTTTCTCGTTTCTACTTCATCTAACTGCTTGATAAATAGTAAGTAGTTAAACTGTTCGATAACTTCCAGTGGATTTGTAATTCCACCTGTCCAGAAAATCTCCCATATCTTATCTACTTTGTTTTTTAATTCACCCGTAATCATCTTACTTCCTCTTCTTCATTTTCGTTTTTTATGTGAAAATTATACCATAAAATCACAAAAGGTCACAACCTGTATCTCTACCATGATACAGTTATGACCTTTCTTTAAACATATATAAAATTATTGTGCATGCCTCTTCAACGCTTCCAAATAAATCGCCCCTAATCTGCTAGGTTTCGTCTTCTTATGTGTCACATAGCCAATATGCATCTCGCCTTCTTCTGCAAGCGGAACTGCGATAATATTCTCTCCATTTAATTCCTTATCAATCACACCGCTGCTGATCGTGTATCCATTTAATCCAATCAGTAAATTAAACAGCGTTGCCCTGTCTCTGACTCGAATATTCTTTGAACGCACTTCGGTACTGAACATCTCTTCGGAATAATAAAATGAATTATGTTCTCCCTGTTCAAAAGACAGATATGGATAATCTTTGAGATCCTCCATCGTGACCTGATCTTTCTGTGCCAGCGGATTCTTATCGCAGATAAAAATATGTGGTCTTGCAACAAATAGTTCCGTGAATTTGAGATCATTTGCTTTCATGATCTTCTCAAGGACCGATGCATTGAATTCATTGAGATATAAAATTCCGATCTCACTTTTCATTCTGGCTACATCATCGATGATTTCATAAGTCTGTGTCTCTCGCAAACTGAAATCATAATTCTCGCTTCCATATTCTTTGATCAAGTCTACAAACGCATTGACTGCAAACGAATAATGCTGTGTTGAAATGCAAAATTCCTGTTTCCCACCACTTTTATGTTTATATTTCTCTTCGATCAATGCCGCCTGCTCCAATACCTGTCTTGCATATCCAAGGAAGATCTCTCCTTCTCTGGATACATGAATTCCCTTGTTCGTGCGGTCGAAGATCGTGATCTGCATCTCTTTTTCCAGTTCTTTTAAAGCTTTGGTAAGACTTGGCTGTGATACAAAGAGTTCTTCTGCTGCCTTGCTGATCGTTCCGATCTCCGCAATCGTTACGACATATCTTAGCTGTTGTAATGTCATCGTTTCTTCCTTCTTTGGTCTTTTTGTATCATTATACAATAGTTTATTTTATATGGCAAAGACTGATTGTTTCTTTTAATCTTACTCACGATTCTTTAACGCATCAGAAAGTCCGACTTTGTAAATCTTTCGTACTAATAACTTGTTAATTACCAGGTATGTAATGATAATTCCTGCATAGATCAATGCATACATCTGCCATGTGAAACTTAAATTCATACCACAAGCTATATTGGAAACCATAACTGGATACATTGCATCCATTAATTTCTTGGATAACGGAACACTGATCAGTGCTCCAATTGCGATCATATAGAAATTCCCATCTAGATAAAGCTTCTTAATCTCTTTCTTCCGATACCCAAATACTTTCATCAACGCAATATTTTGTGCAGAACGATCAATCATTACCTTGATCATTAAATACATGACAATTGCAAAGATGATAACAGAAAGTCCAACGATCATTCCCATCATCGGAATCATCATATTGATAAATACATCTGAACTCTCCTCAATTGCTTTTTTACTTGTCGTTGCATATAGTTTTCCAGAGTCAATCGACAGTTTCTTCTTTGATACAACCATATTGTAATAATCTGATGATGTCTGAAAGAGATCTCTCATGCTGTCGATATCCATAAATGCATATAACCCAGAAGAATATTGTGTGATATCTGCTACCTGAAATGCGTAATCCATTTCATCTTCCTCATCAGACAGTATGATCGAGTCACCTTTTTTTAGATCATATTTCTGTGCCATTGCAGATGAAATAACAACTTTGTTCTTTGCTTTCGGAAGATCTTTATCCTGGCTGAAATATGGATTATCATTTTCTATACCGATCAGGGAAATTTCAAGATCATATCCCCATACTTTTTTATGCAATCCTTTTACAAAACATGCATCCCCGCCTTTTGGTACTTTTTTATCTGGATATTTATATGTATACATATATTCAAATTTTGTGTCTTTCTTATTTTCTTTGCTGATATGATCACACATCACATAACAGTCCAGACCGATCATCATAACCAACAGTGCAATAAACATTCCAAATACTACCGTAAATCCGGCTCTTGCCTCACGCAGTGACTGCCTGATCCTGAATTTTGTAAGAAATGGCATATCACCTAATTTGACTTTTGAAATATGACTCTTCTTTTGCTCATTTCTTATCATAGAAAGTGCTGGCCTTGACAGTTTCTTTCTTATAACAAAATAGTTTACGATCACTGCAACAAGTGGCGGCATAACAATTCCATACACCAATAGATAGATTAAAAGTTCTGGACTCAAATCTGGTATAGAAAAATAATCATAACAATCCTGCATCTGTGTTGGAATTCCTATCGGACTATATCCAATGATCGTTCCTGCTAATCCAGCCAGAAATGTTACGATCACCGGAACTGTTAAATAATATTTTAGAAGCTGCTTCTTTATCACTCCAAGCGCATACAATGTTCCAATAATACTATTTTCTTTCTCAATTTCATGAATGACAAAAACAGATATTACATAGGTAAATAAGATCATAATGATGACACCTGCTACCATTCCAGCAAGTTTACTAATGACCTGATCACCTGCCGCTGCTCCAATTCTTATGTTGTCATCTGCCTTTAAAAACTGAGTCAGATTCGATGTTTCCATATCAAATGCTTTCATCAGTTCTTTTGTTCCTTCTTCCAATTGATCAGTTCCTTCTTTTAACTTACTACTTCCATCTGATGCTTTTTTAACACCATTTGTATAAGCCTTGATTCCATCTCTATATGTTTTTAAGGCATCCAGCTGTTCTTTTGCTGATTCTAAGGATAATCTTGTCAACCCATCACTTGACTTTGCGATCAAACTTTTTAGAATATTCGCATAATTATTTTCTGTCAATGATGTTACACCAAAGGAGGTCAACTGACTTTCTGCTGTTTTTAAGTATGCCTGAAAAATCTGATCGGCACCTTTTTGCAATGTTTCGTTGTTTTCACTTAGTTTGTTTAATCCGTCTGACATCTGGGTACTTGCATCTGTAAGTTTTTTGATTCCGTCTTTGATGTCATCTTTCTTTCCTGCAGTTTCTTCCCAGTAATCTTTAAAATATGGATCATCGACATCATCCGGGTTAAATATGATCTTCTTTAATTTATTTTTCAACTGTTTCTGAGTCATTGCACCATTTAATCGGTATGCATAGATATATTCCTCAGATTGAATACTATTTTCATTGTCTTTTAGATTTTCATAAGCATCTTCTGTCACAAATGCAAGTCCAAACTGTTTGCTGTCTACAGTACTGTCTGATAACTTTTCATAACATGCATCGTAGTCTGGAACTGATCCGATTCCTGTTATTTTATAGAAGTTGCCGTCAATCGTGATCTTTGATCCTGTTTTTAAGTTGTGTTCTTGTGCATATCGTTTTTCTACAACAACTTCACTTTTGTTTTTTGCTAATCGACCTTCATCCAGATTAATTTTATTGACTTTTTTACGATTCTTAAAGATTCTTAACTTACTTCCATCTTTTTGTCTAAAATCAAGATAAAATGTCTCTTCTACTGTAAGCCCTTTCTTTGTAAAGTTTTCTTTTTGTTTTGTCGTTAGTGGCACAAATACCTGAAACTGTCCATCTTCCAGCTTATGTTTCTTTGCCTGCTTTGTAGTTCCATCAACAATCGTATCCGCTGCACCTACCAGACTGATGACCAAATACATACTGATAATAATCAAAAAAGCAAGTGCAAAATAGCGGAATTTATTTTCTTTTAAATCTCTCCATGCTCTTTTTCTCAATACTTTTTCCATCTAAAGATCCTCCAGTGATTTTGCTGGTAATCTTGTTTCATTTTCGTAATCTTCACTGATCTGACCATCTTTGATGATAATAACCTTATGTACCATATTGCGGATTGCATTATTATGCGTTACGATCAGCATGGTTGTGCCATATTGCTGATTGATCTTCTCTAATAAGATCAAGATATCTTTGGATGTTTTCGAATCAAGAGCTCCTGTCGGTTCGTCGCAAAGAAGCAGCTTTGGATTCTTGATCAACGCCCTTGCAATTGCACATCGCTGCTGCTGTCCACCGGATAATTGTGCAGGAAATTTATCTTGATGTTCTGTTAGTCCGAGCGTATCTAGCAGTTCTTCCATATCCAATGGATCTTCCGTTAAAAATTGACAGATCTCTATATTTTCTTTGACTGTAAGATTTGGTACCAGATTATAAAACTGGAAGATAAACCCTAGATTAGCTCTGCGGTATTCGGAGAGCTCATCTGCATTTAATCCTGATATTTCATTGCCATCGACTTTGACTGAACCAGAATCCATAGTATCTAATCCGCCGATGCAGTTTAGCATTGTAGATTTTCCTGAACCACTGTTTCCTTGGATAACACACATCTGCCCTTGTTCGATGTTGGTTGTGATTCCTTTTAGTACTTGATTATAGCTTTCGCCTGATCCGAAGCTTTTTTTCATATCTTTTATTTCTAAATACATATATAGTTCCTTTCGCTTCTAGAAGTTAGTCTTCTCTAACGTATAGTTAGTATCATCTAACATCATTATAACAAAAGTCTACAGACTTCACAAGATTGTGATTTGAATGACGGAAATTATTGGTGGAATATTATAACGTCTAACATACACACCCTTCCGTTTGAAAATTCTTAATTTTATACGAGAATGTCTTCAGGTATTCATAAAAACATAAAAAAAGATAGAGGTACGAAATGATAGGATTCCATAGGATTTTTTG
>ENA-OQKF01001065-OQKF01001065.1-human-gut-metagenome-genome-assembly--contig:-NODE-1065-length-13505-cov-3.499103_pt1 | contig 13505 bp, 17 predicted proteins | sample MGYA00242617_ERZ504784 | MGnify/ENA primary metagenome ERZ504784 (study PRJEB26092, sample SAMD00036364) | human gut metagenome | host: Homo sapiens | study: EMG produced TPA metagenomics assembly of... | reverse complement strand
GCTAAAGCGGAGAAGAAGACGAGAAAGCTTCTGCGTATTCCTGATTACGAAGTTCCCGTTATGTATATAGAAGTCGGTAACTTCTTGGAAGAAACTCGTACCTGTCGCTCGACAAGGTTTAGTGGTGAGGACATTACCACAGTAATGCAGTAGATCTAACGGCATAGTTGCATTTTGCAATCGGTCACTCAAATGGAATGAAAGTTATGAGTAACACCACGCAAATACTGATTATCTGCGCAAATGGTTTGAAAAATGACGGTATTACTTCTTGGGTTAAGCAGATTTTTTCGCGTATGGATCTATCGACGGTTCATGTTGATACTGTTGGTTGGGAGGATACAGATCAGCTAGTCATCAGCTCGATTGAGCAGCTTGGGCTGAAGGTGCATCAATTACCCAATAGGAAAAAAGAGCCGCTGAGCTACACCAAAGCGTTATATGCGCTGATGCGTGAAGGCCATTATGATGTGGTGCATGTATGTGGCAGCAGCGCCATCATGGCTTTGGAACTTGGTATTGCGAAGCATGCCGGAATCCCGATGCGCATCGCGCATTCGCACAATACTACATGTGAGCATAAGACGCTTGATAAGATGCTTAGACCTTTATTTTATCATTACACGACTGATTGTTACGCGTGTGGCACGGATGCGGGCCGTTGGCTTTTTGGGAACCGTTCATTCACGGTCATTCCTAACGGAAAGGATCTGCAGGAGTTTGCTTTCTCTGCAAAGGTTAGGGATGAAGTACGGAATGAGTTAGGATTCTCACAAGAGCAGATTGTTATTGGTCATGTAGGCCGGTTCAATATACAGAAGAATCATGCGAAACTCATTGAGACGTTTGCCGAATTGCATAGGCGTTCTCCTCAATATGCGCTATGCCTAATCGGTGATGGCGAACTGCAGAACAACACCCAAGACAAGGTTTCCGAGCTTGGCTTGTCGGATGCCGTGAAATTCCTTGGACGACGCACTGATGTTCCGCGATTGCTGAACGCCATGGATTGCATGGTGTTTCCCTCTCGCTGGGAAGGTTTTCCGAACGTTGTTCTGGAATGGCAGATTAATGGTTTACCTGTCGTGATGTCGGATGCAGTTACTGATGAATGTGCAATAACGTCGTTGGTCCAACAGATGCCGTTGCAAGCAGACGCACGAGAGTGGGCCGGCGCCGTTGAAAGTGCTTTATGCGGTATGAATCGAACGGACGACAGCGCTCATGCCGTAATGACTGCCAAGGGGAAAGGTTATGATATCAATGACAATGCTGCAATGTTGCGTAACCTGTATTTGGAGAGGCGGGAGTCGTGATTTCAAAATGCTGGAAGTGGGCGGCGAGCTTTGTGCGAGTAGCTGTAGCAAAGCTTAAACTAGGTAACAGATTAGTGCTCTCCGCTTCGGGAAAGCCTGTTTATTTGGGCCGCGGCGTTCGATTGCGAGTACAGCCAGGTGGGAAGCTCATCTTGGGAGCAGGTTGTTACTTTGATGATTACTCACGCATTCAGGTGGCAGGAAACGCGGTGCTGCAGTGCCATAACCATGTGTATTGCAACACAAATGTCCGCATCAACGCGAATGCGCTCATCTCCATTGGCGAGCATACGATGATTGGCCCCAACGTGTGTATCTTCGACCATGATCACGTTTTCGATGCGGGAGGAGTGCATACAGAGCTCACGGACGCTCCGATTTCCATCGGCAACAGATGTTGGCTTGCTGCAAATTCCGTAATTACCAAAGGTGTAAGCATATGTGACAAGGTCCTTATAGGAGGGGGATCCGTTGTTACGCGTTCCCTTGATGCTCCTGGAGTATACGCGGGTGCACCGTGCCATTTAATTCGTCAAATCCTTGGTAAGGATGACGTGACCCATATTGATAAGGCGGAAGAACTGTGAAATTAGAGAAGTGCGATGCTATTTTTGTCAGCAATACCCTAGCGAAGGGTGGCGCGGCTCGAGTGATCAGCGTTCTCGCGAGAAAATTCTCCCAGCGCGGCCTTCGTATAGGTGTTGCTGTATTTAATGATTTTGACGGCGAATACCTTCTTCCTGCATCCGTTTCGAAAGAATATGGGCCGTCAGGGAATGGCACGGTAACCAAAATTAAACGAATTGCATGGTTGCGAAAAATAGCCAAGCGTAATCCTAAGGCGACTATCATCGCATTTGAGTATTTTGTCAATATGCAGACGATTATTGCATGCACTGGGCTTCCCAATAGGGTTGTGATTTCAGAGCGTAATGATCCAGCACGAGTTGGTAATAATCTTGCTTGGCTGCGAGAGCATCTGTATCGACATGCAGACATGCTCGTCTGTCAGACCGAAGACGCAGCAAATTATTTCTCTGACAAGGTAAAGAAATGCGTGATTCTTAACCCAATTAAAGAAGGGCTCCCTGAACCATATGAGGGTGAACGACGTCATGCTGTAGTGACTTTCTGCCGTCTCGAAAAGCAGAAGAATCTTGACATGCTTATACATGCGTTCGCCGATTTCGTTAAGGATCACTCCGACTACACGTTGGAAATCTACGGTGACGGAACGGAGCATGACCATCTGTTGGCCCTCATCCAGGAAATGGGATTGTCCGGCAAGGCATTTATTTTCCCCGGCCGTTCAGATGTGCATGAGGTGGTACGTGATGCGGCAATGTTCGTACTACCTTCCAATTATGAAGGACTGTCCAACTCCATGCTCGAAGCCATGGCTATCGGCCTGCCGGTAATCTGCACCGACTGCCCTTGCGGAGGTGCAAGAATGGTAATTCGAGACGGAGAAAACGGGTATCTTGTCCCGGTGAATGCTGTGGACAATCTTCGATTGGCGATGGATACGCTTGCGACTTCAGCTGAATTATCGCAGAGGCTAGCTTCACGTGCTGTCGAAGTAAGAGAGGAACTTGACTGCGACTCTATAGTTGGAGAGTGGTCAAAAACTCTCGACAGGTAAAAATTCCATCAATGGGCGAAGAATCAGCATGAACATTAGATCAATCAATTTATTGGTAGTGTCGGAAATACTACTGACATTTGCCTTGTCTTTTTCAGGTAGCACTGGATCTATCCTTGTAAAAATATCGAGGATTCTTGTTGTATTCGCATATCTGGTAAGTCTTATACTTGGGAAAGTTCGGCTAAGTGCGTTAAAAAACGGATACACACTTTGGTCTTTTCTTTTCATAGGGTTTTGTGCTTTTTCATACATTTGGGCTGTGTCCAAAAAATATGCTACAGAGAATTTGACATCTCAGCTATATATAATCATTCCAGCCGTGATTATTTCTGGTACTATTATTGAAAATAGGGAAGTGCTCTTTAAGCTAATAAAAGCAGTGATTTGGGGTTCTGTGGCACATGGTATATACATATATGGGCTTAATGGTCCTCTTGTATATCTTTCGACTAGAGGATCAGGGGATCTAGAAAACTCCAATACGCTTGGCTATGTGTCATCTGCTGCTATTGTATTTTGTTATATCTTACTTTATGTAGAAAAAAAACAAAAAAATTTATACAAAGTGTTGATGGTCGCAAATGTTGTATTTGCTGTATTGACAGCTTCTCGAAAAGTGTATATTTTTATAGGGATTTTTTTTGTTATCGCACTTATTATGAAAACAAAGAATCCTGTCAAGGTATTTCGAAATTTTATAGTTCTTTGCATACTTGCTATAGCTGGATACTATTCCTTAATGAGAGTTGATTTCCTCTACGAGCTAGTTGGAGAACGCTTTGAGACAATGTTGGATGGTTTCTCAGGCGAGAACACAGATGCTAGTACGGGTTTTAGGCTACAGCTCATTCAATGGGGCCTTGAGTGGTTTAAGAATCGACCCATTCTAGGATACGGCAATAACTGCTATGCATATCTTCTTGGGAGTACATATAATACATGGGCGGGATCTGAAGGGGTTTATGCGCATAATAACTATATTGAGCTAATGGTCGATTTAGGTGTGTTTGGACTGTTGATTTATTACTCTTTCTACATTTGCTCAGTATTTCATGCACTACGTGAGCATAAGTACAATACACTTGCAATTTATAGTATTGCTATTTTTGTTTCTATGGTGGTTACGGAATATGGCCAGATAACATATGACAAAGGCTTTATGCAGATTGTTCTACTTCTAGCTTGGTCACTGTCCCTGAGTATTTTCAACACAAAAAATGGTGGAAAAAATGGAAAACGAAATTAGCAATTCTACTAAATGGTCTTTTATAACTGAAATTGTTGCTAGGCTTGTTTCTCCGATTTCAAACATGGTCTTAGCCCGTTTACTGACTCCAGAAGCATTTGGAGTAGTTGCTACAGCGACAATGGTATTCAGCTTTGCTGATATGTTTACTGATTCCGGTTTTCAGAAGTATCTTATTCAGCACGACTTTAAAAGTGATAATGAGCAAGAAAGGTCCACTACCGTTGCTTTTTGGACGAATATGCTGCTTTCTCTTGTTTTTTGGGCTTTAATCTCGATGTTTAGTGATCCTCTTGCTGCAATTGTAGGAAGTCCTGGAATGGGGCTTGTTCTGATTGTTGCGTGTGCTTCGCTTCCGTTAACTGCTTTTAGTAGTATTCAAATGTCGCTCTATAAACGTAACTTCGATTTTAAAACTCTATTCTATGTGCGGATGGTAGGAACGTTAATTCCTCTCATTGTAACCGTTCCATTGGCGTTCCTTACACATAGCTACTGGGCGTTGATAATTGGAACTTTATGCGGCAATCTTACAAATGCAATTATTCTATCTGTAAAATCGGACTGGAAACCGCGTTTATATTATAATATAAATGTTCTATGGAAGATGTTGTCTTTTAGTTTTTGGTCATTAGTTGAAGCTGTTGCAATATGGATGACATCTTATCTAGATATTTTCCTTATTGGGGCTTTTCTTTCGACCTATTATTTAGGTTTGTATAAGACAGCAATGACGACTACGAATCAGTTAACCGCGCTTATTGCTACGTCCATGGTGAATGTTCTTTTCCCGGCACTTTCACGAGCACAGAATAATATGGAAGAATTCAGGAGAATTTTTCTGTCTTTTCAAAAGAAAGCTGCGGTTTTTTTACTTCCAATGGGAGTAGGGATATTCATTTACCGCAACTTTGTAGTGAGCATACTTTTGGGTTCTCAATGGGCAGAAGCGATTAATTTTTTTGGATTATGGTCTCTAGTTAGTGTCGTAAAAATAATTTTTAGCAACTTCTGTTCGGAGGCGTACCGTTCGTTAGGTCGTCCAAAAGTTTCTGTTTTGGTTCAGATATCTCAGTTAATTGTAATGATTCCGGCAATACTGTATGGAGCTAGCCATGGTTTTGATACGTTATGCATTATGCGTTGTCTTGTATCATGCGAGCTAATAATTGTCAACTTGATAGTTATTAAATTTGTAGCAGATATATCAGTATTAAATATTGTAAAAAATATTTTACCGGAAATCGTCTCCTCTTTGTTAATGGGTCTAATTGCATATATGTTGAGAATTTTAAAATCGGGTATGTTGTGGACAATCTTCTCTATATTGATATGCATTATTCTTTACTTCATTTTTCTTTTGTGCAATCCGTCTGCAAGGCAAACATATTTACCTTACATGAAGATGGTTTTTAAGAATTATATATATGTAAACAATAAGTCAATTATTAATAACGATAGAGTAAAGAAAGTGAAAAAATGAGAGACTCACTTCAATACATTAAAAGTGATTTGATTCGATATACTGGCACAGTCGGAGTTGGAGACTTCCTTCGTGCATATGTAAATAATCCGGCTTTCCGCTGGCAGGTTGCTTTCAGGTTGACTAGGGCGCATGGTTTGGAACGATTTCTTGGGCATTTCCTCTGGATGATCAACAGGAATCGTGGAAACATTGTTATTCCAAGGAAGACGCAGATTGGTTATGGTTTGTACATTGGGCACAATGGACCTGTTGTAGTCAATCCGACGGCGGTGATTGGTGACAATTGCAACCTTTCGCAGTTCGTTACTATTGGGTCTAATTCCAATCATGCCGCAACAATCGGAAATAATGTCTATATTGGACCGTCCGTCTGCATTGTTGAAGATGTGACCATCGGGGACAATGTCAGTATTGGAGCCGGATCCGTTGTGACCAAGGATATTCCAGCAAATGCAACAGCTGCGGGAAACTATGCCAAGGTTCTCAATTACAACAATCCAGGCAGATTCGTGCACCGTCGTTGGACTCGAGAGTAGGATATGTGTTATGTGCTCATACCAGCCAGGTGTAAGCTAATCGCTTTTCTTAATGGTTGCCTATGCTTAGATTATTATAGACAGAAAGTATGATTGAGCGCATAGTCTGAGTTATGTATAAGATATAATTATATATATTTATTATATACTGAGTGTTTCTGAATGACATGAAAGAGGATTGCAATGATTGAGATTCTTTATAGGATGTTTTTGAAATTATTTTGTCATTCAACTCCTCAAAAATATGCTAAGTACATTGGGGTGCATCTTGATGGAGAAGTGAGTATAGTTGCTCAACCGAATTGGGGGTCAGAACCGTATTTAATTACAATTGGTAATCATACGAGGATATCGTTTGGTGTTACATTCTTAACGCATGATGGCGCGACTTGGGTTTTCCGCGATACTCCAGAATACAAAGACAAGCACATTATGAAGTACGGAAAAATCGTAGTAGGAAACAACTGCTTCATCGGTTGTAAGAGCATCATCATGCCTAATGTAACGATTGGGAATAATTCAATCATTGGTGCAGGAAGCCTCGTTACTAAGTCAGTTCCCGACAATGAGGTATGGGCCGGAGTGCCGGCTCGGCGTATCTGTTCATTGGAGGACTATATCCAAAAATGTGCTGATACTAACAATCAGTATGACATGAAACTTTTCGCTGAAAACAAAAGAAAGGCTCTTGAAAAGTTTTTCTATGAGGAGGACTAGACATCGCGCAATCACGATATCGTCGGGCTTATTGTGCACTTTTGGCTTTGGCTCCCAGATCTCGTATTGGAAACGAGAATGGCCCGTGTTTCCGATGCGATTCCATTCGCAAAAATAAAACCCCGATCGTGAAGCAGAAGATGAAATCATAATCGAGGTCCTCGATGTTATGTTCAGTGCGGAGATCAACGAAGTAACCGGATTCACCAGATACAAAAGGAACGGTGAACACACAAGGCGTAGCGAGTTGAATAAGACTCACCGCCCAAGGCCTGCTTGAGTTCAAAGCATTGAGATTGAGGGGTCCCTGTATATGGCTGTGGCCATCGAATGCTGCTGATTTTTCATGTATCCGGGGGTCTTGCAGGGACGGTCGCTGAGTTCCTCGGTGACCGCGTCGGGGCGACCCTGCAGGATACCTCGACATATCAGTGCCCTTGGGGAAGTGCAGGCACAGCAGACCGTTGGTGTTCTTGCCGATGGTGTGCTGTCACAGGGAGCGCGGGGCGCAAAGTAGGCCTGCATGTTCAGGCTTGTGACGATCCGACTGTGCAGGGCAAACTCGGCTCCTTGATTCCAAGTCAGGCTGTTCCCGAGGAGTTTGGGCAGGCTCCGCATCTTATGAACGATGGCTTGCTGTATCTGCTCGGCGCTGTGGTCGGGCAGATACAGCAGGATCGTGAACCTGATGGTGTGTTCGACCAGGGCGCTGATGACGTTCCCGTTCGGCGTCCTGCAGATTAGGTCGTTCTCCTAGTAGCTGGGCGTGTCTCGGTCCTCAGCCTCGGTGTGATGCTTGCTGATTATGATTATGGGACTTCGGGATCTGGCCCCGCGGATTATGCCACTGCTCAGACGTATTCGGCTGGTGATCGGGATAGGTTCGTTCTAGTTCAGGCGCAGGCGTGTATGTGCTGGGGCTTGCCCATGGTGGAGCGACACCAGTCCGCTGATGGTTTCTCGTTGCGTCCGGTGGCGCGGGCACATCCGTTGCACCAGATTTGCCGGTGTGCTTCGAAACGCCAACCGCATGGGGGGGCTTGGATGGAGTTCATGCCTTCCTTGTGTTCGGTAGGCGTGTGTATTCGGCGTGGCTGGCCCCGCACATCGTCTTCCTCGTCGGATGATCGATGTCCCCAGAAGTGTTTGGTGGCATCTCCCTGTCCCTTGTCACGGCGGTTCGCCGTCCCTCGTGGCGGGTCAGGTGTTGCGACGCTCGCCAGAAGTTGTCATGGGCGGATTCTAGTGGTGGTTGCAACATCTGAAGGTTTGATTGGCTTTGTTGCCGCTGTGCTTAGGTTAGCTTGCGGCACAAGTCTTTTCTTGTGGTCTGTCTCGATGTAATGAGCCTGCAAATTGTCTCATGCTAAGTCGAATCAGGGCATCTCCGGCGTGTTGTTGTACCGGGGCATGACATTTCCGAAAGTTGTCTCCTTGGAAAGGTGATTCCGCAGGTGAAAAACTGCTAGGTGGCTTATACATGGCACCTTTTCCCCGATATGCCGAGTATGAGGCGCGGAATTCCAACGCTTATACTCGGCGTATTCCGTTTCAGGTGCCATATATAAGCAAAGTGGTATTCCCGAACTGTCGAAATCCGCCATGTATAAGCGAAGTAGCGCCCTGCTGCGATTAGGAAGCGTCGAGGTTAGGCTGGAACCTGAGGGGTTTGAGGGCTTGAGAGCCGTGTTCCACCCCGGCATACGTTCCTTGGTTAAGCCTCCGCTCTTTTCTCCAGACATTCGACGTGCTTCCCAATTCCGTTCCACACCAGCTCAAACCAATGCCCGCGGTTACGGTCCACGGTCACGGCGAACAGTCCCTGGCGTACGAAATCGATCAGAGTGCATGCGAGGTAAATCGCCAGCAGAATGCCGAGAATCTGTAGTACCGCGAAAGGTTGCTGGTAGAGATTATTCAGAAGGAATAGGTGCTTCCATAGAAGTGCGCGTATAGCGGGATATTCGGTGATCAGGTAGACCGCGAACGCGGATTGCGCGATGCGGTTGACAACCCGGCTATGGAAGGAAAGTCTGCTGAACAGTAGGAACATGCCGAAACCAATCATGATGACGGGCAGCGTGAAAGATCCCGCAATGAAGATTCCCGTATTGATTCCGAACAGCACCGTCATAGAGGCCGATGCGCACGTGTACAACATGAAAAAGCCGATGCCGATTCCGGTCATCGTCCAGATCTGCTTGAGCGTGAACGGTTTCATATACCACTTATATGCGGAAATGAGAATGAACAGGTAGATGAATCCGAACACGTTGTCCTCCCTCAGTCCGGAAGCTCCGGGGATGAAGGACGTCAGTCCCCAGAACACCAGCACGGTTATCGCCAGAGCGTAGTGCATGCGTTTGCCGAGCGTGCGCAGCCCCTTGGAAAGGAATGGCAGCAAAGCGAGGAAGGTCACGTATGCGGTAACATACCACCATAAGCCCATGGTGGTTGGCGCAATAGAGAAGATGATTACTTTCATGCCAAGGTTGGCGCGGTCGAAAACAAGGAAAAACGCGAGTGATACAAGGCTCCAGAACAACACCTCGCGCTCTAGAATCCAGATGCGTCTGAGATTCGATTTGATGGTTTGTTCCTTGTCGAGGAAGAACCATGCGGAGATGGTGAAGAAGATGACGACACCGACCTTGCCGCCGCTCTGCATGACGAGTTGGAAGAAGATCTTCTCCGGTCCGAGCGGAAGCTTCTTGACGCCATAGCCGTTGTGAACCACGAAATGGTGCGCGAGAATCATAAACATTGCAACGATGCGCAACAGTTCGATGCCGGAATTGCGTCCTCTTCCATTAGATCTTCGGATTAAGGGTTCTGACTTATGGAAAGACGTGGTTTCAGTATCCACAGTATTCTCTCTTGTCTCTATTTTTCTGATTTCTCTGCTCTAGAAGAGATGGTAGTAGTTTAGAAAGACACGCTCATCGAATCGTCAAACTTGAAATATATCCTATTGTCCAATAGAGGACACTCCGTACTGCTAGTGGCTATCCGAAGGTGAAAACCCTAAATATAGGGTGAGTGTATGCTGAATTAATCCCATTTTTATCTTGTTGGGGCGGGAATGTGATTCGGCTCGATCGTTCTGGGCCACTATCATGTTGCTCTATTTCTGATTAGACTCTTATCACCCCATATAATCGATTGTGAGAGAACAGTGACCAAAGGGGGTTTCCGTGGGGTTCCGAGTCCGCAAAAGCATCAGCTTGGGCAAGGGCGTGCGCATCAATCTCGGCAAGAACGGCATCAGCGGCGTATCGTTTGGCAAACGCGGCGCACCGCATGTCACCGTAGACAAGCGGGGCACGTATGTGGGTGCCACCATTCCGGGAACCGGCATCAGCTATAGCCATAAGATCTCCGATAACAAACATGCCAAATCCTCCTCGTCCGGATCCACGAAGAAATCCCACGGGAAGCATTCTGACGATTCGACGTACACTACGATGACCGGAGACGAGCAGGGACGTGTAGTGCCACCCTCCGAAACAAACCGAGGCACGCATCAAACCAATGCTTCCGCCACTACGGAACCGTCATCGTTCGCCGGTCCATCCGATGGGGGAGCGGGCGAACCGCCGGTGAACCCTTCCGATGGCACTCATGCGTCGCATGGCAAACAACCCGGAAAATGGAAGCGTCGGATCACGCTCATCATCGTCGCATTCGTCGCGCTGTGCATCGGCGTAGGTATTTCGGACCCCACTTCAAGCACCCAATACCGTGACCTGCAGTCGCAGCTGACCGAACAACGGCAGAAGAACGACAAGCTAAAGAAGCAGATTAGCGAGCTCAACAAGCAGATCGACGGCCTCCAGGATCTGAAGAACCAGCTCGACCAACAGAAGACCGAGCAGGATAAACGGCAGCAGGAGCAGGACGAACGCCAGTCCCAGCTTGATACCCGTGAGAAGAACATCGTCCAGCGCGAGGAAGCCAAGAAACAAGCTCAGGAGCAGGCGGTCCAAGCTGCGCAAAAAGCTCAGGCCGAGCAACAGGCTCAAGCCCAAGCCCAGGCCGCGCAACAGGCGCAGGCGCAAGCGGCCCAAGCGCAGGCTCCTCAGCAGAACCAGACGGTTTCGTCAGGATTGGCGCACGGCGGTGCGTTCTGTTCCCCCGCGGGCGCGACGGCCCAGTCCGACCGCAGCTCGTCGATTCTCACCTGCCGTACCGCCTCCGACGGTCGCTTGCGTTGGCAGCGCTAGTCCAATAGAAGATGTGCCAAAAAGGTGCATCGGCATGAACAAAAGCGCAGTGGCTGTGCTAAAAATGGTGCATTTCATGTGCTGTTGTTGGTATTGGCGTATTCCGTTCCGGTAGTCCTTGTGAATTGTGCTTTCGAAACCGCAATCCCGCAGGCGGGAAACTGCTAAGTGGCTTATAGATGGCACCCTTTCTTCGATATGCCAAGTATGAGCCGTGGAATTCCAACGCTTATACTCGGCATATTCCGTTTCTGGTGCCATCTATAAGTGAAGTAGCGTTTCCAAACTGTCGAAAACTGCCATACATAAGCGAAGTAGCGGCTTCCGACGCCGGAAAAACCGGCGAAAACACGCAAAACCGGCGTTGATCAGCCATGGAAAATACGTAGAAGGCCAATCAACGCCGGTCGTATTGCGAAGCGCTGCCGCAAGCGCGAATCAGTAGAAGCCAATGGTGATAAGCGTCGTCACCCGCGAATCTGCGAACCGAACGGCCACAAGGCCAGTTTGGCCATCTTGAACGACTGGATGCCGAACGGAATGCCAATAATGGTAATGCAGTTGAGCAGCCCGGCACCCACATAGCCAATCGCCATCCACAGACCGGCCAGTACGAACCAGATGATGTTCAACAACACGGATCCCACGCCGCCGCCATACTCCACTGTCTTGCCGAACGGGGTCAGCGTGAGCCCCGCCATTTTGAACGCCTGAATACCCAACGGAATGCCCACAATGGTAACGCACAGCACCAAACCGATAACGGCCCAGCCGGCGGCGAGCAGCAGCCCGCCCAGAATCAGCCACAGAATATTGCCAAGAAGTCTCATGATGCCATCCTAACGAGTACCGGGGAAGTAGGGGGAGCGGACTTCACGCACCCGCCTGCCCAACAGCAAGGTCAAACCCCTGAACGAATGTCCCCCTCACGGTTGTACCCTCTACACCTGTTATGGATAACGAACTCTTCGAAAAAACGCCGATCCCGCGCGCGTACATGACCCTGGCCATCCCCGTCGTACTCAGCATGATGGTCACTCTCGTCTACAACACGGTGGACACCTACTTCATTGCGCACACCGGCAACACGAACATGGTCGCCGGTGTGGCCATCGCCACCCCCGTGTTCACCGTCATGATCGCCCTCGGCGACATTTTCGGCCTGGGCGGCAGCTCCGTCATCTCACGCCTCTACGGCCAAGGGCGCTATGATGACGGCCGTCGACTCAGCGTATTCTGCTTCTGGGGAGCCGTGCTCACCGGCATTCTCGTCATCATATTGGGCCTCACGTTCCATGACCCGATCCTGCGCATGCTCGGCGCGGACGACTCCACCTGGCAGTATGCCTCGCAGTTCTATTCGCTGATCATTCTCGGCTCGCCCTTCATCATCGTGTCAATGACTCCGACCAACCTCCTGCGCACCGAAGGATTCGCCGGCCCCTCCGCGGTCGGCTCCGTTGCGGGAACCCTCATCAACATCTGTCTCAACCCGCTGTTCATCCACGTGTTCGGCTGGGGCGCGGCCGGCTCCGCGGGCGCCACCGTCATCGCCAACATCTGCACCGACGCCTACTACGTCTGGTTCCTCATCACACGCAGCCGCAACCTCTCGCTCGATCCGCATCTCATGATCGCCCGCTCCGGTGCGGCCAACGTGTCCAGTACCAGCGAATCCCGCAAGCCCGGCGAATCCCACAACCCCCGTAACCCCCGCAAACTCGCCCTCACCCGCCACGAAGCGGCCGACATCCTCGCCATCGGCATCCCCGCATCCATCACCAACCTCATGCAAAGCCTCGGCATCATCATGGTCAACCTGTGCCTCCTCTCATACGGCACCGACGCGGTCGCCGCCATGGGCATCGCCCTGAAAATCGTGATGATCGCCGTCATGATCCTCGTGGCGTTCGCTTTCGGCGGCCAGCCGCTCATCGGCTACAACTATGGCGCGGGCAACATGCAGCGTCTCAAAGACCTCCTCAAGTTCGCCTACAGCTTCCTCAGCCTGCTCGCCCTCGCCATGACCGCCCTGCTCATCGCCCTTGCACACCCCCTTATGGGCTTCTTCACCACCGACCCTCACATCATCGAACTCGGCTCCGGCATGCTGCGCGTCCAGCTGCTCAGCACCGTATGCGTGGCGGTCGTGCTCGTCACCACCTGCACCTTCCAATCGGCGGGCAAGGCCGTCGGCGCGCTGCTGCTGTCGCTCAGCAGACAGGGTGGCATGCGCGCCATCACGCTGTTCGTGGGCAAAGCCATCGCCGGGTACCATGGCGTGATCGCGGCACAGGCGGCGGCCCACCTGCTCACCGCAGCTCCTGCGGTGGTGC
>ENA-OQKF01001055-OQKF01001055.1-human-gut-metagenome-genome-assembly--contig:-NODE-1055-length-13599-cov-30.167533_pt1 | contig 13599 bp, 3 predicted proteins | sample MGYA00242617_ERZ504784 | MGnify/ENA primary metagenome ERZ504784 (study PRJEB26092, sample SAMD00036364) | human gut metagenome | host: Homo sapiens | study: EMG produced TPA metagenomics assembly of... | reverse complement strand
CGCCTTCGGCCGCCTTCTCCAGAGCCTTCTGAGCCCACGGAGTCACTTCCTTGCCAATGCCATCGCCCGGAATGACGGCGATGGTGTACTTCTTTGCAGAATCACTCATAGCACGCGACTCTAGTCAGTGATTCACCTATCGGACTAAAACAGCTCAGCAAATGGACAGCCCATTCCGCTGGCCGGCAGTTGGACAGCTGCCGGACAGCGGAATGGGCTGTTTCTGGGCTATTTTCGGAAATCAGCGCACGTCGCTGAACACAGTGGATGCGGAGGATGTGCTTCGGCTCCACAGCGCGTATAGCACGCCGTCACGGTCGACCGGCATCAGCGAATTCCTCTGTTCATCGAAGGAGACGACGCTCTTGGCGAGCATGTCGTTCCTGACCGTGGTCCAACCTTGGAAGGTGTAGCCGTCCCGCGTCGGATCCTTCGGTTTGACGATATGGTCGCCGTCGAAGATATGCTGATCGTCAGGCTTCGAGGAAGCAACACCGCCGTTCACGTCGAAGGTGATGGTCCATTTCTTCGACTTCTCCCACTGCGCGACCAGCGTCACGTCGTCCTTCACCGGAGTCGAGAAATCGTACAGTCTCGCACGTTCGCCCTTTTGGGCGGCCTTGTCGGATTCCTCCTTGGTGGTCCAGCCGAGGAACTTGTAGTCCACGGTCTTGTCGTCCACTGTTTCGCTTCGCGTCGGCGCAGTCGGAGCGGCCACCTGTTGCCCGGCGTCAATTATCCGATCGTCAAGCGGTTCGGAGGTGCCGCCGTTCAGATTGAAGCTCACCGTGTATATCTTGACCCATTGCGCATACAGATCGAGATTCTGCGTCACCTGCGCGCTGAAATCATACGTGTCGGCTCCGGCCTGATCGGTGCTCCAATGGTCCAGCCGGTATCCGGCCAGCACCGGGGTCGGGTCGGGTGCGGCCACCGCGTTGCCGGTGGTGGTGAATACGGCCACCGTATGATCCTGCTCAACGCCTACATAATTGGCGTGATAGGTCACGGTATGCACCAAGTCTCCGCTTTCGGGCATCCATACCGCATATAGGGTGATGTTCTGTTCGACGGCGGCGTCGAAGTTGTGGACCTTGGTCCGGTTCGCGTCCGAGGCCCAGCCGGCGAACGTGTATCCGCTCCAGATCGGGTCGGCGGATGGACGCTTGGCCTTATGCCCCCAGGGGACCGTCTGCGTTTCGATGGCGCTGCCACCTCCGGTGTCGAAGGTGACGGTGTAGGTCTTCTCCTGCCAGACCGCGTACAGCGTGAGGTCCGAGATCACCGGAGTGTCGAAGTTATAGGGTCCCGAGGAGCCATCCTGCTTGGTGCTCCAATACCGGAACGTATAGCCCGTCCGGCTTGGAGCGACTTCGGGTTCGATCGCATTGCCGCCGTCATCGACGGTTTCCGGATTGTACGGAATGTCACCGCCGTTGGTGTCGAGGTTCACGATATGCGCCTGCCTCCACTGGGCGTACAGTTTCACACGCCCGTATACCGGCTGCGAGAAATCGTATTTGCCGGTGGAATCATCCTCGCTGGCGCTCCAATGCGTGAAGGTGTATCCGTCGCGCTTCGGCGCTTCGGTCGGCTTGGTCGCCACTCCTCCGTATGGGAGGGTTTCAGCTTTGAAGGCGGTGCCGCCCCGAGTGTCGTAGCTCACGGAGGAGGTCGCCACCGGATGGGTGTAGATGCGGCCGTCGCCGTTCACCAACCAGATTTCGGCGGTGCCTTCCTCGGTCTGGCCCGGCTTCACACGCACCGCGGTGAATGGGACGAATCGGTTTCCAGAGCCCGACGGATCCTTGTCCATCCAAGCGTCACCGCCCTGTCTGAGCAGGAACGGCATCTCTCTGACACCTGCGGTATTGGTGTAGGTGAGGGTGGCCACCTCACCGAATTCGTCATGCGAAGTGAACACGGTCCCCGATCCGCCATCGTTCCACGAGTAGATGTCCCATCCTTGCCACACACCGGTATTGGCATCGAAATGTTGGTAATTACCGTCGCCACGGTAGTAGTGGATCTTCACCGTGATCTTCTTCGGGTTCTTCTGGTCATTCGGCGTGGTGTCGTTCGCAGCCGGAGCCGCGTATGTGGGATCGTTCTGCCCGTTCGCGCCTTTGACCCACACTTCGATGGTGCCGCGCGTGTTGTCGTCCTCGTTGGTCCGTGCCTCATAGGAACCCTTGGTGCCGTCAACCGCAGTGGCGTTCACATCACCGGATTCGGACGCGACCACGCGGAAACTCACATGACGATAATCCCCATCCAGATCGACCGAAGCCGTTTGGCCGAAACCGTCCTTCAGTGAGGAATCGAAGGGCACATATTGCTTGTCCAGCGTTGTACCGGTGCGGGATGATCCCCAGATCACCACGCCGGTGGCGTTTTTCTGTGCCTCAGTGGGCGCGAAATGCAATCTCACCGTGGTTTTGGAGGTGGCATAGCCGCCATTCTGCGATTCATCGGAACTCAATGCCGTGCCATTGCCCCCAGCCGTGCGGGTGAACGGCACGCCCAGCAACTCCTGATGCCCGTTCACCGCGACCACAGTCGTTCCGGCGTTCGCCTCATAGCTGGTTCCATTATCGTTGTCGCGATAATCGAACAATCCATCGCCGTTGGTGAAACGGAACTTCACGTTCTTCGTGTTCATGCCTTCCGCCAGGTCGGCCTTATACCAGCCCTCGGCATCTGGAGCGAAGCCTTCCGCAGTGGTCTTCTCGACCTTCTTCATGCCGATGCGTGCTACCTCGTCATAGGTGCCGTTGGCATACGCGTAATCGACGTATGCCACGCCAGCCCACGTCGCATCGGGCTTGTAGTAGATGGTGAGCCTCTTGTCGTTGATGCTGCTTGGATCGACGGCGTCGTCGTACCCAGGGGTCACCTCATCAGTGCCAGAGGGTTCAGCGTCCTTGTTCGCGCCCACGTACGTAGCCACTGCGCTACGTGCCGGAATCTTCACGGTGATTGCACCGCCGGAAACCGTCAGCTTCTTCGAACAGCTTCGCGAGGCGTATACATCGCAATACTCGCCGGCCGGCAGCGAGGTCGCGAACGTTGCAGTGACATCCGTCAACTGGTTATTGATGGCCATGAAGCCCTTGCTGCCACGATCGAAGGCAATCACGTTCGAGCCTTTGCTCTGCCAGTTGATTACTTTCTGCCCTGCGGTGGCATTGTGGAAGCGCACCATGCCACGCGTGGAGGTCCAACGCGGCTGGCAGATCCAATCACCCCACGACCATTTCGCCGCGGTCTTGGATGTGGAGCATGCCTTGTCCATATCCGTATCGGGCGTGCGTGTGGCGGTCGTGCCCTTTGGCGCCTCGCCGGTGGTGGAATCGTCGAAGTAGTAGTCCGAAAGGATCTTCGGGCTGCCATAGCCGTACCCGAGCATGAAGGCGTTGGCCAGTTCATAGACCGCGCCGCTTTCCGGGTTCAGCGATTCGCCATTGCGTTCCGTATCCCAGTTGGCCACGAACACGGTGGCCTTATCGCTTGGCAGCTTGCCGGACTCGATGTTCTTCAATCCCGAGATGCTGCCCGAGAAGGCGGTACGCAGCTGCGCGGCGAACCTGAATTCGGTCACCCGTCCGTTGCGTACGTACTGGCCCGGGGCGAATTCCTGCGATTCGCCGTCATGGGCGATCACTTCCTGGCTGAACGGAATCTCATCGGCGGGAACGTCGATCTTCTGGGACAACGCCTTTTTGATGCCGGCGATGTCCTTCGTGTTCATATGCTTCGCCGAATCGATACGGAATCCGGCAACGCCCAGATTCCACAGATCGGCAAGGTACGCTGCCTGGATGTCCTGCACGCGTTCGCTGCCGGTGTTGATGTCCCACATGGAGCTCAATCGGCAGTTCTGCACTTCGTTGGCGTTCGTGTAGTCGCCGATCGTCTTGGTGCAATCATGGAAATCGCCGGTCGTATAGCCGTACTGGTGGTTGTTGCCGCTTTCGGCGAAGTTATACAGGCCCATCGCCGGGTAACGACCATAGGTGCCGTTGTATTTGGTGCCGGCAACGCCTTCCTGGTCGTCCACCCAGGATACGTCGGAACCGGTGGTGTGGTTGAGCACCACATCGGCGATCACGCCCACGTTGTTGGCCGCGCAGGTCTTGATCATGTTCGAGAGTTCCTCACGCGTGCCGAAGCGCGAATTCAGATCGTAGCTGACCGGCTGGTAGACGGTCCACCATTGCGTGCCCTGCACGGATTCCATCGGCGGGCTGATCTGCACGTAGCCCACGCCTTCAGGCCCATAGGTCTCCTGGCATTCCTGCGCGATGGTGTTCCAGGATTGCTGGAACGCGATCACGGTCACGTCGCTCTGCGGATTGGCGCGCCCGGTGTCGGCGAGCGCGCTGCCGTTGAGGGCGAAGTTCGCGAGCATCATGGCGGCCGCCGCGATCACCGCGAGCGTTTTGCGCCGTATCGTATGCTGCTTCATCGCATGCTCCTTCCGAGTGCATGGCGTTTCCTGTTTTCGTGTGTTTTCATCGCGCACGCTCCGATCAGGCAGATGGAGCTGATGGCGATGAGGATTGCCGCGGGCTTGCTGTTGATGCCGCTGCCGCCTGTGTCCGGCAGCACGACGTAGCGGTAGCGGTTGGTCACGTCGAAGGCAAGAGTGCCGTTTTGCGTTGTTTCCTTGACTGTAGCTTCGTAGTCGTTGGAACGATCGACCAATCCCGTCGGCATGCTTTCGGTGACGTCGTAGTGGATTTCCTGCCCCTTGTAATACTTCGGCAGGTTATTGAAGGTGTAAGTGGGCCATACCTCACCGGTATCGGTATCGTCGAGTCCGTCATCCGAGGCATCGACCGCACCGGATTTCGCAAGCACGATGCAGCTCTTGCCCCATGCCGTTCCCGAGACCGTCAAGACTGTTGCGCCCGCCAGACCGGTCGTATAGTCGGCGACGCTCTTGGAGCATTCGCCTGTGGCCGTCTGCGGCGTAGGCCAGCCGGGCAGATATTCCTTCTGGGTGCTGTCACCACCGTTCTTCCAGATGCTCGACAGCACCCAGAAGGTGAGGGTCTTCGGGCGTTTGCCAAGCTGGTTGCCGGCATCGTCCCAATGCTTGGTGACGCTGAGGCTCACGGTTTCCGGCGTGTGCTTGTTCGTGATGGTCGCCTTACAGGTGGCGATGCCGGTCGACAGGCAGCCGTCGGTCGGCTTGTTGCTGGCGGTGCCGTCGGCCTTCACGGTTTTGTACGAATAGCTGGGCTTCTCGTATTTGGTGTCCGCGTTGACCTTGGCTGGATCGGTCCCATCCATCACGTCCTTGTACGTGTAGGTGGTCTTGCCGTCCGCATCGGTCGAGGCGTAGCCGAGCCGGGTCTCTTCGACGGTGTAGGTGTACGGTTTGCCGTAGATGTTGTTCTTCGGCAGTCCCGAAGCCTTCATCGTCCAATTCTTCCTGGCGGTGAGCTGCTCGCAGTTCTCTTTGAGCATGATTTCCTTCACCGGCTCGTACTGGCTGGAATCGTCATCCTTCGGCTGGTCGGATGTACCGTAGACGACCACGCATACCTGGTCCGGACGTACACCGTCCTGGTCGTCGGCGTCATTCCACTGCTTGGTGGCCTCGAGATCGATGGTGTCCGGCTTGTGGATGTTGATCATCGTGAATTCGTAGCCGTCGGTCAACGGCCGCTTCTGCAGGGTGAAGTGGTATTTCTTGGCGAAATCGGGATCCTGGATTTCGTTCACGGTGTACGAGTAGGTCTTGCCATTGCCATCCGTGGCGAGCAGTTCGGGCCAGGTGGTGGTCCAATGGTTGCTGCTGTCGAGCGTGACCGCATCACCGAACGGGTGCCCGTCCTGCTGGAGCTGCACCGTGACGGACGGCGTACGGTATCTATCCGCGTCAAGGTTGTCGCTCCACCGTTTGGTCACGGATATGGCGAGCCGCTTGATGAGCTTGTCCTCCACACGTACCGTGTTGCCGTCCACCGGGGTCGTCGGCTCTCCACTGTCGGACACATGGTAGGCTTGGCCGCGTTTGATGGCGAATCTGATCGGGTCGGACACCCGGTATCCGTCCGGAGCCTTGGTTTCGGTCAGCGTGTACGTGCCGTCCTTCAGCTGGACGGAGCGCGGGGCGTCGCCGGAGGTCCAGACAATCGGATTGATGTCATGTCCTTCGAAATCGGTGCCTTCGATGCGGAATTCCGCTCCCGGCAGTTCGGTGGATCCGCCGACTTCGACCTTGGAGAATTGCACGTTGGTCCTGCTGGGACTGTCGACCATGGTCACGTGGTTACCGTCCAAGGACGCATCACCGATGGTGTTCCCATTGCGCAGGATCGTCACCTTCCCTTCCACCGTAACCTGGAACACGATGTCCTGTGCCGGCTCGTACCCTTCCGGCACTTCGCTCTCATGCAGCGTATAGGTGCCTGGGGCGAGCGTGAGTTCCTTCGGGATGATTTCGCCATCCTTCCTCAGTTCTCCTTCGCCGCTGGTCCACCTGATCGGATTGATGGCTTCGCCGCCGATGGTGGTGCCTGTGACGGTGAGCTCCGCGCCGGCGATTTCGCCTACGCCCTCGGTCAGACTGGTTTTGGAGACCGTCACCTTGGTGGTCTTGTATTCGTCGACCATGACGACCGTGCTAATCTCGTCGGAATCGACGGTATTGCCGTTGGAAACGATTTTGACGATGGCTTTCGTACCATCGGAGTTCATCGTCACCATGAACTTGATGGAGCTGGAGGGCAGGTATCCGTTGGGGGCCTTGGTTTCGGTCAGTGTGTACGTGCCGTTCTCCAGCCGGACGGAATGCGGGGAGTCGCCGGAGGTCCATTCGATCGGGCCGAATTTCTGGCCGTTGGAGGTGACGCCGGTCAATTCCAGCGTCGCACCTTTGATTTCAGTGCCGCCCACGTCACGTTTGGAGATGAGCACTTCGCCAGAGGTCGGCGTGTGGGTGTTTGTCACCGTATAGGAGAACGTGCCGTCCTCCGTTGCGTTGCTGGTGATCGCGACGGAGTAGCCTTTCGGTACTTGGACTTCCTTCACGGTATAGGCGATCTGTCTGCCGTTGGCGTATTTCGGCAGATCCGTGAACGATGCGCTCCAATTAGTGCTTTCTTTCAATATCGCGGTTTTGCCGGCCACCGGATTGCCGTCGGCGACCAATTGCACGGTCACGTCGCCCAGGCGGATTTTGTCCGAATTGTTGTTGTCGTTCCAAACCTTGTTCACCTTGACTTGGGTGGTTTCCGGCGTGTGCGTGTTGGTGAACCGGTACTGGGTGCTGTCACTGTAGTCGCTCATGCAAGCTTCCCACGTGCCGTCGGTCTTCTGCCGTTCGCATGTCGACGTGTAGCCGTCGAGCGTGCTCACTTCGGTCACGTAGTAGTGGACGTCCTTGCCGCCTTCTTTGACCGGCAGGTTTTCCCAACCGACTTCGGTCGACTGCCCGGCCTTCAGGGTTTTGTCGAGGTTCATGTCCGTAGACCGGCCATCGACCGACTTCCACAGCTTGAAGGTCACATCGCCGCGTAGTCCATCCTGATTGTCGCCGTCGTTCCATACTTTGGAGACCTTCACGGCGGTGGTGTCGGGCTTGTCCTGCATCCGCACCTGCGCTGCGTCATCGCTTACGGGTGGACGGCTGCCGTTGACCGTCACCTCGCCGTTGTTCGATACGACGATGCGCATCACGTCGGCGACCCGATACCCGTTCGGCGCGCTGAGTTCGGTCAGGGTGTAGCTGCCCGGAACAAGATCGAACGACTTCGCATCGCCGTCGGTCGTCCAACGTGAGATCTCCCGGTTGTCCGAATCGCTGACGAGGCTCAGCGTGGCACCCTTCACCGCGATATCGGCATGGCCATACTCCACCTTGGAGATGGCGACCTTCGCCTTGACGTTCTGCTTGTCATTCACCATCCACAGATACAGACTCTGCGGCTGGCCGTTCACCGCGGCGACGGTCAGCGGTTGCCCGTCCACGGTAACGCCTTCGTAATAGTCGGCCAGATGCCCATGATCGACATCGGTGGAGGGAAACACCACATACAACGGCTTTGAGGAAACCCCATAGCCTTCCGGTGCCTGAACTTCGGCGACTTTGTAGATCCTGTTCGCCTGCAATCCCACATACTTCGTATAACCATCCGTACCGGAGACGAGCGTCTTCGTCACATTCGTGCTGCCTGTGGATTTCCACGTCTTGGATGAGACGTCATCGTTCACCGTGAGTTCGTCCACGCGGAACACCGCATCGCCCAGACCGCGTCCGCCGGCGTCTCCGTCGCCGTATTTGAAGATCTGCAGGCTGTGCGGGCTATCGGTGAATCCGCCTTTGGCCTCGTGGACCGTGCCTGTCTGGCTGTCTTGGCTGGAACCGCCTTTGTTCTCGTATCCAACCAGGGTCACTGTGTTGACGGCCAATCCGTCAAGACTCTGACCGGGCTGGGGCAGCACCACGGCTTTGTATGTCACACGCGCAGGTGTGGCATCGGGCACATTGATGGTCAGCACTCTGGTCGCGGGATCATAGAACGATGCCGCGCCCTGGATCTCGCCCTGCGTCTTCGGGTCCACGATCCTCACGCTGCCCTGCTGCAGTTCCACCGCTTCCGGCAGCGTGTCCTTCAGCACCAGGGTCTGTCCGCTATTGAGCGTGGAGCCGGCGGAGTTCACATCGATGGTGTAGTTGATGTATGGTGCCGTGGCCGCGGTGTAGGTCGATTTCTTATTCACCAGCTGCGGCGGATTGATTCATCGGCTGGCCTGATCCGGGCTCTGGGCCACGCCATCGACGCTGATCACGGCGCTGTTCCTGAACTCGCTGCTCCCTGCAAATGCCTTGACGTCCTTCAGACGTGTCAGATAGCCGATCTGGACCCTTCCGCCGTCGCGTTTCGCTTCGGTCAGCGCCGCGCTCGGGTTCTTGAAGGTGAAGGTCAGGGTGTCCTGTCCGTCCTTCGAGGAGTGGGCGACCACGCTTACTCCGTCGAGCGTCGTTCCGGACTGGTTCCTCACCGTCATGCTGCCCGGAATGTATTCCATGTTGGCGGGCAATGTGTCGGTGATGGCCACGTCCTTCGCGTCGGATACCACGTCGTGCACCGTCAATGTCCAGCCGTATTTGCCGTTGGCGGCGTCGGACCCCCAATCCACGCCTTTGTCCATATTGTCGTTCGTGCCGGTGTGCGTCGCGGTCTTCGTGGATTTGCCGAAGGTGGCCGTGTTGTAGATCGTGCTCGGGGCTCCGTTCTTCACCGTGGTGGAATACACGACGTAGAGTGTGGCGTCCTTCGCCAGTTTGCCGGTGACAACAAGTGTGAATTTCTTGTTGTCACTCGTATATGTGATTTGGTAGTTCGATGCAGGATATTCCTTGGTGTGCTGGGCATCGGTGTAGACCTTCACATCGGGGTTCAACGTCTGCCAGTTTCCGGTGGTCGTGCAGTCGTCGCTGCCATCCTCCTTCTTTCCCGCACAGTTTTGATCGACGGTGTCCGTGATAGTCGCGCCGTCAAGATTCTTCTTCGCGGTGAACGTGGTCTCCCATTGGATGGGGGATTTCACGGAAGCGCCGGACAGGGTCCTCTTGGCGATGTCGCCTTCGGTACGGTCGATGGTCACGGTGCCGGTGCCATTGAAGTCGTTGCCGTCGCCGTCCTTGCCATTCACGGTGTTGGTGTATGTCGTCTGTTTCGTGGAATCGGCACTATGGATTGGCGTGGTGTAGGTGATGACGTACCGGCCATAGCCTTCCGGCAATGTCGCCATGCCGTTTTTCAGATCGGACCATTTGACCGTTACGGTCTTCCGCACGGGATAATACTTGCTGTCCTTTCCATAGCATTCGATCGTCACATCGCCGGCGGGCTCGTCCATGCCGTTACCAAGCACGTCCTTGATTGTGGTGTTGATGGTGTTGCTGTCATCGCCTGGAATCAGGTCGATGCTCCAGTTGATGTTCTTCTGGTCCGCGTCAGTCGAGCCGTACTTGCTCACCGTCCACTTGGACTTGAACACCAAGCCCTTCTCGCTCGTCTTGTCCGTGGATTCTTTCGAATTGATCGTCGCCTTGTTATTGGTGACGTCCAGGTTGCCGTTTTCGCACTGCGTCGCCGCGTCCGTACTGGCTTTGCATGCGTCGACGACCTGTTGACGGTTTACTTTGACCTTGTACTTCACGTACAGTTTCTCGCCGTCGCTCATGTTCGGGATGGTCAGCGTGAAGCCCTTGTTATCCGTATTAGGCGTTGCCGTCCAATCAGATTTGCCATACGACTTGGTCAGTCCCGCGTCGGTGAACAGCTCGAACGAACCAGGAACAAGGGTGAGGAGCCTTCCCATCGTGTCGGTGATGGTCACATTGGTGTTCGGCCCGGTGGAACCTACATTGAGCACGTAGTAGTAGACACTGTTGCCGTCGGCATCGGTTTCGCCGGTGTTCACGGCGCCGTTCTTGTGGATGTCCAGGCCGTGTTCGGGGTTAATCGTCGTTTCGACCTTGCCGATGCCCGGGAAATTCCAATCTCGTTTGCCGCCATTGCCGTTGTTGTCGGCGCTGCGTGTGATCTTGCCGTCGATGGTCACGTAGGCGTTGATGCCGCTGCTGGCGTCGGTGGTGTCGGTGTAGGTGGCAACGACCTTGTTGCCCTGCACGGTGAAGGTTCCGCGCTGTTTGCCGGTGCTGTCATACATCGGGTAGGTGGCGCCGTTCTCGAAGGCGATGCCTTGCGGCAGATCGTAGGTGAAGGTGGTCCCCTGTTGCACCTTCACATCGTTGGGCACGTTCCAGGAGAGTTTGACCTTGACCTGAGTGCCATAGTCCAGCGTCATGCCGTCGGTGTAGTTTCGCCAGTGCTCGCCGCCATCCGTGCTGAACTGCACCTGCGAGCCTTGATCTCCCGTTCCTACGACCCAACCGACTTTCTCTCCGGACAGGTCATAGCTTGCCGCTTGGGCGTATTTCGGCGAAATCAGCATGCAAGCCAGCAGCATGCCCAGCACCACGGCAATGGCAGCAAACGTTTTCACACAGCGCTTTGACGCCAACTCCTTGCGCCTATGCATAATCCCTCGCTTCACGATTAAGCACAACCTAAGGTGGCGGCAGCCACTACCTTGCCCCAGCTACCGCCACCTTTACGCAATCACGGTGCCACGACATCAACATTGACGTATGAAACAGTGTCTTTCCTTATAAAAGTGCTAAAAAGCACGGTATAAAACGTTTGACGTTAGAGTGCCCCCAAAAGGGGATTCGCGAAACGCCGAAGGGTGTTCGCAATGTTTCATGAAAATTTTCTGAAACAAAAACCCATTGCCACAAACGATTGCAACAATGGGTTTTCGTCAGTCATGATTCTTCTACCCCCGGAAAATCCCCCGGAGTACCCTCGGGGCCACTCAGCTGCCGATGCCCATCATCGACAGGCACCAAGCGTTCTCGTACGAGACTTCCTCCCACTGCTTGTACCGCCCGGATGTGCCGCCATGGCCGGCTTCCACCTCGATTTTCGCCACGGCGTCCACACCGGCATGCTGCAGCCGGGCCAGCCATTTCATCGGCTCCACATACAGCACGCGGGTGTCGTTCATGGATGTGGTAATGAAAATTTTCGGAAAAACGGCAGTTCTTTCGTCATTTTCACTATCTGGCGCATTCTCGTATGGCGTGTACGACTTCATATACGCGTACACATCCGCGTCGTGCAGCGGATCGCCCCACTCGTCCCATTCGGTGACGGTCAGCGGCAGCGAAGGATCAAGGATCGAGGTCAGCGCGTCCACGAACGGCACATCCGCCTCCACGCCCGCATAGCATTCCGGAGCCATGTTGGCGACCGCCCCCATCAATAGGCCGCCCGCCGAGCCGCCGTTCGCCACCGTACGCAGCGGCGAGGCCAGTCCGGCACGTTGCAGCGCGCGCGTGGCGTCGATGAAATCCTCAAACGAATGCTTCTTGTTGAGCAGGTGCCCCTGCTCGTACCAGGCGCGTCCCATTTCGCCGCCGCCGCGGATGTGCGGCACAGCGTACAGCACGCCGCGGTCGAGCATGCTGATGCGTGACACCGCGAATCCCGGATCGGAACTGATCTCGTACGCGCCGTAGCCGGTGATGAACATGGCGGAATCGCAGGTCGGCACGTCACGCCGCCATACCAGCGAGACGGGGATGCGTTCGCCGTCGCGCGCGGTGACCCACACCCGGCGTTCCATGTAGTCGCGCGGATCGAAACCACCCAGCACGGTGGCGCGTTTGAGCAGACGGTCCTCGCCGGTGTCCGGATCGTAGTCATGCAGCTCGCCGGGGCGCGTGTAGCTGGCGAACGAGTAGCGCATGCGCGGCGCGTCATACGAGGGGTTGCCACCAACGCCGATCGAATACAGGCGGCGCGTCTCCCCCGGCATGCGGTCGGCGGTGGCGCCGTCCGACGACGTCATCGCCCGACGCGAGACGCCATGCACGGCCGATCCCTTGCCTTGCGCGGCGGCGGCCGCGTCCAGTTTGCCCCAGATCTCGGCGCGTTCCTCGTTGATCTCGTCCACGGATTCGTCGACGTCCCAATCGTCCTCCAGCGCGTGCGGCACCAGTTCGGTGAACCGCCATGGCCGGCCGGCCAGGAAATCCTCGGCGGCGGCCCGTTTCGTCATCACCGCGATGTGCGGCAGGCTTTCCGCGCGGTACTGCAATGCGACGAAATGCCGATGGATCGAGATACCCTCGATGCCCAAGCCGTGCGCGCCCTGCAGAATGGCGGGATTGCAGGGATTTGAATACGGGGTGCCGATCGGCATGGAGGAGGCGCCGGGGTCCACGTCGTCGCCGTGCTCGCAACCGTAGGGCGATCCGACCGCCACGCGCACGCCTTCGCCCAGCCGGTATGGAGGCTCGTGCGTCCGCATATCGATCACATCGATCTCGAAATTCGGATTCAACGCGTTGTGGTACACCACGGCGAGCGGAATATCCTCGCCATGCTCCCCCGCGCCTTCGAAGCAGGCGAAGCTCACATCGTATTCCACGTCGGTTTCGCGCGGAATGAACGCCCGGAACGAGCCCTCCGGGGTGTCCACCGGCAGCATCAGCACCTCGGTGGTGGTTTTCGACCCGGTGCCAATCACGATGTTCCGTTCGTCGAAGGACAGTCCGATGCCCACCCAGAAGCGTTCATCCGCCTCGCGGTAGACCTCCACGTCATCCGCGACGGGGGTGCCGACACGGTGGCGCATCACCGCGTACGGACGCCATGCGCCGTCGAGCAGCACATAGAACACCCATTGCGCGTCCGGCGTGAAGCAGGCTCCGCCGATGCCTTCGAACCGCTCCTCCAGCTCGTCGCCGGTCTCAAGATCGCGGATGCGGAAATCGTAGCGTTCGTCGCCGCTCGTGTCGGTGCCGTACAGCATCCAGCGGCCGTCCTTGGAAATGTCCATGCCGCCGATGCGGAAGAAATCATGGCCTTCCGCTTCGACGTTCGTATCGAACACCACCTGTTCGCCGTCGAGTGGCACGCCGGCCTCCACTGTCGGCGGGTCCCAATCGTCCGCGCCGCGGATCGGCACGCGGCATTGCGTGGCGTATTGCCGCCCCTGCATGGT
>ENA-OQKF01001049-OQKF01001049.1-human-gut-metagenome-genome-assembly--contig:-NODE-1049-length-13644-cov-3.414145_pt1 | contig 13644 bp, 9 predicted proteins | sample MGYA00242617_ERZ504784 | MGnify/ENA primary metagenome ERZ504784 (study PRJEB26092, sample SAMD00036364) | human gut metagenome | host: Homo sapiens | study: EMG produced TPA metagenomics assembly of... | reverse complement strand
GACGGTTGGGCGTCCATTCGTCTCATTCTTCGGTGCCGGTCGGATACGGGGCCTTGGCCGGCGTATGCGGCGGGGTACGCACGGCGGACGGACCGGAGTAAAGGTGGTGGTGCGTTGAAACCACGCGCGGGGCGTTAAGGTCAGGCACAAACTTTGGCGGCTGTTCGTACGAGGAAGAACAGTCATCAACGATGATCAGTTCCCAGTTATCGTAATCCTGTCGCAGCACAGATTTTATTGCGCGGATCGCCAGCTGCTGACGATTCCATGTCGGCATATAAATAGAAACTAAAGGGCGTTGTGTAGTCATGGTCTTCCCCGAAAGCTAACGATTAGTGACTGTCAGACTTGTATTCGTACTCGTAGTAACCGTAGTCCTGGTAACCGGTCGCACGACGGAAGATGGAGTTCAGGATCACCCCTTTCACTTCAATTCCGTTTTGCTCGAAGCGGCTCAGGCTGGTTTCCACTTCCTTCAGCGTGTTCACCGCGTAACGCGCCACCATCAGCGTGGTGCCCGCATGGCGGCCCACAATGGCGGCATCGGTCACCGCCAGAATTGGTGGGGTATCAATCAACACCAGGTCATAGTTTTTGCTCGCCCACTCCACCAGCTCGCTAAAACGTTCACTCATCAGCAGCTCTGATGGATTCGGCGGCACCTGACCACGCGGGATAAGGTCAAACTTCGGCACCGTCGTCGGTTTTGCACTCTGGCTAATCTCACCTTTGCCCAGCAGGATTTCCGACAGCCCGTTGACGTTATTGGTACCCAGCAGTTCGTGGGTATAGCCCTTACGCATATCACAGTCGATCAGCAGCACCCGTTTATTGGTCTGGCTCACCACCGCCGCCAGGTTGGCACAGACAAAGGTCTTACCAATTGACGGGCTGACACCGGTCAGCATCAGAACATTGTTTTTGGCCTGCATCATGGCGAAGTGCAGACTGGTACGCAGACTACGAATCGCTTCGATGGCCAGATCGGTTGGGTTACCCACTGCCAGCAGCTGGCTTTGTTTGTAACGCTTAACGCCTTTGGTGGTTTTGACGCTGTCACGCGATTTTTGCCACTCCGACAGCGGGATGCTGGCGTAGACGTTGATACCGCTCTCTTCCAGTGCCTGCGGGCTTTCGATTCCACGGTTGAACAGCGAGCGAAGCAGCACGCCAACGATGGAGAGGATAAGACCCAGAATAATGCTGCCGAGAATGATGAGGGCTTTCTTCGGCTTCAGCACCCCAGGCTGGGTGATGGCCGGGTCAACGATGCGCACATCACCAACGGTACTGGCTTCGGTGATTTTCAGCTCCTGCTGTTTATTCAGCAGCTGCATGTACACCTGCTGTCCGGATTCCACATCGCGGGTCAGACGTACGATTTCCTGCTGCGTTTTAGGCATCGCAGTGACGCGGTCGTTGAGTTTCGCCTTCTCTTCTTCCAGCGTGCGGCGTTTCTCCAGCAGCGTACGGTAGGCCGGGTGACGCTTGGTATAAAGCTTAGAAATCTCCGCTTCTTTGAAGGTCAGCTCGTTAAGCTGGGCATCAATGTTAACCATCGAGTCGAGAACGGATTTCGCTTCCAGCGGCAGGTCGACAGAGTCTTTATCCTGACGATAGGCGTTCAGCTTGTTCTCGGCATCATCCAGACGGGCGCGGACTTCCGGAAGCTGTTTAGCGAGGAATGCCAGGCTTTTCGCTGCTTCAGCCGATTTACGCTCAACGTTTTGCTCAAGATAGTTACGGGTGATGCTGTTGAGGATGTCGCGGATCTGATCCTTATCTTCACCGGTAAAGGTCATGCTCAGGACACCGGTGTCCTTGCCGTTTTCGGTGACGGTCAGGTTGTTCTGCAGATTGTTAATCATTCCCAGCGTGGAGAATTTGGTCACGATAAATTCACCGCCCTCCTGGGCGTGGATCGCGCTGACCATCATGCTGACACCCTCTTTCGTCAGCATCTGCCCCACTTCACCGCGCGCGCTAAAGCCCGCATCGCTGGTCAACTGGTACTGTTTCGGGCCTAACACCGTCAGGGTAAAGGTCTGATCCGCGCTTCCTTTTGGCAGCACAAAATCAGTCACTTTGACCGTGTCGTTGCTGCGTCCCATCAGACGGTCCCAGCCGGCACCAAAGATCGGGAAGGTATTTTTGGTGACGGAGATATCAAGGCCGAGATCGTGAACGGTTTTACCCAGAACCAGGCGCGACTGGATCAGCTGAATTTCCGCATCGGAGGCCGGCGGTTTGTTCGCCAGTGCGGAGCCAATGTCCTGCACCAGCGAGTTACCGGTATTCTGCTCAATCTGCACCAGCGCATCGGCACTGTAGATGGGCGTCGCAAACAGCGTATAGACGACGGCCGCCGCGGCAAACACGGCGGTGATCCCAAGCACCCACCACTTTGCCTCTACGACGGTGCCGACCAGGCGACCAATATCGATTTCATCACTGCCCGAAGTCGGGGCGGCAGAAGGTTTTGTTTTTTCTGTCATTGTTATCCCTGCTGAGCTTTCAGTGCCTGCGCCCACTGACGGGCAGACTGGTCAAGTAAGGTGTATACCGCCTCGAAGGCCTCATGGCTTTTGCGATATGGATCGGGGATTTCGCGTTCATTGTCCCAGTGACCAAACAGCATCACCTTGCCGCGCATCTCCGGTGCGATATCACACAGCGCATGGATATGGCGTTTTTCCATCGTCAGGATCAGGTCATACTCCCGGCACATACGGCCGGTGACCTGACGGGCGATGTGCCCGTCGAGCGAAAGGTTATGATCGCGGGCCACGCTCGTTGCACGCTCATCGGCACCTTTACCGACCAGCGCACCCAGCCCTGCGGATTCAACGGTCAGTTCGGGCTGGTAGAGTTTCAGCAGCCGTTCAGCCGTGGGGGAACGGCAAATGTTCCCCACGCATACCACCAGAATTTTGTTAAACATCGCGGATTACCAGGTATGAATGTCGCGCGCCGTATCCGTCATGTAGCGAACGCCACTGATGGTTGGCAGCAACTGGTTGATCAGACGGTTCCAGCGGGCAACCGGTGCGGTGGTGACATACACCACATCGTATGGCTGGAGACGGAACTCCGTTGCCATCACCAGAGACGTCGCATCGGACATATCCAGCTGGTAGATGTTGGCAATCTTGCCTTTCGCACTGCCCTCACCTTTCAGCGGACGGATCACGAAGATACCGGTGGCGTTGGAGGTGGTCAGATCAATACCCTCTGCATTACCCAGCGCTTCGGTCAGGGTCATGCCGCTGAAGTCCATTTTGAGGGTGCTCTGTTTCTTAACTTCGCCCATCACGAACACTTTCAGATCGTCATTGCGCGGTACGTAGAGAATGTCGCCCGGATAGAGCAGACGGTTCTGAGTCAGGTCACCGTTTTGCATCAGCGCCTGCAGCGAAATGCGCTGCTCTTTGCCGTTGTGCGTCAGAACCACGTTGCGCCAGTCGGCACCGTCGGTTAAACCGCCGGCGGCGTTAATGGCATCCAGAACGGTCAGCGGTACGTTGGTGATGGCCTGTTGGCCGGATTTATTCACCTGTCCGGAGATATAGGCTTTTTGCGAGCGGAATGCGGCGATATTAACGTCCACCTGCGGATCGGCGATGTACTGCGCTAAGCGGCCGGTAATATCACTGCGGATTTCGGCGAGCGTTTTCCCGGCAACGTGTACCTTGCCAATATAGGGATAGAACATGGTGCCGTCTGACTGTACCCAGTTACCGGTGTCGCTTGAGCTACGGTATTGGCCCGCTGGTGTGGTCAGTTCAGGGTGGTCCCAGACGGTGACGTTGATGACATCACCCGGCCCCACGCGGTACTGGTAGGAGGCAATCTCCTGATCCAGAGACATATTCGGCTGAGCAACATTCGGACGTGGGCGTAATTGTTCGACCAGACGTGGCGTGAGTGGATAAACATTCACCATTTTGTCGAGATCAAAATCGGCATCCTGCTGCTTGATCACATCCTTACCCATTGTTGACATATTGCTGCCGGGAAAGACCGTACAACCACTCATCAAGGTCACAGACACCAATAATGGCATCAATTTCATTTTGGATTTCATCATTGATTATTTATCACTTTGGCAGAGTAATTATCCTGTGCAATTTAAAAATAAGCCGGGTCGTATTGGGTTTCAGCATGCAGTTAATCAAATAGAAATATAACTGGCATCAGTCCTAAAAAAAGCTTATTCATCCATTGGCTATTGACAGAATAATCGAGGCTGATTCACACGCTTTCAGGCACGCTACCGCCCTTGGCTTTCAGTTACCAATCAACTGACTAAACAATGTGTTATGGATAGACACCCTCTTGAACAAGGTCTTCTGGAAATATATCAGCCGCAAAAACGCCCGACGGATAATCAATAACCATTCCTGAAGACCGAAACAATAATAGCAACAAGGAGATTTAACATTTGATGCTGGAGGAATTGTTGCAGCTAACCTAATAGCAGGCAAGGAGACAACTGTCCTAATAACTGTTTTTAAGATTAATATTAAGAGCAAAGTTTTGACCTTTTAGGATTTTCTTTATATTGACAAAGCAACAATAAAAACCATTAATTGCGATATATCCTAAAATGTACTGTGCGTAATAAAATATACGTAATTACCTTATTTACAGCGCCAGCGTATTGCTCTCTTTTTGTTCGGCCTTATTAAGAGAAATCTCAGCCCGGCATTGCAATTTCCCGCCGCTTTATCCATGATCGAAGTGTGACATTCGTCATATAACAGAAGGTATTGCTATTACTATGGAATGGATTGCCGATCCATCAATCTGGGCCGGACTGGTGACGCTGGTTGTCATCGAATTGGTGCTCGGTATTGATAATCTGGTCTTTATCGCCATCCTCGCCGAAAAACTGCCCCCTTCTCAGCGTGACCGCGCTCGCGTAACGGGCCTGCTTTTGGCGATGGTGATGCGGTTGCTGCTGCTGGCCTCTATCTCCTGGCTGGTCACGCTCACACAGCCTCTGTTCTCCGTTCACGGCCTGAGCTTCAGCGCCCGTGACCTGATCATGCTCTTCGGTGGCTTGTTCCTGCTGTTTAAAGCGACGGTTGAACTTAATGAGCGGCTCGAAGGCAAAGACAGTGAAAACCCGACCCAGCGACGCGGGGCAAAATTCTGGCCTGTGGTGGCGCAAATCGTGGTGCTGGACGCCGTCTTCTCACTGGACTCGGTGATCACCGCCGTCGGGATGGTTGACCACCTGGCCGTGATGATGGCCGCAGTGATCATTGCCATTACGCTGATGGTGATGGCAAGTAAAGCCCTGACCCGGTTCGTTAACAGCCACCCGACCATTGTTATTCTCTGCCTGAGTTTCCTGCTGATGATTGGCTTTAGCCTGGTGGCGGACGGGTTTGGATTCCACATTCCGAAAGGCTATCTGTATGCCGCCATTGGTTTCTCAGTAATGATTGAAGCGCTGAACCAGCTGGCGATATTCAACCGTCGCCGTTTCCTCTCAGCGAATCAGACGTTACGTCAACGCACGGCCGACACGGTCATGCGCCTGCTGAGCGGGAAAAAAGAGGATGCAGAACTGGATGCGGAATCCGCCGCGATGCTTGCCGATCACAGTGACGGGCTGATCTTTAATCCGCAGGAGCGACTGATGATTGAGCGAGTGCTCAATCTGAATCAGCGGACGGTCAGCAGCATCATGACATCACGGCATGACATTGAGCATATCGACCTGACGGCACCGGAGGAGCACATTCGCGCCCTGCTGGATAAAAACCAGCACACCCGCGTGGTTGTCACCGGCGGTGAAGAGGAAGAGGAGTTGCTGGGCGTGGTGCACGTCATCGACCTGCTGCAACAGCAGCTGCACGGTGAAGCACTCAATCTGCGTGCCCTGGTACGCCAGCCGCTGGTCTTCCCTGAGGGACTGCAGCTGCTTTCTGCTCTTGAGCAGTTCCGTAACGCGCGCACTCACTTTGCCTTTGTGGTGGATGAATTCGGTTCCGTTGAAGGACTGGTCACGCTCAGCGACGTCATGGAAACCATCGCCGGTAATTTGCCCAACGAGGTGGATGAGATTGATGCGCGCCACGACATCCAGAAAAATGCCGACGGGTCGTGGACGGCGAACGGCCATATGCCGCTGGAAGACCTGGTGCAATATGTGCCGCTACCGCTGGATGAAAAACGCGAATACCACACTATTGCCGGTCTGCTGATGGAATATTTGCAGCGTATCCCGCAACCGGGAGAAGAGGTTCAGGTGGGCGACTATCTGCTTAAAACGTTGCAGGTTGAGAGCCACCGTGTACAGAAGGTGCAGCTCATTCCACTGCGGGATGAAGAAGAACTGGACTATGAGGTTTAGTGAGTTGTTTTGCCCGGTAGCATGTGCGCTACCGGGCGCTCGGGCATCAAAGCTTATCTAACAGCTTTTTCACATCCTTCCCTGACTGTGAATCTTTATTCCGATCCGCCCAGTCGTTCAGACGACGTTTCGCTTCGTCCTGCAGATGTTTGCGCAGGATCTGATCCACCTGAAGGCTGTAATTCAGCGCCTGCCATTTGCCATAGACAGTGAGCGGAACCGGCGTCTCTTTAAGGAAGTCGATCAGTTTACTTTCACCCTGCCAGCCGGAAAGTACCCGCACGTTAAATCGGGTATCCGCCGTCTCTTTCACCAGATCCAGCTTACCTTCACCGGTTAACGACAGGAGTGAAGAGGTTCCCTGCATTCCGTCGAGGGTGAGCTGCCCGTTATCCAGCGTCAGGTCAGTGGTAAAGCTGTCGAGGCGCGTTGCGCTGTCGTAGTTTTCCTGGGCTTTGACATCACTGCTGCGCTCCACCGCCTGCTGCACCAGCTGCTGGAAGTTAAGCCCTTCCATACGGGAATCTTTCAGATCAAGATGGGCCTGCCCCTGCCATTCGCGGCGGAAAGCCTCAGCATCAATCTTCGTCCCCGAGAAGTCACCCGCCAGCGTCAATTGGCCCGTTAAGGAGATCGGGTAATTAAAGGCTTTAAGGATGGTACCAATCTCAACGTTGTCGAGACGCGGCTGGAATTCGGCGCTGGCCGTCTCTTTACGCACGTCCAGCGTGCCCGGCAGAGAAAGATGTCCGGCACCCATTTTGCCGCTCAGTTCGGAGATCACCAGCAAACCGTTATGGTTAAACATCTGGCTGCTCACGTCGGTAAAATCGATACCGCGCCAGCGCAGGCTGTTAGCTTTCAGTAAGATATCGGCCGTGAATCCGCGCAGACCGTTATAGTCTGGCTGATCAAGACTCGAGGAGATGACCGGACGCGGCTTGGACGGCTGGCTTTGACCATTCTGAGCAGCGTTACCGTCGGTTGCACCCGCTGGCTGAGGCGGAAGTAAGTTCTCCAGATTGAGCTTGTCAAACTGCAGATTCATTACCCACTTCGGCTTCTCCTCAAGCGTGACGCTCGCCTGCCCTGTCAGACTGCTGTCGTTCGCCTGCAGATTGAGGTTATCCAGCTCAAGCTGTTTTTGCTCTTCGCGCCACACGGCCTGCAGCGTTCCCTGACCGGTGATCCCCTGGGCAGGAAGATCGGCTCCCATCAGTTGCCAGTTCAGCTGCTGAATATCCGCCGTGAGCTGATGGGGGTAATCCGAGGCATTCACGTTGGCGTTCAGCGACAGATTGAGATCGCGCTGATCGCGGTTCAGCCTTCCGCTAAACTCCAGCGAGGCAACATGATGGGCGTCCTGCTCCATCTTCAGGTTGATGTTACGGACGGTTACCTGCTCGTCGGACTCATGCTGGAAAACCAGCACGCTGTCGGCGACTTTCAGTTTGGCTATATCAAATGACCAGCCCGTATCCGTCGGCTCGTCGGGCAGCGTATTTTCCCGCGGGGCGACCGGCGCATCCGAGTCACGCACGGCTTCAGTTTGCGGCGTCAGCTGAATCACCGCCCCTTTCAGCATCACCTGGTCGACCTGCAACTGGTGTGAAAAGAGCGGGATCAACGCCACATCAAGACGCATGTTATCAGCAGAGACCAGCGGCTGGGAGGCACCCGGCGCGGTTAACGACATGCGGCCTGAGAGAATGCTGAGTTGCGGCCAGACGTGCCAGCGCAGCGGCCCATCAAGCTTCAGTTGATAACCACTACGCGCTTCGACCTGCCGCACCATGTAAGCACGGAAATCATTAGGGTTAACAAGCAGGACTAACGCCGAAAGGCCAGCAACCAGAACCACCAGCAAAATCATCAGCGTTGTCAGAACTCTTCTCATAGCATCCTCAGTGGACTAACGATCAGTCTTTATCAATACGGCTCGCGACCGCACCCTGCTGGTCGCGATATTTAGCGTCCTGACGGCGGTTATAAGGACGATCTGCCGGACCGGTTAGCGGTTCAAAGCTCAGCGCACCGATCATCATCCCTGGACGCAGTGCCAGAGGCAGTTTACCGGCATTGAAGAACTCGAGCACGATACGGCCCGACCAGCCTGGATCGATACGGTGCGCGGTCACGTGAACCATCAGCCCCAGTCGCGCCAGAGAAGAACGGCCATCGAGCCAGCCGACCAGGTCCGCAGGCAGCGTCACGGATTCATAGGTCACCGCCAGCGCCAGTTCACCCGGATGCAGATAAAAGGCTTCGCCCTCGTCAATAACGATTTCATCACTCATCACGCGATCAAGCGCGGCGCTGACTTCATCCTTCGGCCCGCTAAGGTCGATGAACGGTGCGGTATGGCCGCTAAAGGTGCGGAATTTATTTCCCAGGCGCACATCAACAGTCACACCATTGATACGCTCCACGGGTGGACGTGGTGTAATAGACAGACGGCCTTCATCCAGCCAGGCTTCAATATCGCGATCACAAAGACGCATCGCACTTTCTCCTTTCATGCATCGTACCCTGAAGCCATAAAGACTCAGGGCAAAACCAGGTTATCCCTGAACGGTACACAATTCGCGCGGCTTATTCAAAAAACTGGCTGATTTTCGCTTTTAAGATATCAATGGCTATGCGGTTTTTACCGCCGCGAGGCACGATGATATCGGCGTATTGCTTGGATGGTTCAATGAATTGCAGGAACATCGGGCGGACAGTTTTCTGGTATTGCGCCATCACGGAGTCCATCGAACGTCCACGCTCATTCACGTCACGCTTAATGCGGCGCATCAGGCAGATATCCAGCGGCGTATCGACGAAAATCGAGAAGTTCATTGATTCACGCAGACGGGAGTCGGTCAGAAGCAAAATACCTTCAAGGATAATGACCTTCTTCGGTTCGATACGGATCGTTTCCTGCGTACGGGTATGTTCTACATAACTATAGACGGGAAGTTCAATTGCCTGGCCGCTTTTAAGTGCTTCTAAATGCTGGAACAGTAAGCTGTGATCCATCGCATTAGGATGGTCATAGTTAGTTTTTACGCGTTCTTCCATCGACAGATGGGATTGATCTTTGTAATAGCTGTCTTCGGGAATGACGCCGATATGCTCATCACCAACTTGTTCACGCAGTTCGCGGTAAAGCGTACTGGCAATAAGACTTTTACCTGAAGCCGATGCGCCGGCGATGCCTATAATGACGCACTGATGAGACTTATCAGTCATAAATTTAGCGACCTGATTAACCTGGATGTTAAGGAAGGACGACGCCGGAGCGTCAAACGCGGCAATTATAGGGATTTCGCGGGCATGATACCAGTCGAAAGCGCAGGTTCTGCGAGACAGGGTGAAAAGCGACGAAATGATCCCTTTGTGAAATTTAAACGCACGTTTTTTCAGCGTTTGTCGGGGATTTTTTACCGAGTAACTATTTAATAAGTCTATGATGTCAAATTATGAGCAGTCGCCATATGAATTGTAAATTGTTTGTACTAGCATAAACCAAATTATCAAATTCACTCGTCCGGACTTCTCTCCTGACGGCATGGCGTCTCTGGATAAAGCGGTAATGAATAAACAATACCAGCGGGTTTTGGTTACCACCCCACATCCTTTATTGCGACTTGTCTGTCTGGGCCTGGTCACCTTTATCTTTACCTTATTTTCGCTGGAGCTGACCCGCTTCGGCACACTGCTCGCCCCGCTCTGGTTCCCTACCGCCATCATGATGGTGGCCTTTTACCGTCATGCAGGAAAGATGTGGCCGGGTATCGCCCTGGCCTGCTCGTTTGGCAATATCCTGGCCGCGTGGATGCTTTTCTCCTGGTCGTCGATCAACCCGACCTATACCGCTATCAACGTGGTTGAAGCCGTGATTGGCGCGGTGTTACTGCGTAAACTGCTCCCATGGTATAACCCCCTGCAGAATCTGAATGACTGGATCCGTCTGTCCATCGGCAGTGCGCTGGTGCCACCGCTGGTTGGCGGAGTGCTGGTGTATCTTCTGGTGCCGGGTCCGGAGCCGCTGCGTAATTTCCTCGTCTGGGTGTTATCAGAAGCCATTGGTGCGCTGGCGCTGGTGCCGTTAGGGTTACTGTTTAAACCACATTATCTGCTGCGTCACCGCAACCCAAAATTGCTGCTGGAAACGCTCGCCACCATGGCCGTGACGCTGGCTCTCAGTTGGATGGCGATTACCTGGCTGCCGTGGCCCTTCACCTGCGTTATCGTTCTGCTTATGTGGAGCGCCGTGCGCCTGCCGCGAATGGAGGCGCTTCTGGTGTTTCTGGTCACCGTAATGATGGTCTCGCTGATCATGACGCGTAACCCTGTATCCATGACGCCGCAAAACCTGCTGGTGACGCTGAACGCGCCCTGGCTGCCCTTTTTAATGATGCTGTTGCCGGCCAATATTATGACCATGGTGATGTATGCCTTTCGCGCCGAACGCAAACATATCACCGAAAGTGAAGCACGTTTTCGTAACGCGATGGAGTATTCCGCCATCGGCATGGCGCTGGTCAGCATTGAGGGGCAGTGGCTTCAGGCCAATAAAGCCCTGTGTAACTTCCTGGGATACAGCCAGACGGAGCTTCAGGCCCTCACCTTCCAGCAGTTAACCTGGCCGGAAGATTTGAATACCGATCTCGAACAGCTGGAGCAGTTGGTCAACGGCGACATCAACACCTACACCCTTGAGAAGCGTTACTACACCCGCAATGGTGAAGTGGTCTGGGCCCTGCTTGCCGTCTCCGTGGTGCGCCACACCGACGGTTCACCGCTCTATTTTATCGCCCAGATTGAAGATATTAACGACCTGAAGCAGACCGAGTGGGTCAATAAACGCCTGATGGAGCGCATCACCCTCGCCAACGAAGCGGGCGGTATCGGCATCTGGGAGTGGGATCTGGAGCCGGACATTATCAGCTGGGATAAGCGGATGTTTGAGCTGTATGAGATCCCACCGCACATCAAGCCCACCTGGCAGCTCTGGCACGAAACGATGCTCCCGGAAGACCGCGCTCACGCTGAAAAGGTGCTCCGGGATTCCCTCATTTCACGTTTGCCGTTTAAGCTTGAGTTCCGCATTCGTGTTAAAGAAGGCGTGCGCCATATACGCTCTCTGGCGAACCGGGTACTGAACAAACAGGGTGAAGTCGAACGCCTGCTCGGCATCAACATGGACATGACCGAGGTGAAGCAGCTCAACGAAGCGCTGTTCCAGGAAAAAGAGCGTTTGCACATTACCCTCGATTCCATCGGCGAAGCGGTGTTGTGTACCGATATCGACATGAATGTCACCTTTATGAACCCGGTTGCCGAGAAAATGAGCGGCTGGCTGCAGACCGAGGCTATCGGGCAGCCTGTCCTGAAAGTGTTGCACATCACCTTTGGTGAAAAGGGACCGCTGATGGAGAATATTCACAGCGGCGATATGTCTCGTTCCGATATAGACCAGGACGTGGTGCTGAACTGCCGTACCGGCGGCAACTACGATATCCACTACAGCATTACCCCGCTCAGTACGCTGGACGGGCAAAACATTGGCTCCGTGATCGTGATTCAGGACGTGACGGAATCGCGCAAAATGCTGCGTCAGCTCAGTTACAGTGCCTCGCACGATGCCCTCACCCACCTCGCAAACCGGGTCAGTTTCGAAAACCACCTCAAACGGCTCTTACAGACCGTACAGGAGACACGCCAGCGTCATGCGCTGGTGTTTATCGATCTCGATCGTTTTAAAGCCGTCAACGACACCGCAGGCCATGCGGCGGGTGATGCTCTGCTGCGGGAGCTTTCGTCATTAATGTTGACCATGCTCCGCTCCAGCGACGTGCTGGCTCGTCTCGGCGGGGACGAATTCGGGTTGTTGCTCCCGGACTGCAATATCGAAAGCGCGCGTTATATTACCGGCCGCCTGATTAACACCATCAATGACTATCACTTTATGTGGGAAGGACGTCTGCACCGGATCGGCGCCAGCGCGGGTATCACTCTGATTGATGAAAATAACCATCAGGCTTCAGAAATCATGTCGCAGGCGGATATCGCCTGTTACGCCTCGAAAAACAGCGGACGCGGCGTCGTCACGGTTTACGAACCCCAGCAGGAACGGGACCACGGCATGCGCAGTATGATGTCGCTTGATGAGCAGTGGCACATGATTAAAGACAATCATCTGATGATGATTGCCCGCAGCGTCGCGTCTCCACGGATACCGGAAAGCTGCAACTTCTGGCTGATTTCATTACGCCTGTGGACCAGCCAGGGCGAAGTGCAGGAAGAGCATGCGTTCCGCTCCGGACTTGCGGAGCCTGAACTGTTGCACGCCCTTGACAGACGTATCTTCAACGAGTTTTTCCGCACCTCCGCCGCACAGGTCGCCCACAAAGGCATGGGGGTCGCGCTTCCGCTGTCTGAAGCAGGTTTAGCAAGCGTCACGCTGGTTGATGAACTTGTCGACCTGCTGGAGAAGAGCCCCATGCCAGGCCGTCTGCTGCATCTGGTTATCGCTGCCGACGTGGTATGTAATCCGGATGAGAACCTGCAGCAGGGCCTGCAAAAGCTTCGCCATGCTGGCTGCCGCGTCGTGCTCAGCCAGGTGGGACGCGATATGAACGTCTTTAGCCACCTCAGCGCCAATATGGCCGATTATCTGATGCTTGATACGGAAATGGTGACGAATGTTTATGGCAACCTGATGGATGAGATGATGGTGACGATCGTTCAGGGGCACGCCCAGCGCCTGGGCATGAAAACCATCGCCGGTCCGTGTAACCAGCCTATCATGATGGACACGCTCTCCGGCATCGGCATTGATTTTATTTACGGCGACACCATCGCCGAGCCGCAGCCGTTGGATCTACTGCTTAATACCAGCTATTTCGCCATCAACTGATGGCGCCCAGCCATCGGTATACCAGATGTGCAGCAACGCATACGAGCGCCAGGGCTGCCAGCGCTGGGCGTACCGCCGAATTTGCGCAGGCGTCATCCCGGCAAAACGTTGCTTAATCAGATAATCATCCGGCAGAAAAACGTCCTTCGCCTGCCAGCCGCGCAGGGCCAGGTAGTTTGCCGTCCAGCGTCCTATTCCGGGCCGCTGCTGTAAGGCCTTCATTCCCGCCTCAATATCCGCAGGAGGGGAAAGCGGAAACGTCCCGTCCACCACAGACTGAGCCAGGTGAACGATCGACTCCGCCCGCTTTACCGGCATTCCAAGCGCTTTCAACGCCAGCGGGTCCGCTGCGGCCAGCGCGTGCGGGGTCGGG
>ENA-OQKF01001048-OQKF01001048.1-human-gut-metagenome-genome-assembly--contig:-NODE-1048-length-13657-cov-2.922025_pt1 | contig 13657 bp, 8 predicted proteins | sample MGYA00242617_ERZ504784 | MGnify/ENA primary metagenome ERZ504784 (study PRJEB26092, sample SAMD00036364) | human gut metagenome | host: Homo sapiens | study: EMG produced TPA metagenomics assembly of... | reverse complement strand
GAATGATGACGTTGTGTCCAAGAAGTGGAAGGCGGGAACTAGTGCGCTTTCTTCGGCCGCCTGAAAAGCTTCTTCGCCGATACCCCTTACGAGGTGATCGCCGGGCAAAAGCCGGAACGAGACACGGAACTGCATTACCAAAATGTACTTTTCATCGTCTTCCGACTGGTCGGACTGTACACCAAGGTGGAATATCACACCTCGAATGGTCGTATTGACCTCGTCTTACTGACCGATCGTTACATTTACATCATGGAGTTCAAATTAAACGGCACAGCCGAGGAAGCCTTGCGGCAGATCGACGAGAAACAATACGCCCTTCCCTTCGCCAACGATGAACGCAAACTATTCAAGATTGGCGTAAACTTCTCATCCGAGACACGGAACATTGAGCGGTGGATGGTGGAATAAAAGGAAATGAGAATAATCTTAATCATTATATTATATATCGGGATCGTCAGCGCATGTACCCAAAAGCCTGTCTATCCGGAAGCGATGTCTCAAGCGATACAATGCATAGAGACATCGCCCGACAGCGCATTGCTTTACCTCGATGGCATACCAGCCTCGACTCTTCAAACTCAGCCGGAGGAGACCAATATGTATTACAAATTACTAAAGGTCAAAGTGAATGATAAGCTCTATCATAAGCATACCTCCGATTCCATCATCAAAGAAATCGTCCAATTTTATGATGAGTATGGAGATCTGCACAAACAGATGGAAGCTTACTATTATTTGGGTAGCGTGTATAGAGATCTAAACGACGCCCCCCGTGCGATTAAGGCATTCCTACATGCGACGAAGCTTGGCGAGAATACGAAAGAATATGGATTGATGGGGAAAGCGCATGGGCAAATTTGCATCTTGCTAAAACGACAAAGCGTATACGAAGAAGCAGAGAAAGCGGGAAGAAAAGAACTTGAATATGCCATTTTGAGAAATGACAGTATCGGAATCGGATATTCCCTTCGCAATATCGCACGCATATTTCATGACCAACATGAGCTTGACAGCGCATTATATTATTATATGAAAGGCTATGAGAAAGGAGCTATGCAGATAAAAAATATCATACAGAGCGAGTTGCCATGGATTTATTATGACAAAGGGGAACCGGAAAAAGCGAAATCTCTGATCGTTGAGTTGTTCGAGAAAGAGCAGTATTCTTATAACAACCAGATATTACTCGGACGCATTTACACCCAAGAGGGAGAATTGGAAAAAGCACGCGACTGCTTCAATACGGTATTGGACCAAGGAAGTCTCTTTCAAATACAATACGCTTACCAAGGCTTGTCCGAACTGGAAACAAGATCAGGGAATTTGCAGGCAGCCATCACTTACGCAAATAAAAGCCTTGCCTATCAAGACTCCATCAACCAATGGACACAAACAGAAACGATCGCAAAAATCCAAGCCCTGTACAATTTCCAATCCTACAAGGCAGAAAACAACAGGCTGCAAGAAGAGAACAGCCGCCATCAACGCTGGCTATTATTGCTGACCTGCGGACTAATCATATTAGCGAGCGGCAGTTATCTATATTATAACTGGCTACAACGTAAAAAAGCGAAGATTCTTCGATTGGCCCGGACCGCACGTATACTAAAAGAATTAGCCTACCGAAACAGCTCAACCCTTATGGAAGACGAGAAACAAATGATAAAAGACCTGCAAACCCGCAGCCAACAACTGGAAGACGAAAAAAGTTATTTGCAGAAACGTCTTCAAGAAGTAGAGGCCAACTTATCTTCTTCCACCCAACAAAAAACAAATGATAAAAAAATTCCCCCACACGAGCTAAGTTTTATAAACTCGGGAATTTATCATATCTTCCATCAGTGGAGCGAGGATTCAGCCAAGATAACCGACGAGCAATGGAGAGAACTGCACACCGCCATCGACCTCACATACCCTCGCTTTACGGACCGCTTGCTGACGCTTTACCCCAAACTTTCGGAGGTTGAATTACGAATCTGTTATTTAATCAAGATCTCACTTCCGATTAAGACAATCGCCCAAATGCTGAATCGAAGCAATCCGGCTATCACCAACGCCCGCATCCGCATGTATAAAAAGCTAAAAGGGAAGGACGGAAAGGCTGAGTTTTTCGATCAATTCATAGCTGATTTATAAACGATTACAACATGTGAATTTTTTGTAAATTCACTTACTTGCAATACACCATCCCCAGCTCTATCTTTACGATCAAAATAAAATACGGAACAACCATGAGACATTACATGTATATTATCGGCTTGATTTTTTGCGGACTCTTACAAGGATCGTTCACGGCTATACAAGCTATTCCTGATAAGGCAAACGAGCGTCCAGAAGAAGAAAGAAGTCTCCCTATCTCCATTGATCAAAAAGGAGATATCATCTGTATATCCAGCAATAAGGATATCTCGGATCTGCAAGTGGAAATAACGGATTCTTTCGGGAATGTACTACAAGAAGAGTATATCTCCTTAGCCGCACAACAGACCTATCCTATTTATATAGGAGACCTGCCCATGGGAGAACCTTATTATATGACTCTTCGTCAAGATGGTAATCGTATAATAACCTACACAATTTACGAATAGAAAAAAATGAAAGTAGTTTTATCACTACTCATATTGTTGACTCTCCCTTTCATCAAAAGGATTAAGTAAACAATCCTTTTGGGGAAAAATTATAGACGCTACGACTAAAAAGACTTTGTCATTTGCAAATGTAGTTCTTTTTATAAGCGGTGGATTCGGCCTTCGTTACGGTACGGTATCCGAAGATGACAGCACATTCTCGCTAGTTCCCCCTACGAGAAAGTCGATCTCACGGATCTCATTGATCGGATATGGGACTATACGGAGCCGTTCCACTCGCAAAACCAATCATTAAAGAATGAGAACAACCACGGAAGGGGTCTTCTTGTATAAGGGTATTTCATGAAGACCGGAAATCCGAACGAACAAGGATTGGACGAATAGGCCCCCTATACGAAGGAAAAAACATTCGTGATGACATTCCATATCGAATAAAGTCATCACGAACGCCTTCAAATATACTCATAGGACTCCGAGAAACTCGACTGGGAACTAGAAGAAGCCAATTCTTCAGAGACTAATTGAAACAGATTGCCATTCTGATCATAGGACTTCGTGATCCGACGAAGCTCTATGGATTCTTTTTCTGTCGGAAGGTCGGCATAAACCATGATCTCCATGTTCAATCCGTTCTCATTGCGATACTCGCTATATCGGAGAACCTCGGACGTTTCGGGATCACGAATCGTTTCTTTTGTACACAACCCTGTCTCCTCGTACTCATAGTCCGTATAAGTAAGCTTCCGGCCGAGTTCGTCGTACTCAACTTTCCGTTCCAGAAGATTATTCTTATAAGAAAAGACTGTCACCTTGCTCTTGCCAATAACCGGATATTCAGTAATCTCCTTTATTTTCCGGCCTTGTTCATCATACTTATAATGAAGCGTAGACAAATTATGATACGTCTGATCTAGGTTTCTGTTGAAGTAAACTTCTTTAGACAAAAAACCCCACTCGTCATAAACATATTCAACGTAGCCAATCAAGTATCCTTCTCCATCCTCCGTATTCAATGGATGTAATACCTTGGAGATACGTCCCGACTCATCGTACACATATTCCTTCGCTAGACTCTGAGGAGAGGAAATACCCGCACCGTACCAAACTCGCGCCAATCTAGCTCCCTCCGGATAAACAACACTAGGACAAATCACCGGCTTAGCCTCATCTTGAAATGAGTCCTCGCTACACCCCAGAGTCCCCAGCAAGACAAAAAGCAGGATGATCCCACCTATCGGATTGATGATTCTCATAATATCTTATTTATTTAAGTTTCTATAAGTTATAGATGATCAAACAATCTCAAAAGCTGCATATCTATTAAAAAAAGACACCGAATATTCGTCAGATTCGTATCCTATGAGTGATTTGCTGTTAAAGCTTGAACTTATACCCAACCGTCAGACTCATCGTATTGTAATTGGCACCGACACTTCTTACCTCATACAGAGAGAAATTATCGCCATCGATCTTATAGTTACCGCCCTCATCACCTAGAGAGAGATCATACCCCAGATTCATCACCCACTTATTCACCTCTATACCAAAAGAAGTTGTCAATCCCCAATCAAAAGAATTCACGTCTCGAAATGGATGATCGGCGTTTTCAGCCTCATCATATCCCGAATGGCCATAACCATAACTATACCCTAGGCCAGTAGATTTGACATACTTACCAAGCGCCTGCGGCTCCTTCGAATACCCCATCGTAAACGAAGATCCCCAATTCGTATCATTCTTGACAGATACACCGGCATACATACCGACCGCTAAATGCATACGTACCTCTTTCGACACTTTCCATGAGAAATCAGCCATCACGGGCAATTGCAAAAAATGTTGCGTGATACCACCGGTCATCATCTCTTTCAAGACATACGTAGCAGACTCCGTCGTTCTCGGATAATCTCCCAACGAATACCCTCTATTCGCATAATATAGACCGGATTTCAATCCAATCCATCCCGGTTCAAACTGGTAAGATACACCAACGCCTACCTTAACCCCCGCACGCCAGCTAGAGCCCATTCCAACACGATTAACCGCAGCAAATCCACCCTCCGGAGTAATCCCCCAGCGTGATTGAGCGCTCACCATCAAGCCACTCAAAGCGCATAACACAAATAAAATCAGCTTCTTCATATCATATTCTTTTATATGTAAATATCAATTGTTATTGATAAGACAAAAGATTCTGAAAAACCCCTACCACCTAAATATTTATTTTATAAAATCTCTTTATTTAACGCAAACTCACTCTCGTAAAAGCCTCATTCTTATAAAAACTGCCGAATATTTGCTATATTTACACCCTGTTAGCAATTTGGCGTAATAGCGTTGTGTAGAAAGAACTGGATTTTATGAGACCGGAAGATAAAGAAGACGATTATATCGAGGATAAGGAAAACGAGGAAATTGAGGATATAAATAGTGATACCCAAGATAACGAGACTACGGAGGAAGAGGCGAATACCCATTCCGACTATAAAGTCCCGGGGAAAGGGGATACACGTGTCACGACCTATCATTTGTCTGGGATGTACCAAAACTGGTTCCTAGACTACGCTTCTTATGTGATCTTGGAACGGGCCGTTCCCCATATCAACGATGGACTGAAACCCGTACAACGACGTATCCTGCACTCCATGAGAAGGTTGGATGACGGGCGGTATAACAAGGTTGCGAATATCGTAGGTCATACGATGCAGTTCCACCCTCACGGAGACGCCTCTATCGGAGATGCCTTGGTGCAATTGGGACAAAAGGATCTATTGATCGATTGCCAAGGAAACTGGGGTAATATCCTGACGGGAGACGGAGCCGCCGCTCCTCGTTATATAGAGGCTCGCCTTTCCAAGTTTGCCTTGGAGACCGTATTCAATCCCAAGACAACCCTTTGGCAGCTTTCTTACGACGGACGTAATAAGGAACCGGTTACCTTACCGGTAAAATTCCCTTTATTGCTGGCACAGGGCGTGGAAGGTATCGCCGTAGGCCTGTCTTCCAAGATACTCCCTCATAATTTCAATGAGTTATTAGATGCTTCCATCGCCTATCTACGGGGAGAGGAATTCGCGTTATACCCGGATTTCCAGACAGGAGGCTCTATCGACATAGCCAAATATAATGATGGAGAACGGGGTGGATCGGTGAAAGTCCGTGCAAAAATCGGCAAGCTCGATAATAAGACATTGGTGATCTCGGAGATCCCGTATGGAAAAACAACCTCTACCGTGATCGAGTCCATCCTAAAAGCGAACGATAAAGGAAAGATCAAGATCAAGAAGGTAGACGATAATACCGCCAAGGATGTAGAGATCTTGGTGCATCTCGCTCCGGGGGTCTCTTCAGACAAGACCATCGATGCTTTATACGCCTTTACGGATTGTGAGATCAGTATCTCCCCGAACTGTTGCGTGATCAAGGAGGACAAGCCGCATTTCCTTACGGTCAGCGATGTGCTCCACCACTCTACGGATCGTACGCTGGAGCTTTTACGGGAAGAGCTCAAGATCCAGAAACAAGAGCAGGAGGAGGCCCTGTTCTTCGCCTCCCTTGAAAAGATATTTATCGAGGAACGTATTTATAAAGACCCGGAATTCGAGAACGCCAAGAACATGGACGAGGCGATATCCCATATCGACCTTCGTTTAGAGCCGTTCAAGCCCCGATTTATCCGTGAGGTTACCCGGGACGATATCCAGAAACTCATGGAGATCAAGATGGGACGTATATTAAAGTTCAACCCCGACAAGATTAACGAGTTCATCGCCCAGACCTTGGAACAAATCGCCAAGATCAACGATAAACTGGAACATATCGTCGACTATACCATCGATTGGTTTACCATGCTGAAAGAGAAATACGGCAAGGCTTACCCCCGCCATACCGTGATACGCAACTTCGACACGATCGAGGCGACCAAGGTCGTAGAGGCGAACGAGAAATTGTATATCAACCGTCAAGAAGGTTTCATCGGCATGGGACTGAAAAAGGACGAGTTCATATGCAACTGCTCGGATATAGACGATGTCATCATCTTCTATCGCAACGGTACTTATAAGATCGTCAAGGTAGCGGATAAGATCTTTATCGGTAAGGATATTCTATATGTCAACGTATTTAAGCGCAATGACAACCGGACGATTTACAACGTCATATACCGGGACGGTAAGTTCGGATATAATTACATCAAACGCTTCGCCGTCACAGGCGCTACACGCGATCGGGAATACGACCTGACCAAAGGTACGGAAAACTCCCGTGTCCTTTACTTCAGCGCAAACCCGAACGGAGAGGCGGAGACCGTCAAGGTAATCCTGAAACCCAAACCCCGGCAGAAACTACTCGTCTTCGAAAAGAACTTCAGCGAGATAGCCATTAAGGGACGGGGTTCTCAAGGTAATATCCTGACGAAAGCGGAAGTGCACAAGATCAGCCTCAAGCAGAAAGGCTCTTCCACCTTGGGAGGCCGGGAAGTATGGTTCGACTGGGACGTACTCCGGTTAAATTACGATGGACGGGGAGAAGAGCTAGGCGAGTTCCATAGCAACGATCAGATATTGGTGATCCTGCCGAACGGCGATTTCTACGTCACGAATTTTGACCTTAGCAATCACTACGAGTCCAATATCATGGTCATCGAGAAATACCAGCCGAGCAAGATATGGACTGCCGTATTATACGACGCGGATCAGAAATATTATTATATCAAACGATTCCTGCTGGAGGTAAACACCCGGAAGCAGAATTTCCTAGGAGAGAATCCGAAGAACCGCTTGATGTTGCTTACGGATGAGGTCTATCCTCGTATCGAGGTGATCTTCGGAGGCCACGACGCCTTCCGGGAGGCTCTCGTCCTCGATGCCGACGAATTTATCGCGGTGAAAGGCTTCAAAGCCAAAGGTAAACGAATCTCTACATTTGAGGTCGAGACAATCAATGAGCTGGAACCGAATCGCTTCGTCCCTTCCGAAAACGCATCGGAATCAGACGATACCGAAGGCAATGAGGAGGGAAACGACACTGACGACGGGCAGAGTACCACGGATATTATCGATGAAATTACGGGACAGATGAAATTGTTTGACGAATAACCTATGAAAGCTATCACCTGTTTGATTGGTTTGTTCCTGCTGTTTCTCGCGTCACCGGCCAAGGCCCAGTCCGATGGAGACGAGATCCCTTGGTCTATCAACAGCGGGACCCTGGTCGGTATAGGAAGCTACAACCTAATGGACACCTATTTATCTCCCAGCATGGAAGATAAGAAATATGCAGGCCCCGGATTACGGGTAATGAATGAACGGATGAAGAGGGTCCGGCTGGCAAACTATCGGGTATCCAGACAGCAAACCATAAGCGTCGATCTGGCTAGCACGAATAACGCCGCCTCTACCGCTACGGATTTCGCGGGCTTTATCGATTATACGTTGGGTTACCATTATCATTTGCCCACGGTATTGCCGGGCCTAAAGCTTCTGGCGGGTGGTGCCGTGCATGGCATGGGTGGTTTTATATACAATACCCGCAACGGAAATAACCCGGCCTCGGCGAAAGCGGATATCGATTTGAACATCTCCGCCATGGCGATCTATAAGTTACGCGTCAAGGAATATCCCATGACGCTACGCTACCAGTTCACGATCCCCTTCGCTGGTGTTTTATTCTCCCCCCATTACGGGCAATCGTATTACGAGATCTTCAACCTAGGGAATGCCTCGGGAGTGGTGCAATTCAATTCCTTCCATAATAAATTCGCCATGAAGAACTTTTTCACGGTTGATTTCCCGGTTTGTAATTTTACGATACGGGCAGGTTACCTAAACAGCTCTTACCGTACAGATGTCAATGGGATACAGTCTCATATAATCTCTCACTCTTTTATGATCGGCCTCGTGAAAGAATTCATCTCTTTCGGAGGAAAACGCCTAAAGAATACTCAGCGGTTCAGAAGTGCTTATTATTAAAAGGAAATCAAATGAAACGATACCTTATATATATATGTATATCTCTCGGATTCCTGTTTACCGGATGTGAGAAATCGGACGAATACGTGGCCTCCCCACAGGAGAACTTTGAGGCGCTTTGGAAAATATTGGATGAGAATTACTGCTTCTTCGAATACAAGGACATTGATTGGAACGAGGTTCACGACCGTTATAAGACGCAGATAAGCGATACGATGAACCCATACGTCCTATTTGACGTATTAGGCGATATGCTAAACGAGCTGAAAGACGGGCATACCAATTTGATATCCACCTTCAATATGTCCCGCTATTGGGATTGGTATCTCGATTATCCGGATAATTTCGACTCGGACATACAAGAGAATTATCTCGGAAGGAACTACTCGATCGCCGGAGGACTTAAATACACGACATTGAGTGACGGGCAGATCGGGTATATTTACTACGGTAGCTTTTCCAGTTCGGCCGGCGAAAGCGGTTTGGATCACATATTCTATCAATTCAAGGATTGCAAAGGTTTGATCTTCGATATCCGGGATAATGGCGGTGGCATGTTATCAAACGCCGATCGCATCGCTTCTCGTTTCTTGGAGGAAAAGATACTGACCGGCTATATCCAACATAAGACGGGTAAAGGGCACGATGACTTTTCCGAACCTTATCCCCTTTATCTCTCACCTTCCGAGCGTATCCGCTGGTTACGCCCTGTCGTGGTCTTAACGAATCGTCATTGCTACAGCGCCGCCAACGATTTCGTGCAGAAAGTACGCATGATGCCTTATGTAACGACGATGGGAGATCGCACCGGAGGCGGTAGTGGCTTCCCCTTCAACTCCGAGTTGCCCAACGGCTGGGGTGTCCGTTTCTCCGCGTCTCCCATGCTAGATGTAGACAAACAGCATACGGAATTCGGTATCGATCCTACATATAAGGTTTCTATGACCCAAGAAGATATCGAGAAAGGTAAAGATACGATTATCGAGGCGGCGATCACCCACCTCTTGTCCGAGACCGAGAAGAAATAAGGTTTCGCTAAAAAAACAACGCAAATATTTGCAAGTTTATAAAAAAGCATTACCTTTGCACACGATTCCAATGCGGCTGTGGTGTAATTGGTAGCCACGTCAGACTTAGGATCTGATGCTTCACGGCGTGGGGGTTCGAGTCCCTTCAGCCGCACAAATCCAGAAATCCTTGTAAGTTCGCTTACAAGGATTTTTTAGTATGGATAAACCTCCTCCATATATACAAGCACTGTGAAGATCAAGTATTACAAACAACATCCAAACTGTTAATTTTAGAAGATTTTGTGCCTATTCTGTATAGTTTCAAATTCAAAAACATTTTTTATACCGGGCAGGCATGTTGTTTAACACAAGTTATACTCAAAACCCTTGACAAAGGGGCTTTACAAGCTTATCTTTGCATTGTGGTTTTTTCATAATAGTATTAGATTTAAGGTTAACAAAGTTTGGTTAGGGCTTGTCGTGAGACAGGCTTTAATTATTTATAGGGGTTTCGTTCGTTTATAGATGCTTCCCGGCATCGATTTTATCTTTCCATCCAATTCCAACTCAAAGAGCAGAGAAGATAATTGATGTACCGGAAGATTCAAGGCTACGGACAATTCATTGATATGAGATTCCTTTCGCGTCTCCAAGAACGACAAGATCCGTTCGCTCTCCTCGTTCTCCGGAAATAATAATTGGGTTTGGACCGGTAACGCATCTGTCTTTTGAGCGACATCCCAACGCATCGCCATGATTAAATCGTCAGCGCAAGTGATCAAGCCTCCTTTATTCTGCCGGATTAAGCCATTACATCCCTTAGAGTTGATATCCGTTACCCGGCCCGGAAAGGCATAGACATCCCGGCCATACGAGAAAGCGATATCCGCCGTGATCAAAGAGCCTCCTTTCTCCGCCGATTCAATAACGATCGTGGCATCCGCCAGACCGGCTACGATCCGGTTTCGCCGGATAAAGTTCTGCCGATCCGGATTCGTCCCGCTAGGAAAGTCGGTCAATAAACCTCCCCGCTCCAACATCTCGACCGCCGTAGAGCGATGCACGGGAGGATAGATACGATCCAAACCATGCGCCAATACGCCCACCGTGGACAATTGGTTCTTCAACGCATTCCGATGAGCGCAAATATCGATGCCATACGCGAGTCCGCTAACGACCAATAGATCCGGGAAAATCACGGACAAATCCCGCAATAAACGCTCGGTCACTTCCTGCCCATAAGCGGAGGCCCTACGAGTACCCACAACGCTGATGATATGGGCGGCGTTTAAATCCGCGTTCCCCTTGAAATAAAATAAAACCGGAGCGTCCGGGCATTCCCGCAGACGTTCCGGATAATTCATATCTTTCAAGAAATAGATAGAGATACCGTTCTTTTGGGCAAAAGCCAATTCTTTCTCTGCCCGTAAAAGCACATCCGCCCGCTTAATCTCGGCGATAATAGAATCGCCGATACCCGGTATCTTCTCTAGCGACTGGCGCTTTTCCGTAAACACGGCCTCCGCATCCCCCAACGCTTCCAGAAGATGGCGGGCTAGGATATCTCCCACCCCATTAATCATAGTAAGGCCAATTTGGTAAATCTGTTTGTCTGTCATTTATGCTTGTTTTGATTCTATTCGCTTTAGCATCTCATCGAAATATTCTCCTCTGGTTAATTTGCCATTCTCTACGACAACGGATTCCACGACTCCTTTAGTAGCCAGCGCCCCATCGGATTCCCGGTAAATATCTTGCTCGAACACCAGTTTCACCCCTTTCTTATATACATTCAGGCAAGAAGTATACCGATCGCCGCCCCGCAAGGAGTTCTTCAACTGGATATCCACACGGGCCACAAAAGCATCGATGCCCTTCTCATGCATGGCGCCGAAGTTCTCACCCAACGACTCCAGAAACTCATGCCGGGTATGCTCCATATAATGCTGGTAATTGGAGTTATTCACCACGCCTTGCAAATCGCACTCGTAATCGCGAACCTTGTCTGTCAGTTTAAAAATATATTCCTTCATTATCGTAGTTCTTTTTCGATTTGTACTTTCTCCATTTTATAAAGACGATCGGACGGGCGGATCTTCTCGGACATCTTTATCGAGAAGCGTTCCCCTTTCACGGTCTCCTCCACCGGTTTCAGGTCTACCCGGATCTCATCGACGGTCTGCATAACAGCTCCGGTCGTGGGACCTGTTACCAAGATCTCATCGCCTATTCTCAAGGAACCGGACTCCATCTCAAACTCGGCGACACCGATTCCGCTGAAGTATTTGATACCCCGTGCCACGTACACTTTCTTACGGGTAGCACCGGAGCCATATTTACTGCTCCATTCACACAATCGTTGTCCCAGATAGTAGCCATCCCAGAAACCGCGGTTAAAGACCCTGCGCAGACGCTCGTCCCAAACCGCTATCTTTTCCTCATCGAAGGTACCTTCGCAATAAGCCTGGACCGCCTCTTTATAACATTCGGTCACGAGACGCACATACTCCGGCCCGCGGGCACGCCCCTCCAGCTTGAACACACGTACGCCGGCATCCATCATCTTATTCATGAAATGAATCGTCTTCAAGTCTTTCGGCGACATGATATACTGATTCTCCACATCCAGCTCGATCTGGCTATCCTTATCATGCACCGTATAGGCACGACGACAAATTTGCATGCAAGCCCCCCGGTTGGCGGAAGCGTTCATCTCATGCAAACTCAAATAGCATTTACCGGACACGGCCATGCACAAAGCCCCGTGAGCGAACATCTCTATGCGGATCAATTCCCCTTTCGGGCCTTTGATCTGCTGCTTCACGATCTCCTGATAAATCTCATGCACCTGCTTTAAGTTCAATTCGCGAGCCAATACGACCACATCGGCGAAGCGGGCGTAAAACTTCAACGCCTCCACGTTCGAGATATTCAATTGCGTGGATAAGTGCACCTCTTGCCCGATGCTATTCGCGTAATTCATAGCGGCCACATCGGCGGCGATAATGGCGGAGACACCCGCATCCTTAGCGGCGTCTATGATCTCCCTCATCAACGGAAGATCCTCACCATAAATAACCGTATTAACCGTGAGATAACTCTTGATACCATGTTCCCCGCAAATAGCGACGATCTTGCGCAAATCCTCCGTCGTGAAATTATTCGACGAGCGAGAACGCATATTCAATCCTTCGATACCGAAATAAATGGAGTCGGCCCCTCCTTGTATAGCAGCCATCAACGATTCATAGGAACCGACAGGCGCCATTATTTCAAAATCCTTCTCTTTCAAGGTTATATATTTTAATATTACGGTAGCAAAGGTACGAATAATATTTGAGAAGATTTCTTATAAGCACAAACCCTCCATCCCATCATGAAAGAATAGTTCCAGTTGGAGAAGCACAAGATCCTAAATAAAGCGGGGCAATCCGAGCTCTATCAATATATCATAAATGATCCGGATTATTAAAAACACCTGTTCCATCCACCGATCATCTTACGAGATGTAAAAATTATTCCCCAAAAAGAAGTACTTTTGTAATCTCTATTTAGTTAGCAAACAGAAGGTTTGAAGATTGGTTCAATAGATTTAGGGGAGCGTCCGGTATTCTTGGCGCCTATGGAGGACGTGACAGATATCTCGTTTCGTTTGATGTGCAAACGCTTCGGAGCGGACATGGTATATACAGAGTTCGTATCGAGCGACGCGTTGATCCGCAGTGTGAACAAAACACAGCAAAAACTAAATGTCTCCGATGATGAGCGTCCGGTCGCTATCCAGATTTACGGCAAGGACGTAGCCTCGATGGTAGAGGCCGCACGTATTTGCGAGGAAGCTCGTCCGGATATTTTAGATATAAACTTTGGTTGCCCCGTAAAGAAAGTAGCGGGCAAGGGAGCCGGGGCCGGCATGCTACGCAATATCCCGTTGATGCTGGAAATCACGAAAGAAGTAGTGAAAGCCGTGAACATCCCCGTCACCGTGAAAACCCGTTTAGGATGGGATGCCGACAACCGTGTTATCGTGGATCTGGCCGAGCAACTACAGGATTGCGGTATCGCCGCCCTCTCCATCCACGGACGT
>ENA-OQKF01001045-OQKF01001045.1-human-gut-metagenome-genome-assembly--contig:-NODE-1045-length-13659-cov-2.736107_pt1 | contig 13659 bp, 9 predicted proteins | sample MGYA00242617_ERZ504784 | MGnify/ENA primary metagenome ERZ504784 (study PRJEB26092, sample SAMD00036364) | human gut metagenome | host: Homo sapiens | study: EMG produced TPA metagenomics assembly of... | reverse complement strand
CCCGTCCGGCGTTGCCATCGACTGCGGGCCAAAGGGTACGTTAGCGGAAGTAGAGTACGTACCCGCGTAATAGTTGCCGCCAACCGGACCACGACCGTAGCGCGGATTATGGTACTGTTTCAGTTCGTCGATATAGGTCTGATAAGCGCGAGCCAGCAGCGTATCGACGGTATCATCGTCGTTGCCGTACTTCGGCGCACCGTTAATCAGCCGCTGACGCAGTTGCTCATGAGTCAGGCCATCGAAGTCATCCGCCAGTGCGGCAGCCAGCGGTGGCTGACCAATCGCGCCCTGTTCAAATACCAGTTTCTTCACTGCCGCCAGGCTGTTGCCGAGGTTGGCAAGGCCGACCTGCAGGCCAGAAACCCAGTCATATTTCGCGCCGCCTTGCTTGATACTTTTTGCTCGCTCAATACAGTCATCCACCAGCGCCGAGCAGAGAATATCGTGCACGTTCTCCTCCAGCATGGTGTCAACGACATATTCGATTTCGATTGATTTACGCGTGTAGTAACGGATTTGCGTATCCCACGCGTCCATTACTTCATCGAAGTTGTTGAAGTTACCCGCTGACAACGCTTTTTCTTGTGGCAGGAACACTTTGCCGCTGGTGGCATCACGACCGCCTTCCAGCGCCGCCAGCATCACGCGGGCGAAGTTGATAAAGCTCATGCCGGTACAGCGATAGCCCCATTTGCCACCGACGGCGGTTTCGATACAACCAATCGCTGCATAGTCGTAAGCGTCCTGCGGTTCAATACCGAGTTTAATAAATTCCGGGATGACGATTTCGTCGTTGTTGAACGCCGGCATCCCGAAGCCGCACCGGATCACCTGTACGCAGGCGTCGAGGAAATCGTTGCTCATTCCCGCGTGGTAACGCACGCTGAGGTTAGGCTGAGTGGAACGCAGGCGACCGCAGGATTCAAGGATCGCGTAAGAGAGGGGATTCACCGCGTCCATTGGTTGACCATCAACCAGATTTTGCCCGCCAATAGTGACGTTCTGATACAGCGGACTTCCCGCAGAGGCTTTTGAGTGCGAGCCGGAGCGGATCTTGTTCACTTCCAGCAATTTCAGCCAGCAGCTATGCAGCATCTCGATGGCGTGTTCACGATCCAGCGTCTGGTTGAGTTCAACGTCGCGACGATAATACGGGTACAGATACTGGTCCATACGACCAAAAGATACGGAGTGACCGTTAGATTCGATCTGCAAAATCAACTGGATGAAGTAACACAGTTGCAGCGCCTGCCAGAAAGTCTGCGGCGGTTGGTGGGCGATAAGATCGCAGTTTTCTGCTATCGCCAGCAGCTCATCGCGACGGCTTTCGCGAGTTTCGGTCGCGGCCATTTCACGCGCCAGGGCAGCGAAACGTTCAATGTGTTCACTGACCGCTACCAGCACGATATCAATCGCTTTCAGGAATTGCTCGCCATGTAAATCTTCCAGCACCGTCAGGTTGATGCGCGTGCGGCGCTCGGCCACCTTAGCGCGCAGGCCGTCGAGGCCTTTTTCCAGCACCAGCGGGAAGTTGACCGCCAGGTGTGCGTCGCCGGAGGTCATGTTGCCTTCCGCTTTGATAATGCCGGTTTCCAGCAGCCCTTTTTGCTCGTCGGTGAACATGCCGTAGCAGCGATCCTGCACCGTCTGGCCGCGCCACCATGGGCAGATCTCATGCAATACGCGCTTGTTTTCTTCGCTCACCGCAAAGCCTGCGCCCGGACGGTCCGCCAGATCGTCAATCTCTTTTTCAATCCACGAGACGGTGTATTCCGGGAAAATTGGCGCGGCGCGGACTTCACTGGCCTGGTTACCGATGATCAGCTCATCGTGTTTTATCCAGATGGTGCGCTGCGCGAGGTGATGCGCCAGCGCCAGCGCGCGACGCACCGGGATCGGCTTGTCCATATGCTGCTGGTACATCTCGGTGTAATGCAGGGCGCGCTCGGTACAGACCGGCGGCTTCACGATATGCACGAGGGCCGTTTTGTGTGCTTTTATGCGCTCGCTAAGGGTGTTGAGATTCAGGGTCGTCATAAGTTTATCCTCGTAAGGTCGCGGTTAACCCTTTCTGGCAGGCGTACTGCTGTGCGAAGTCCAGAAGCGCAGGATCATCCAGCGGTTTATCAGGGGCAGAGTAGGGTTGGCCGAGCAGGGTATATTTGTTCATGCCCAGCGTGTGGTACGGCAGAAAATGGATCTCGCGGACGTTGAGTTCGTCTGCGGCAAAATTGGTGATGGCGGTAATCGACGCTTCATCGGCGTTGAAGCCCTGAATCAGCGGTACGCGGATGGTGACCTGTTTACCGGCGGCGGCCAGGCGTTTCAGGTTATCAAGGATCCGTTTGGCGGAACCGTCGGTCCACTGTTTGAACGTCCTGCCATCAACGTGTTTCAGGTCAGCCAGGAACAGATCGACATACGGTAATGACGGTGCAATATAATGCCATGGCACGTGGAGACAGGTTTCCACGGCGGTATGTATGCCTTGCTCATGGCTGGCTTTAAACAGGGCATGAGCCAGATCGGGATTCATAAACGGTTCACCGCCGGACAGGGTTATCCCGCCGCCGCTGCGGTCATAGAACGGCTTGTCGCGCAGTACGGTGGACATAATCTCTTCGACCTGCTTTTCTTCACCACAGACGGTGAGCGCCTGCGTCGGGCAGCTGTCGGTGAGGGCGTCGAGAGTCTCTTCGTTAAGCTTTTCACGGTGGATAACCAGCCCATTCAGCGCACGATCGATAATGCCCGGCGCCGCTTTCTGGCACAGGTCGCAGCCTTCCAGGCACAGCCGTGCGTCAAAGAGCACATCCCGGTGGCGGGAGCGGCTTTCCGGATTCTGGCACCAGCGACAGCCCAGCGAGCAGCCTTTCAGGAACACCACGGTACGAATACCGGGGCCATCGTGGGTAGAGTAACGCTGAATATTGAAGATCATGTTTTCGCCTCTCATCTTGCATATGAAGATTAAATTACTTTCGAGTGAAAGTTATCTTGATGCAGGTCAACTCCTGAGCAGGTTTTGTCGTGATAGGGTAAGTGCAGGCTAAATTTGAGGGTTACATCATGGAACTTTATCTCGATACTTCCGACGTTGCGGCAGTGAAACGGCTGGCGCGTATCTTCCCGCTGGCGGGCGTGACCACGAACCCCAGTATCGTGGCGGCAGGGAAAACGCCGCTCGAGGCGCTGCTACCGGCGCTGCAGGATGCGCTCGGCGGGAAAGGTCGCCTGTTCGCGCAGGTCATGGCGACCACCGCTGAAGGGATGGTGGAAGAGGCGCGTAAACTGCGCACCATTATCAACGACCTGGTGGTAAAAGTGCCGGTAACGGCGGAAGGTCTGGCGGCGATCAAAATGCTGAAAGCGGAAGGGATCCCGACGCTGGGTACGGCGGTGTACGGTGCAGCACAAGGGATGCTATCCGCGCTGGCGGGCGCTGAGTATGTTGCCCCTTACGTTAACCGCGTGGACGCGCAGGGCGGGGACGGGATCCAGACGGTGGTTGAACTGCAGCAGCTTCTGACGCTGCATGCCCCGCAGTCAAAAGTGCTGGCCGCGAGCTTCAAAACGCCGCGTCAGGCACTGGACTGCCTGCTGGCAGGTTGTGAATCCATCACCCTGCCGCTGGATGTTGCTCAGCAGTTTATTACTTCGCCTGCGGTGGATGCGGCAATAGTGAAGTTTGAGCAGGACTGGCAAGGGGCGTTTGGCAGAACGACGCTCTGATACGGTTGCCGGGTTATGCTAACGCTTGCCCGGCTACCATTTAGCGTCCGCATACCTCACAGCCGGGGTTGCGCATCAGTTTCATCTCGCGGAACTGGCAGGTCATCGCGTCATACATCACGATTTTCCCCGCGGCAGGCGTCCCGTAATGCGCCAGCACTTTGATCGCTTCCATAGCCTGCAACGAACCTATGACGCCGACTAACGGAGCCATGACGCCCGCCTCCACGCAGGTGAGGGCGTTCTCGCCAAACAGACGGCTAAGGCAGCGATAGCACGGTTCGCCCCCGGCGTCGGTAAAGACGCTGATTTGGCCTTCCATGCGAATGGCGGCACCGGAGACCAGCGGCGTTTTGTGGGCAAAACATCCTGCATTCAACTGATTGCGAATGGTGACGTTATCGGTGCAGTCCAGCACCAGATCGTGTTGTGCTATCTGGGCCGACAGCGCCTCATCATCCAGCAGGGCGTCAATCAGGGTGAACTTCACGTGAGGATTGATGCGCGCCAGCGCCGCGCGGGCCGATTCCACTTTTGGCTGGCCGAGGGTCGCGTCGCTGTGCAGCGTCTGGCGCTGAAGGTTCGACACCGACACGGTATCGAAATCCAGCAGCGTCATATTGCCCACCCCCGCCGCGGCCAGGTACTGGGCCGCAGCGCAGCCCAGCCCCCCCAGCCCCACGACCAGCACCCGTGCTGCCTTAAGCGCTTCCTGGCCGTCGAAATCAAAACCGCGCAGAACAATCTGGCGGTTATAGCGCATCATCTCCTGGTCGCTGAGTTCAGCCGTCATGTTAGCCTCCGAAGAGGTGGTTAAAGCTTTCCACCTCAACCCATTCACCCGGCTCCACGCTGCCGCGTTCACGCTCGAGAACGATAAAACAGTTGCCCTGGCTGAACGAGCTGAAGATGTGCGAGCCCTGGTGTCCGGTGGTGCTCACTTCCAGCTCGCCTTCAGCGTTGCGCGTCAGAATACCGCGCTGGAAATCAAGACGGCCCGGTGATTTCTTCAGGCGCGTCGCCGCACGTACGCGCTGGCGAACCGGCAGCGGGTGGGCCTGGTTACCAGACAGTTTTGCCAGCAGCGGAATGACCAGCTGGTAGAAGGTCAGGGCGGCGGAAACCGGGTTACCCGGCAGGCCGCAGAACCAGCTGTGTTTCAGCTGACCAAACGCGAACGGTTTGCCCGGCTTGATGGCCAGTTTCCAGAAGCCGATCTCCCCCAGCTCTTCAAGAATGGTTTTGGTGTAATCCGCTTCACCTACGGAAACGCCGCCGGAGCTAATTACCACGTCCGCCGACCGGTCCGCTTCAATAAACGCGGCGCGCAGTTTTTCCGGATCATCCGGAATGATGCCAAGGTTAATGACCTCACACCCCAGCTGTTCAAGCATCAGGTGTACCGCGAGGCGGTTAGTGTCGTAAATCTGGCCGTCCTGCAGTGGCTGGCCCGGAAGCTGGAGTTCATCGCCTGTGGAAAAGACCGCCACGCGTACCTTGCGGATAACGTCAATTTCTGCGATGCCGAGCGAGGCCAGCACCGGCAGTTCGCCCACCGTCAGTTTCTGCCCGGCGGCAAATACCGTTGCGCCACGCGTGATGTCTTCACCGGTACGACGGATATTCTGTCCCGATTTAACACTCGCGGTGAAGCGGACGCCCGCTTCCGTTTGTTCGGTCTCTTCCTGCATCACCACCGCTTCGCAGCCTGGCGGCACGGGGGCACCGGTCATGATGCGTATGCAGGTACCCGCAGGCCACTCACCGTTAAACGGCTGCCCGGCAAATGCTTTACCCGCCACAGGCAGCGCCGTATCCGTCCGGATATCCGCCAGGCGTACCGCGTAGCCGTCCATGGCGGAGTTATCGAACCCAGGCACGTTAAGCGGAGAGACGATAGCGCGCGCGGCAATACGACCAAAACAGCGCACCAATGGCAGCGTCTCGTGGTCGTGCAGGGGGGAAATTCGGTCAAGCATCTGCGTGAGTGCCGCCTCAAGCGGCATCAGTCCGGCGGTAAAATCCATGGTGGGCTCCTGCGGAGTAACGACGAAAGCGTCCATTATGGCAGAAAAGTGCCACTAACTGTATGACCCGATGGGTGTACGCTTTACATCACAGTTGCGTCTTTCTATATTCAAAAATCATCTGAAGTTTCAGCGACGATAATGATATTTATAGAAAAAGCCGCAAATCAGGCTAACGGGTGATGGGAATGGTTAATGCGGTAATCGCAATTCATGGTGGCGCCGGGGCAATCACCCGTGCCCTGCTCAGTCCCGAGCAGGAAAAACGTTATATTGATGCGCTGTATGCCATTGTGGAAACGGGCCAGCGGATGCTGGAGGCGGGCGAGAGCGCGCTGGATGTGGTTACCGAGGCGGTACGTCTGCTGGAAGAGTGCCCGTTGTTTAACGCGGGCATTGGTTCGGTCTTTACCCGCGATGAAACGCACGAGCTGGATGCCTGCGTCATGGACGGTGTCACCCTTAAAGCGGGCGCCGTCGCGGGGGTGAGCCATCTGCGTAATCCGGTGCTGGCCGCGCGTCTGGTGATGGAGGCGAGCCCGCATGTTCTTCTGACCGGGGCCGGGGCGGAGACGTTTGCCGCGGAACATGGCATGACGCCAGTTTCTCCCGATCTGTTTTCAACGCCGGAGCGTTATCAACAGCTGCTTGAGGCGCGCTCTGCAAACGTGGCGCAGCTTGACCATACCGCGCCGCTCGATGAGCGCAGCAAAATGGGCACGGTAGGGGCGGTGGCTCTTGATAAAGCCGGGAATCTGGCTGCGGCCACGTCGACCGGCGGTATGACCAACAAACTGCCGGGCCGGGTAGGTGACACTCCATTACCGGGGGCAGGGTGCTATGCCAATAACGCCACGGCGGCAGTGTCATGCACCGGAACCGGTGAAGTGTTTATTCGCGCCCTCGCGGCGTACGACAGCACCGCGCTGGTGGATTACGGCGGGTTAAGCCTGGCCGAAGCCTGTGAACGCGTGGTGATGGAGAAACTGCCCGCACTGGGGGGTATCGGTGGGTTAATTGCGGTGGATCGTGAGGGCAACGTGGCATTGCCGTTTAACAGCGAAGGTATGTACCGCGCGTGGGGTTATGCCGGTGATGAACCCAGTACGGGGATCTATCGTGAATAAGGGGGCAAAGCGTGCCGCACAGTGAAGAGCTGGACAACCGTGAAGTGCTGGCTGTCCATCAACTGAATATTGCGTTTCAGGAAGAGCGGCAGTTCATCCCCGCAGTACAGAATTTATCGTTCTCGCTCAACCGCGGCGAAACGCTGGCGATTGTAGGCGAGTCCGGTTCAGGGAAATCGGTCACCGCACTGGCGCTGATGCGTCTGCTGGAACAGACCGGCGGACAGGTCAGCTGCGAAAAAATGCTGCTGCGCCGGCGTAACCACCAGGTCATTGATTTAAATGAGCTGAGCGCCTCACAGATGCAGAGCGTGCGCGGGGCCGATATTGCGATGATCTTCCAGGAGCCGATGACCTCGCTGAACCCGGTCTTTCCGGTCGGGGAACAGATTGCCGAGTCCATCCGCCTGCATCAGGGGTTGAGCGGTGATGAGGCGCTTCGTGAAGCGAAACGCATGCTCGACCTGGTACGCATACCGGAAGCGCAGGCCATTCTGGGACGCTACCCGCATCAGCTTTCCGGCGGTATGCGTCAGCGCGTCATGATTGCGATGGCGCTCTCCTGCCGTCCCGCGGTGCTGATTGCCGACGAACCCACGACGGCACTGGATGTGACTATTCAGGCGCAAATTCTGCAGCTTATCAAAGTGCTGCAGCAGGAGATGGAGATGGGGGTGATTTTCATCACCCACGATATGGGCGTGGTCGCCGATATTGCCGATCGCGTGCTGGTCATGCATAAGGGCAACGCCGTGGAAACCGGCACGGTTGAGCAAATTTTCCATGCGCCGGTTCATCCTTACACCAAAGCGCTGCTGGCGGCGGTTCCGCGGTTGGGGGCGATGAACGGCAGCGATTTACCGCGCCGGTTCCCGTTGATTTCTCTCGAAGCGGCAGGCCAGCAGGAAGATGAAATCGAGCAGGATACCGTGGTACCCGGAAAGCCGATTCTGGAAGTGCGCGATCTGGTGACCCGTTTTCCCCTGCGCAGCGGAATGTTTAACCGCGTGAAGCGCGAGGTGCATGCGGTTGAAAACGTCAGTTTTGATTTATGGCCAGGCGAAACGCTGGCGCTGGTGGGAGAGTCAGGCTGCGGGAAATCCACCACCGGGCGGGCGCTGCTCAGGCTGGTAGAGTCCCAGGAGGGCAGCATAACCTTTAACGGGGAACGCATTGATACCCTTCCGGACAGCAAACTGCAGGCGGTGAGGCGGGATATCCAGTTTATTTTCCAGGATCCGTATGCCTCCCTCGACCCGCGCCACACGGTGGGGTATTCGCTTATGGAGCCGCTGCGGGTGCATAACCTGCTCGACGGTGAAGCCGCGCAGCGTCGGGTGGCCTGGCTGCTTGAACGCGTGGGGCTGAAGCCGGAACATGCCTGGCGTTATCCGCACGAGTTTTCGGGCGGTCAGCGGCAGCGTATTTGCATTGCCCGCGCGCTGGCGCTTAACCCGAAAGTGGTGATTGCAGATGAATCCGTCTCGGCGCTGGATGTCTCTATCCGGGCGCAAATCATTAATTTACTGCTCGACCTGCAGCGGGATATGGGGATTGCCTTCCTCTTTATCTCACACGACATGGCGGTGGTTGAGCGTATCAGCCACCGTGTCGCGGTGATGTTTATGGGGCAAATTGTGGAGATAGGACCGCGCAGGGCGGTATTTGAAAATCCACAGCACCCTTACACACGCAAGCTTATCGCCGCAGTGCCGGTTGCCGACCCTGAGCATCGCCACGGCCAGCGTGTGCTGCTGCAGGACGAAATGCCGAGCAATATTCGTAAACGGGGCGAGGCGGTGGAGCGCGTGGCGCTGCGCGAGGTTGGCCCGGGGCATTTTGTGGCCCCTCCGCGTCAGGACAATGCATTCTCGCGGTTATAACTCAAAACAGGCAGGAGAACACAATGGTTAAATTTGTAGCGCGCAGATGGTTACTCGCCGCGAGCGTGACGGCAGCCCTGGCCGCCGCGCCGGCGTTCGCTGCCAAAGATGTGGTGGTCGCCGTCGGTTCCAATTTCACCACGCTGGATCCGTATGATGCCAACGACACGCTCTCCCAGGCGGTGGCGAAATCGTTCTATCAGGGGCTGTTTGGCCTGGATAGCGAGATGAAACTTAAAAATGTGCTGGCGGAAGGGTATACCGTCTCCAGCGACGGGCTGGTGTATACCCTTAAGCTCAGAACCGGCGTGAAGTTCCAGGACGGTACAGATTTCAACGCGGAGGCGGTGAAGATAAACCTCGATCGCGCCAGCAACCCGGAAAATAGCCTCAAGCGCTACAACCTGTATAAAAATATCGCCAGCACCGAGGTGGTCGACCCGACGACGGTGAAGATCACCCTGAAAGAGCCGTTCTCGGCGTTTATCAATATTCTGGCGCACCCTGCCACGGCGATGATTTCGCCTGCCGCGCTGAAAAAATACGGCAAAGAGATCGGGTTCCATCCGGTGGGAACCGGCCCCTACGAGCTGCTCACCTGGAACCAGACCGACTTTGTGAAGGTAAAGAAGTTTGCGGGTTACTGGCAGCCGGGCCTGCCGAAGCTGGACACCATTACCTGGCGTCCGGTGGTGGACAACAACACCCGCGCGGCGATGCTGCAGACTGGCGAGGCGCAGTTCGCGTTCCCGATCCCCTATGAGCAAGCCGCCATTCTGCAGAAAAACAGCAAGCTGGAGCTGGTCGCCAGCCCGTCCATTATGCAGCGCTATATCAGCATGAACGTGACGCAAAAGCCGTTTGATAACCCAAAAGTGCGTGAGGCCATCAACTACGCCATTAACCGCCAGGCGCTGGTAAAAGTCGCCTTTGCTGGCTATGCCACGCCGGCTACCGGCGTGCTGCCTCCGGCGATCGCCTATTCGCAAAACTATCAACCGTGGCCTTACGATCCGGCCAAAGCGCGTGAGCTGTTAAAAGAGGCGGGCTTCCCGAACGGCTTTAGCACCACGCTCTGGTCGTCGCATAATCACAGTACCGCTCAGAAGGTGCTGCAATTTACCCAGCAGCAGCTGGCTCAGGTAGGTATCAAGGCACAGGTCACCGCGATGGATGCCGGTCAGCGGGCGGCTGAAGTGGAAGGGAAAGGGCAGAAAGAGAGCGGCGTACGGATGTTCTACACCGGCTGGTCGGCCTCTACCGGTGAAGCGGACTGGGCGCTGTCGCCGCCGTTCGCCTCACAGAACTGGCCGCCGACCCTGTTCAACACGGCCTTCTACAGCAACCCGAAGGTGGATAAAGACCTGGCGGATGCCCTGAAAACGACCAAACCGGAAGAGAAAGCGCGCCTGTATAAAGAGGCGCAGGATATCATCTGGAAAGAGTCGCCGTGGGTACCGCTGGTGGTGGAAAAACTGGTTTCCGCGCATAACAAAGCGCTGACCGGGTTCTACATCATGCCGGATACGGGCTTTAGCTTTGATGAAGCAGATTTAAAATAATACTCATGCCCGCAGGCCACTGCCTGTGGGATGAGAGGGAAAGGCATGCTGAATTATGTTTGTAAACGCCTGTTGGGGCTTATCCCGACGCTGCTGATTGTGGCGGTGCTGGTGTTTTTGTTTGTTCATATGCTGCCGGGCGATCCGGCACGTCTGGTTGCAGGGTCAGATGCGGATGCAACGGTTATCACGCTGGTGCGAAAACAACTGGGCCTCGACCAGCCTTTGTATATGCAGTTTCTCCACTATATTGGCAACGTTCTGCAGGGTGACTTTGGCACTTCTATGGTGTCACGTCGTCCGGTGTCGGAAGAGATTGCCAGCCGCTTTATGCCCACGTTCTGGTTAACCATTGCCAGCATGAGCTGGGCGGTGCTGTTTGGTCTTGGCGCAGGACTTGTCGCTTCCGTCGGGCCCAACCGCTGGCCGGATCAGCTCGGGATGGCTCTGGCCGTCACGGGCATTTCCTTCCCGGCATTTGCACTGGGGATGCTGCTGATGCAGATATTCTCCGTGGAGCTGGGCTGGCTGCCGACGGTCGGGGCCGACACCTGGAAACACTACATTCTGCCCTCGATGACGCTGGGCGCGGCCGTCGCGGCCGTGATGGCCCGCTTTACCCGCGCCTCGTTCGTTGACGTGCTGAGCGAAGATTATATTCGCACCGCCCGGGCGAAAGGGGTCAGCGAGAAATGGGTCATCCTCAAACACGGCTTTCGTAACGCGATGATCCCGGTGGTGACGATGATGGGGCTCCAGTTTGGTTTTCTGCTGGGCGGCTCGATTGTGGTAGAGAAGGTCTTTAACTGGCCGGGGCTGGGACGTCTTTTGGTGGATTCAGTCGAAATGCGTGATTACCCGGTTATTCAGGCCGAAGTCCTGCTTTTCTCACTGGAATTTATTCTTATCAACTTAGTGGTGGATGTGCTCTACGCCGCCATTAACCCGGCCATCAGGTATAAGTAAAATGCGATTGTTGAACTGGCGTCGTCAGGCCATGTTAAACGCTATGCCGGGGCTAAAGCCGGACCATATCCGCACGCCGTGGTCTGAATTCTGGCGGCGTTTTCGCCGTCAGCCGGTCGCCATGACGGCGGGGCTGTTTGTCCTGCTGCTGATTGTGGTGGCGGTCATTGCGCCGTGGGTAGCACCGTTTGATGCGGAAAACTATTTTGATTACGACCGTCTCAATGATGGACCGTCGATGCTGCACTGGTTCGGCGTGGACTCGCTTGGGCGCGACATCTTCAGCCGCGTGCTGGTGGGGGCGCAGATCTCTCTCGCCGCCGGGGTTTTTGCGGTACTGATTGGCGCGGCAATCGGCACCGTGCTGGGTCTGGTCGCCGGATATTACGAAGGCTGGTGGGACCGCATCATCATGCGTATCTGCGACGTGTTGTTTGCCTTCCCGGGCATTCTGCTGGCGATTGCGGTGGTGGCGATAATGGGCAGCGGTATGGCTAACGTCATTATTGCGGTTGCGGTCTTCTCAATACCGGCGTTTGCGCGTCTGGTACGAGGCAACACGCTGGTGCTCAAACAGCAAACCTTTATTGAGTCTGCGCGCAGCATGGGGGCCAGCGATGCCACTATCCTGTTCAGCCATATTCTGCCGGGAACGGTATCGTCTATCGTGGTCTATTTTACCATGCGTATCGGCGTGTCGATTATCTCGGCGGCCAGCCTGTCGTTTCTGGGGCTGGGTGCGCAACCGCCTACACCGGAGTGGGGCGCGATGCTGAATGAAGCAAGAGCGGACATGGTCATTGCTCCGCACGTGGCCATCTTCCCGAGCCTGGCCATTTTCCTGACCGTGCTGGCGTTTAACCTGTTGGGCGATGGGTTACGCGACGCGCTGGATCCGAGGATTAAGGGGTAGGATGGAAACCCTCGCCCGGCGGGAGAGGGTGAAGGGAAGGGTAAAACGCCGTTAAACCCGGGTTCCCCACAAATCATACTCGTCGGCGTTTTCAACTTTCACGCGGACAATATCGCCCGGCTTAACGCTGGTTTCGCCGTTCAGGTAGACCGCGCCGTCGATTTCAGGGGCATCCGCCATGCTGCGGCCAATTGCGCCTTCTTCGTCCACTTCATCGATGATGACCAGAATTTCGCGGCCCACTTTTTCCTGCAGACGTTCAGCAGAGATCTGCTGTTGCAGCTGCATGAAGCGGTTCCAGCGCTCTTCTTTCACCTCTTCCGGAACCTGATCCGCCAGTTCGTTGGCGGTCGCGCCTTCTACCGGGCTGTATTTGAAGCAGCCTACGCGGTCCAGACGTGCTTCTTTCAGGAAGTCGAGCAGCATCTGGAAATCTTCTTCAGTTTCGCCCGGGAAGCCCACGATGAAGGTGGAACGCAGGGTCAGGTCCGGGCAGATTTCACGCCACTGTTTGATGCGTGCCAGCTGGCGATCGACGGAGCCAGGACGCTTCATCAGCTTCAGAATACGCGGGCTGGCGTGTTGCAGCGGGATATCCAGATACGGAAGAATTTTCCCTTCTGCCATCAGCGGGATGACATCGTCAACGTGCGGATACGGGTAGACGTAATGCAGACGTGTCCAGATACCCAGTTTGGCAAGCTGTTCGCACAGGCCAACCATGCTGGTTTTCACCGGCTCACCGTTGTGGAAACCAGAGCGATGCTTCACGTCGACGCCATAGGCCGAGGTATCCTGGGAAATGACCAGCAGCTCTTTAACGCCTGCGTCTGCCAGACGTTTGGCTTCTGCCAGCACTTCACCAATCGGACGGCTGACCAAATCGCCACGCATGGACGGGATAATGCAGAAGGTGCAGCGATGGTTGCAGCCTTCGGAAATTTTCAGGTACGCATAGTGACGCGGGGTCAGCTTCACGCCCTGTTCTGGCACCAGGCTCAGGAACGGATTGTGCTTAGGTTTAGGGACATAGTGATGAACATGCTCCAGTACCTGCTCGTAGCTGTGCGGGCCGGTGATCTCCAGCACTTTCGGGTGCACTTCGCGGATCTGGTCCACTTTCGCGCCCAGACAGCCGGTCACAATCACTTTGCCGTTTTCCGTCAGGGCTTCACCGATGGCTTCCAGTGACTCCTGAACCGCGCTGTCGATAAACCCGCAGGTGTTAACGATCACCATGTCGGCGTTGTCGTAGCTTGGCACCACGTCATAGCCCTCGGTGCGCAGTTCGGTCAGGATGCGTTCAGAATCCACCAAGTTTTTTGTTGTAAAGTATGAATTACTTGGTAAATTGTAGTTAGGACTAAAAGCATTACCATTCTTATCGAGGCAGGACCAAGACAACATTTCGAAATTTCCCGGGTACAGGTTAGCAATATAGACATT
>ENA-OQKF01001032-OQKF01001032.1-human-gut-metagenome-genome-assembly--contig:-NODE-1032-length-13746-cov-3.690359_pt1 | contig 13746 bp, 13 predicted proteins | sample MGYA00242617_ERZ504784 | MGnify/ENA primary metagenome ERZ504784 (study PRJEB26092, sample SAMD00036364) | human gut metagenome | host: Homo sapiens | study: EMG produced TPA metagenomics assembly of... | reverse complement strand
CAAAGAATACGTAGTTGTAATTGATTTTATTGGAAATTATCGGAATAATTTTATGATTCCGATTGCACTTTCTGGAGATAGAAGTTACAACAAAGACAATATCCGTCGCTATGTAACAGAAGGAGGACGCGTAATTCCGGGAGCAAGTACGATTCACTTTGATGAAATTTCTCGAAAGAAAATTTTTCAGGCAATTGATAATGCAAATTTCAGTGATATTAAATTAATTCGTGAGAATTATGCAAATCTAAAAAATAAGTTGGGCCATATACCCGCACTTGCCGATTTTGATAAATATGGAGAGATGGATGTACTTAGAATCTTTGATAATAATAGCCTGGGATCTTATTATAAGTTTCTTGTAAAATATGAAAAAGAGTATACAATTCGTCTGTCGAAAGAGGAAGAAAACGTAATTGAGTTTGTTTCCAAAAAAATGGCGAGTGGAAAAAGAATTCATGAATTGGAAATGTTGAAGCGATTGCTCAAATATCAACATGGAATAGTGGACTTATTAAAGAAATCATTGCGTGAAAAATATAATTGTTCTATGGATGATAATTGTGTAGAGAATGTTGTGAATATAATGACAAATGAATTTCCTACCAGTGCAGCTAAGAAGAGGTATGCTCAGTGTGTATTTTTGGAAAAAGAGGGTTCGGATTATGGTGTGTCTAAATTATTTGGAGAAATGTTGAAGAATAAGGATTTCTATAACATTTTAGAAGAATTAATTGACTTTGGTATTTCGCGTTATGAGGAAAATTTCAGTATGAGATATCAAGACACGGACTTAGTTCTGTATCAGAAGTATACATATGAAGACGCTTGTCGTTTGTTAAATTGGGAAAGAAATGAAGTGCCATTGAATATTGGTGGATATAAATATGATAAGAAAACAAAAACGTTTCCTGTATTTATTAACTATGACAAGCAAGAAGATATTAGCGATACAACCAAATATGAGGATCACTTTATTAGCAATAATCGTTTGATTGCAATTTCGAAAAGTGGTAGAAGTATAGAATCGGAAGATGTGCAGAATTTCTTAAATGCGAAAGAACGAGGAATAGATGTGCAGCTTTTTGTGAGAAAGAATAAAGATGATAAAATTTCAAAAGAATTTTATTATCTTGGTAGAATGGCTTCAACTGGAGGAGTAAAAGAATTTATCATGCCCAATACAGATAAAACAGCAGTGGAAATTGAATGGGTATTAGATACTCCGGTGAGAGAAGATATTTATGAATATATTGTAAATGGATAATAGAAACGGTGGGAGATCAAATGAAAACAATTAGAGTAGTGGCAGCGATTATCATTGATGAGGGGAAAATATTTGCAACTCAGAGAGGATATGGGGAATTCAAAGGTGGTTGGGAATTTCCGGGAGGAAAGATTGAGCCTAATGAAACACCGGAAGCAGCAATTGTAAGAGAGATAAAAGAAGAATTGGACACAGAAGTTCAGGTAATCGAATTGCTGGATACAGTCGAATATGATTATCCGAAATTTCATTTATCAATGGATTGCTTTATCTGTCAGGTTCGATCAGGAGATTTAGTATTAAAGGAGCACGAGTCAGCTGTATGGCTGACCAAAGACACTTTGTATAGTGTGGATTGGTTGCAGGCAGATCGTGTCTTGATTGAGAAAATAGAGGAAGTAATATAGTTTTTTAAGAAATAATGAGAGCGCTTGTAGAAATACAGGTGCTTTTATTATGCGGAAAACGAGGGAGGAATTTGATCAAGCATTGACAATAAGGGGAAGGTGTGATAGTATAAAAAACAATTAATTCAATATAGTAAAGTGGTCAATTACTAACGTGATAACGCAAGAGAAAGGAGAATGAAAAGCATGAAAAGGAATTTAGCAATATTTTTCATGGGAATGACAATTGCAACAATGGTGCTCGGGGGATGCGGAGATAAAGAAAATATTTCCAAAAAGGATGGAAAGGAATCTGAGCATGTGGAGGATAAGAAGACATTTACAGTAGGATTTGATGCAGAATATCCACCATATGGATATATGGATGAAAATGGAGAATATACAGGATTTGATTTGGAACTGGCAGAAGCAGTCTGTGAACTGGAAGGTTGGGAGCTGGTGAAAAAGCCGATCAACTGGGATTCGAAAGATATGGAATTAAATTACGGCGCAATTGATTGTATTTGGAATGGATTTACTATGAATGGAAGAGAAGAGGAGTATACATTTTCTACTCCGTATGTAGATAACAGTCAAGTAATCGTTGTGGCAGAGAAATCCGACATGAAAACTTTGGAAGATTTGCAAGGAAAGAGCGTTGGCGTGCAGGCAGCAAGTGCTGCACTGGATCTTTTACAGAGTGAAGAAGAAGGTGGCCAGAAGGCACTGGCAGATACCTTTAGCGCTTTGAATGAGTTTGCGGATTATAATACGGCCTTTACAGAACTTCAGGCAGGTGCGCTCGATGCTCTTGCAATAGATGTAGGAGTTGCTAATTATCAGATCAAATCCAGAGGAGAAGGATACCAGATTTTGGAAGAAACTTTGAATACAGAGCAGTACGCAATTGGATTTAAAAAAGGAAATCAGGAATTATGCGATGTAGTCAATGCCGACCTGAAAAAATTGACAGAAGACGGAACGATTGCAAAGCTCGCGGAAAAATATGAGATTGCCGATATGGTAACTCTAAAATAAAAAAGATCCCTTTGAAAGAGGACTTCTTTTCAAGGAGATTCTGATAGGAGGAAGAAACATGAGTTTTGGGGTAATGTTGAGGCAAATGACAGCAGGGTTTGGACAGACTTGTCTGATTTTTGTCATGACACTGATTTTTTCGCTGCCTTTAGGGCTGTTAGTCTATTTTGGAAGAGTCAGCAGAATCAAACTAATCAGCTGGATTGTGAAAATTTATATCTCGGTGATGCGGGGAACACCCTTGATGCTGCAACTTCTAGTATGGTATTTTGCACCATATTATCTGTGGCAGATGAATATTGGAGGATACAAGCTGACAGCAATTCTTCTTGGATGTTCTTTGAATTATGCAGCCTATTTTGCGGAAATCTATCGTTCTGGCATAGAGTCTATTCCAAAAGGGCAGTATGAAGCTGCTGCACTCCTTGGATATTCCAGACAGCAGACGTTTTTGAGAATCGTACTGCCACAGATGGTAAAAAATGTGCTCCCATCTGTGACAAATGAAGTAATCACACTGGTAAAAGATACATCTCTGGTATATTCATTATCTTACATTGAAATGTTTGCGGTAGCAAAACAGATTGCAGCAGCACAGACAACGGTTGTTCCATTTTTTATCGCTGGTGTATTTTACTATATTTTCAATTATGCAGTTGCATGGGGAATGGAATTGTTTGAAAAAAAGTTGAACTATTATCGTTAGGAGGTTTCCCAAATGAGTCTTTTAGAAATGAAACAGATCAAAAAAGAATTTGAAGGTACAACGGTAATTAAGGATCTTTCGCTCTCCGTAGAGGAGGGGGAGGTTTTGGCAATCATAGGGCCATCTGGATCCGGGAAGTCTACGTTGCTTCGCTGCGCAACAATGCTGGAAACTATCGATGACGGGGAAATACTATATCAGGGAAAGAAGGCAGTATGGATAGAGAATGGAAATCCAACCTTTCCGAAGAAGCAGGAGTTGAAAGAAATCCAGTCCTGTTTCGGTCTGGTATTCCAAAATTTTAATCTGTTTCCGCACTTTTCGGTCATAAAAAACATTGCAGATGCACCAATTCATGTACAGAAGAGAAACCGGGAAGAAGTTTACGAGGAGGCAAAAAAACTATTGGCAAAGATGGGACTTTCGGATAAAGCAGAGGCATATCCTTATCAGCTTTCCGGCGGGCAGCAGCAGAGAGTGTCGATTGCGCGAGCACTGGCCATGAAACCGAAGATGTTGTTCTTTGATGAACCTACATCTGCATTGGATCCGGAGCTGACCGGAGAGATCTTAAAAGTAATCAAAGATCTGGCGTCAGAGCATATGACGATGGTGATCGTGACACATGAAATGGATTTTGCACGGAAGGTAGCGGATAAGATCATTTTTATGGAGAATGGTGTCATCGCGGTGGAAGGAAATCCGGAAGAAGTCTTTGCATCTGATCATGGAAGAATGAGGGAGTTTTTGGGGAAATTGTCCATGTGATTCTTTGTAAGAAACTTGTTTAATAGTAGCCAATGCCGTATACTTTATGTAAAGAAAAGTGCAGGAGAGAATCCTCGTGGGGAAAAGAGAGTTGCATTTACAGACGAGATTTTTTGCGAAAGCAGATTATGAAATATTCATATTGCAATTACAAAATGGAAAACGATAATATTTGGAAGTAGAGGAAAGGAAATTGATTATATCACTGTCATTATTAGATACAAATCTAAGACAATTTTTTGGTGAAGTGAATTCGGGGAAAACGCAACTACAGGAATTACTTAGAAGCATTTTATAATACGAAACGAATCCATAGCCACTGTGATTATATGTCACCAAATGATTATGAAAAGTTGTATCGGAAGCTTCAGCAAGACGAATTGCAGCTTGCAGGTTAAGATAAGGAAAATCTCATTTTAACATGTACTAAATCTTGACATAGGACCAAAGGTATATGGAATAAAAAACGTATTCATTTGTATAGCGGTATCCCAGCGTGTTGTGAAATAGCCCCTATAATGGGATATGGAAATAAGTACATAATTGATTCATATCGCAGGAAAGTAAAAGAGGCGCATGGGGATTCGGAGGTTGGTGTGACGATGAACACCTACACGCATCTCGATTTAGACGATGCAAAGAACGAGATGATTCGAATGGAAGAGTTGGAACAGGCAAGGAAGGAAATTGATAAGGCAGAAGGTAAGAAGCCAATGAAACAAAATGTGTTCAAAGTAGTATAATATAGGCAGAAGACGCTCAGAAATTTAGATAGTCCTTGGGCGTTATTTTTGTGTTGGAAATTGTGTCGAAACCAAAAAAATAGTATAATTGATAACAGTTGAATGGAGATAAGCTTATAACGATTGCTTTTGAAAATGCACCTCTATGCAAGCAATCGTTAAAAAGTTTGAAAAAATCCGAGTAGTCTGCCCCCTCTTAACTGACTACAAATGCCTACTACACTTTTCGTCATTTTGCCTTATTTTGCAATTTTTATCACACTTTCGCGTGATAGTGTAATAAAATAAAAAGACCGAAAAAGTACGTAAAATAGGGCAAAAAGAGGCGTTTCAGGAGGAAAAATACAATGATTAAAATACTATTCATTTGCCACGGCACTCCAGTTTTACTATAAATCATACCTTTGCAAACTTGGGCAACACAGGGCATAATATGGTAAGTGCTTAGTTTCGGGGTAGATATAAAAAAAGAATTTCTAGCATCTACGCCTAGACGCTAGGAAAACAAGCATTTTACTCCATTTATTTACATAGCTCCTGAACGTGTTCGTTCCAAGGAGCAAGAGTTTCGAATTCTTTGTCTGACATATCCTTATTTGGACGATGTTCAAACAGGAACTTCAGATAATCGTATAAATTTAAGTTATAGGTTTTAGCCATGGTGTTATTAAAGAATCGAATGGTAGAATTACCCATCATGATTTCCATAGCAACACTAGCATCAGTATCAGGCTTTGCTAGAGTGCGAGTGTTTTGCGCCATTAGTGTAGTAGTTGGTGCTGGTTCCAGAACTAGATCTACTTTGACAACTTCCTGATGAACAGGGGTTCCCAAGTGCCTACTCTCGGAATTAGGTATTGTCACACCCGCTTTGCGTAACTTACTGACCCAGTTGTAAAAAGTACCAGCATGGATTCCATGTGTTTCACACCACTGGTAATCAGAAAGACCGCTGGAACGGCATTCCATAATAAGTTTCAGTTGTTCTTCACGATTGACACGTTTTGCTTTCATAATTGCTAGCCTCCTAGTAGAGAAAAACGCTTGCGTTATAATCGCGAAATAGAGAAAAACGCTTGCGTTTCCTAGCTACAATTATAAAGCAGAAACGGAGTGGATAAAATCCACCCCGAAACTGATTGATATGATACCTCTAAAGTAGACAGATTAAATATAAAAATCTGTTACTTTGGAGGTATTTTTCATGTCCAGAAAAGCAAAGTTTACACCGGAAGAAAAAGAACAGGCTGTTATAGATTATCTTGAAGGAAATAAATCTAGAACACAGATATGTGGAGAACTATGTATTTCTTCAAGAACTATTCAGGACTGGGCCTTGATTTATAATAAACATGGACTTGCCGGTTTTTCAAAAAAATGCGAAATGGGTCTTATTCGAAAGAATTTAAAATGAAAGTGGTTGAGGAATATGTAAGAGGTGACGGCTCTTCCATTGATTTAGGAATAAAATATGATATCTCTTCCGGTCTTTTAAGAAAATGGATTAGAATGTATAATGCCAATAGAGAACTTAAGGATTACAATCCGAAACAGGAGGTCTATATGGCAGAAGCACGAAGAAAAACAACATTTGAAGAACGGAAAGAAATCGTTGATTACTGTATCAATCATAATCGTAACTATAAAAACACCGCTGCAAAATTTGACGTTTCTTATAGCCAGGTTTATTCCTGGGTAAAAAAATATGACACCGATGGTGCAGATGGATTAACGGATCGGAGAGGACGTCACAAAACAGATGCCGAAGTGGATGAACTAGAACGATTAAGGCGTGAAAATCTGCGTTTGAAGCGTCAGTTGGAAGAAAAGGATATGGTAGTTGAACTGTTAAAAAAAGTGAAAGAATTCGAAGGGATGTGAAGCTTGGAAAGTTACGCCATGAATCAAAATATTTAGCAATCCGATATTTTTATACAAAGAAAAACTGGAGTATAGAATGGATGTGCAGACAGCTTGAGATATCAAGGGCTGCTTATTATAAATGGTTACATCGTGAAGTGCCGTATGAGGAACTTGAAAATATCAGACTTGCGGAACTTGTCAAAGAATATGATGAACGCTTTTGCCATATCTTAGGATACCGGCGAATGACATCCTGGATCAACCATTTCAATCATACATCGTACAGTAAAAACAGAGTCCACAGAATTATGAAAAAGCTGGGAATCCATTCTGTAATCCGTAAAAAGAAGAAAAAATATATTTATGCCAAGCCGGATGAAACGGCAGAAAATATACTTCAAAGGGATTTCTATGCTACTGTTCCCAATCAAAAATGGGCTACAGATGTAACGGAATTCAAAGTGCCTGGAGAGAAAAAGAAACTGTATTTAAGTGCCATTATAGATTTATATGACAGATATCCTGTAGCATATGTTGTAAGTGCAAGAAACGACAACAGATTAATATTTAAGACATTTGATAAGGCAATCGCAGCAAATCCGGATGCCAAACCGATTTTTCATTCGGACCGGGGATTTCAGTATACCAGCAAGTCATTCAGGAAAAAACTTGAAAACCAGGAAATGGAGCAATCTATGTCCAGAGTTGGACACTGTATCGACAATGGACCGATAGAGGGTTTCTGGGGAATTATAAAATCTGAAATGTATCAGATGTACGAAATCATTGATGAGGTTTCACTAAGATATGCAATCAAAGATTATTTGCGTTTTTACAGTGAAGAACGTCCACAGGACAGATATAGCTGTAAAACCCCATCAGAAGTGCGCCAGGAAGCATTGTCATCTGATGTACCCACAGAATACCCGATTCCTGAAAACAAACGAATAAGCAAATATAAAGAGAAATGGTGTGCATAGAAAAATGCCTGCACTTCAAAAGGAAATGCAGGCATCATCCACATCCAATTTTAGATATTTTACCTGTCTACTTGACAAGGGGCATATCAGATCAATAGCGGGTGGATTATTGTTTCGCCCATCTCCATTTTTCGGATCAACGAAAAACTCCAATGGGCGAAACAGACTAAAGTCCATATAAAAAAGCAGAAAGCATAGTTTTATAAACGACTACGATTTCTGCTTTTTGCTAAAGTTAATGACATTGTGTAATTACTACGGTTTCGACTACTAAGGAACATGGGGATAGAGCCGCAATAGTCAAAGAAATTGGGAGAAATCCTTAGTAGTAAATGACTACTAAGCGACGGGAAATATACAACGCTTTGAACAGAGAAAGCCACAATCAATGGTAGCAGTGTTGTGGATTGTGGTTTCTATTTATGACATGCGCGTGCAGAAATGTATTGTAAATGTTGCACGCGGATAGTATAATTTTTATGGGAGGTAGACCTATGAATAAAACAATTTCGATGAGTATTCGTGTAAGCGAAGAAGAGCTAGATAAATTAAAACAAGCAGCGAGGCTTGAAGCGTACGCATCATATAGTGAATTTATAAGGAGAACGGCATTAATTGAAGCTGAGAAAGTAATAAAGAATAAATCTACGGATGAGGTGCGAAATGATAAATAAAAATAATTTAGTGGATGTGTTGAAATACCTAAATTTTATCAAAAAGGGCAATAGTTATGTTAAACACTATTCTGAGTATTCTTGTGATATGATGGTGGATTTAAGAAATGAAAAATTAGTTTTCCCACTACAAATAGAAGGCAGAGAGAGAAATGATGGATTTGATAAGCCAGAGAATTTTGTTGTTTTTGAATGTGTTGACAGTTTGTTAGCTAAAGGATATAGACCAGAACATATTGAATTGGAAAAAGTTTGGTCATTAGGTCATGATGCAAAAAGCGGTAGAGCAGATATCTGTGTATATGATGAGAATCATGAAAAGATGTTATTTATTATTGAGTGTAAAACATTTGGTAAGGAATATTCAAAGGCATATGTGGATACAAATGCTGACGGCGGTCAGTTGTTCTCATATTGGCAGCAAGAAAATGCAACGAAATGGCTGGCTTTATATGCATCAGGTTTTGATGGAAATAAATTGATGCGTAATTGCCAAGTGATAAATTGTTCGGATGACCCTAATATTATTCAGTTGGCCAAAAAAGATAAAAGTGTAAAATTATATGCCAATGCACATACTGCACTAGAAAAGCATGAAGTTTGGAAGGAAACATATGCTGGTCAGTGGCTTGATAATCTGATTTTAGGAAGTGATTCGGTTGCATATAAAATAGGAGTAAAACCATTATATAAGAGAGATTTAAAGGATTTTACCCCAGAAGATAAAATTGTAAATAAATTTGAAGAAATATTAAGACATAACAATGTTAGTGATAAGGAGAATGCCTTTAATAGATTAGTTGCATTATTCATTTGTAAACTCGTTGATGAGATACAGAAAACGGATGATGACATTGTTGATTTCCAATATAAAGTTGGAACTGATACATATGAAACTCTTCAGGATCGTCTTCAGAAACTTCATAAAGAAGGGATGGAAAAATTTATGAAGGAAGAAATATTTTATGTTTCTGATGATTATGCTGAAAAGTTGGTTCATCAATATACAGGACAAAAGCGAGAGAAAATGATAGAGGATTTAAAAGGTACATTGCGTATCTTAAAATTCTACACTAATAATGATTTTGCATTTAAGGATGTTCATAATGAGGAGCTTTTTTACCAGAATGGACGTATTCTTGTTGAAGTCGTTCAGTTATTTCAGGGTTATAGGATAATTGGTTCAAATAACCTTCAATTCTTGGGGGATTTATTTGAAAAATTATTAAATAAAGGTTTTAAGCAAAATGAAGGACAATTCTTTACTCCTGTACCAATTGCTCGTTTCATTTGGAATAGTTTGCCAGTGAAAGAAAAAATGATTTTAGATGGAAAGATTATGATTCCCAAGATAATAGATTATTCTTGCGGAGCAGGGCACTTTTTAACAGAGGGAGTGGAGATTATTAAGGATATACTTGATGCTGTTCCAGATAAAGAGGATATAGATGCAAACTGGATTGAGCATAGTATATATGGAATTGAGAAGGATTATCGTCTGGCGAGAGTATCAAAAATATCACTCTTTATGCATGGTGCAGGAAGTGGAAATATAGTTTTTGGAGATGGTTTGGATAATTATACTGATAAGGGAATATCAAATGCTCAATTTGAATTTCTTGTTGCAAATCCACCATACTCTGTTTCTGCATTCAAACAACACATGAAATTAAATGATAATGAGTTGATGATTGTAGATAAAATATCAAATGATGGATCGGAAATAGAGACTTTATTTATTGAAAGAACGGCACAACTTGTAAAACCTGGTGGAGTAGCAGCTGTTATTCTTCCTGCTAGTATTTTACTTAATGAAACTTCAAATAGTTATATTTCAGCTAGAGAATCATTATTAAAGAATTTTGAAATTAAATCTATTGTAAGGTTAGCAAGTAAAACATTCGGAGAGACTCAAACAAATACAATAATTCTATTCCTAAAGAAATATGATGAGCCACCCAAAAGAAGTGATATGTTACAGGATAGCGTAGATGCAATTTTTAATGTTGAAGATATAGGCGATTGGGAAGATATGGATATTATCTGTGGCTATATCGATAAAATAGGCATAGCTAGAGATGAGTATTACGATTTCATTACAGAAAAAATTGAATATGGGGATTTTGACAAGAATTCATATTTTAAGATGTATGAAAAAGAGTTTGCTAAGCAGAGTTTTGTTAAAAATAAAGTAAAACAAAAAGGATTTAAAAATCTTTCAGACACTGAAAAGAAGCAATGGTTTACGCAGGCTTTCTATAAGTGGGCAAAGAATATTGAGCGTGAAAAAGTATATTATTTTGGGCTAGTATACACACAAACAACACTGGTTGTAACCGCTCCAAAAGATAAAAAGAAACAAGTAAAATTTCTTGGTTATGATTGGAGTAAACGTAAAGGCCAAGAGGGTATTCAACCATTAAAAAATGGGGGATGTTTATATTCTGAAACAGATAGAAATGCAGAGGATAAAATAGCGCATTTAATTAAAGCTTCATATAAAAATGAAATGATTTCAGTAAAGTCATTAGATACATATTATACCTATACGAGCTTACATGAGATGTTTGATTTTGATAAATTCAATTTTTCAAAGGCAATAAACACAAATGTAAATCGAAAGATAAAAATTGATAGTAAATATACTGTAAAAAGATTAGGGGCTTGTTGTGAGAAACCGTCGTATGGAGCTACTGTAAGCGCTGTTGATGGGGATAAGGAAAAAGACTATAGGTATATTAGAATAACAGATATTTCAGATGACGGATTCTTAAATGATAATTGGATGACTGCTGAGGTGATTGAAGAACAGTATGTATTACGAGATGGAGATTTCTTATTCGCAAGAACAGGAGCTACAGCTGGAAAAACATATTTATACAAGGATTCTGATGGTAAAGCGATATATGCAGGTTATTTAATACGCTTTAGAACTAAAGATGCTCTTTTGCCGGAATATTTAGATATCTATACAAGAACTCATTATTATCTTGACTGGGTAGAGGAATATAAGAAAGTAAATGAAAGGCCAAGCTTAAACGCAAATATTTTCAGTGATGTTCTATTACCTATACCACCTGTGGATATTCAACAACAAATTGTAGATGGATGTAAGCCTTTTGATGACGAATATTTGAAACTCTTTAGACAACAGCAACAAATTGAAATGAAAATTCATCAAATATTTAATGAGGCACAAAAAAGCGCGAAGTTTGAGTATAAACTATCTACTGAGTCTGATTTTGAAATAGGAATTGGAAAACGTGTGGTTCAGTCAGAATTAGATGAGAAGGGTAAGATGCTTGTGTATAGTGCTAATGTGAACGAACCGGTTGGGAAAATTACACGAGAGAGCATTTTAGACAATTTTGATGAACCTTCAGTACTGTGGGGAATTGACGGAGATTGGATGGTAAATTATGTAGAGTCTAAAATACCATTTTATCCTACTGATCATTGTGGATACATTCGTGTGAAGAATAAACAAATAAATCCGGAGTATTTTTCGATGGTGCTGGATGAAGAAGGAATTAAGACTGAATTTGATAGAACAAACAGAGCTTCTATAGAACGAATAAGTGCTTTAATTGTTAAAGTTCCGGATATTACAGTTCAGGATGATGTTGTCTCAAAATATCGCAAGTATAAAAAAGAATTGTTATCAATAAAGGAAAAGAAAATGAAGGTGTTGTCAGAAAAAGAACATGTGTTTGATGGATTGATAAAATAACCAGGGGGATATTAATCTCTAGAACGATTGATACAGAAGACCGATGCCCCCTCAAACGCAAATTTTCGCGAAATTGCATAGGGGGTATTCCTAGAATTTTATGATTTGAAGAATAGAGATGAACTAACAGCAATGTGGTTCAATGGAATTATTTTGAAATGAATAGTCTTTTCAGTTGTTCCGTAGAATAATATAGACTAGGTGTTCGAATGGGGGATTACATGATATACTAACAACATCATGTTGCGTCCCCTTGGAGGTAAAATATGATTTCAAAGAGACGTGATGATAAAGGAAGAGTTCTCCAGCAAGGAGAATGGCAGGAATCAAGTGGGCGTTATCGTTATAAATACACGGATTCACTTGGAAAGCGAAAAATATTATATAGTTGGAGATTGACAGAAGCAGATAAGATGCCTGAAGGAAAGCGAGCAGATCTTTCGCTCAGAGAAAAAGAACGAAAAGTTCAGTCTTTGCAGATGCAGGGAATCACGGGGAGTAAGATAACTGTGCTTGAGCTTGTAGAATGTTACCTTTCCCTGAAAACCGGAGTAAAGCATAACACATTAGCAAATTACAAATTTGTGGTTAATGTACTGAAAAAGGAAGAATTCTCCTATAAAAAAGTGGATGAGGTAAAGTTGGCTGATGCAAAGATATTTCTGATCAAGCTGCAAAGAGACGGCAGAGGATATAGCTCCATCCATTCCATCAGAGGTGTTTTGAGACCAGCCTTTCAGATGGCAGTAGACGATGAGCTGATTCTAAAAAATCCATTTGGATTTGAACTGGGAACTGTTCTAGTGAATGACAGTCAGAAAAGAGAGGCTGTTTCTCTAGAGGATGAAGCGAAATTTCTTGAATTTGTAAAGAATGATTCTCATTACAATCAGTATTATGATGCATTTTTATTCTGTTTAAGACAGGCCTTAGAATATCAGAATTTTGTGGACTGACTGTGAAAGATTTAGATTTAAAAAATGAGATTATAAATGTGAATCATCAGTTACAGAGAACTCGGGATATGAAGTATGTCATTGTATCTACAAAAACTACAAGTGGAACAAGATTACTTCCAATGGAAACAGAGGTAAAGGAGGCTTTTCTTCGTATCTTAAAGAATCGAAGAAAGCCCAAAAAAGAGCCGATGATTGATGGATACGGAGATTTTCTGTTTCTGGATAAGAATGGAAGACCGATGGTTGCACTTCACTGGGAAAAGTACATGCAGCATGCAAGAGAAAAGTATAATCGGGAACATTTGTTACAGTTACCGCTGATTACTCCTCATGTATGCAGATATACATATTGCACGAATATGGCGAATTCCGGAATGAATCCGAAGACATTGCAATATTTGATGGGACACTCAGATATATCTGTGATGCTTAATATTTACACGCATACCGGTTATGATGCTGCGAAGAAAGAACTTGCCAGATTAAAAGAAGCAAGGGATGAACTGGATAAGAACCGGTTTATAACTCAAAAACATGCACAAACAACTCGTGCAAGCCTTATTTCATAATGATTTTCGGGCTGGCAAAATAACTCACTTATACCCCAAACACCCGAAAAAACATGAGGAAAT